>OFML01000198.1_pt1 | contig 59959 bp, 53 predicted proteins | sample 1541831 | NCBI WGS metagenome assembly OFML01 (sample SAMN04209237, study PRJEB22552) | human gut metagenome | biome: gut; material: feces | host: Homo sapiens | place: USA: Oklahoma | reverse complement strand
TAGGAAATTTACAACATGGACAAATAGTATATGGAAGACTATTTGATGGAACAAATGGAAGTAAGACAGCCAATATAGATGTACAAGACTTAGAAGAACCAACAGTAAATATAACAGTTGGGGAAATAACAACAAATAGTATAGCAGTAAGTGTAAGTAGTAGTGATGAACAATGGGGAATGCCAAGTACACCAACATATAACTATTATATAAAGAAAAGTACAGAGGGAAATTATCAAGAAACAGCAAATTATACAGGAACAAATACAAGTTATACATTTACAGGATTAACTCAAGGAACAAAATATGATGTAAAAGTAACAACACAAGACAAAGCAGGAAATATAGGAACAGGAACATTAATAAATAAAACAACAGGAGAAATAGGAGGAGCAACAGGAGGACTAGTGGAAGGAAACATAATAGCAAGTAATCCAACATGGAGTAATGGAACAGCAAGTATAACATTAAGTAAAGGGGCAAATGTAGCAAATAATTTAACAATACAATATCAAGTAAATGGAATAAATGATAATAGTTGGATAACAGGAACAAATGTAACAGGATTACATCATAATGATACAGTATATGCAAGATTAACAGATGGAATAAATAATGGAGATTATGCAAGTGTAAGTATAATAGATAAAAAGGAACCAAATGCTCCAACAATAAGCTTATCAGGAACAGCAGGAGCTAATGGATGGTATAAATCAAATGTAACAGTAACAATAATAGCGGGAAGTGATGAAGAAAGCGGAGCAAATAAATTAAGATATAATATAACAGGAGCACAGGCAGTAGAACAAACAGATACAGCAACAGGAACAACGAGTGTAACAATAAGTACAAATGGGATAAGTACAATAACAGCATATACAGTAGATAAAGCAGGAAATGTATCTACAGCAAAAACACAAACAATAAATAGGGATAATGTAGAACCAATAGCAAATATAACAGTGGGAACAAAAACAGAAACAAGTATAGGAATATCAGTAATTGCATCAGATACAATAAGTGGACTAGCGTCAAATGGAACATATAAATATTACTTAAATAGTGAAATTAGTCCAAGAGAAACAAGTACAAGTAATACTTATATTTTTAGCGGACTAACTGAAAATACAAGTTATACATTAAAAGTGGTAGTGACAGACAATGCAGGGAATACAGTGGTAAAAACTATAACAGTAAGTACAAATTCGTTATGGGCAATGTCATATTCAAATGAATCATGTACCGGAAAAATAATAAAACCTTCATCAACTACTAATCCAACTACTTTAATAATAAATAATACGGATAAAAAACATATAAATACAACATTAAGATATAATAAACCTATAAAAGTAGGAGATAATATAGAAGTTAAATATAAATACATTAGAAGTAATAATAAATATTATTTTGACTTTGTTGTAGATGGAACCCCTACTTATGGAACATTAGGACCAAATTCGGGATTAGATCCTGGAAATTCTAATAAAACACTAACATTTTCAAAAACAGTATCTGCTGCAAATAATTATTGTGATTTTACTTTAGTCAAATCAGATGCACCTTCCGATGGTTATACATGTACTTTATATATTTATGATATTAGTATTAATGGTAATAAAATATTATAGTAAATTAAAAAAAATTAGATAATAATTGGCAAAATATAAAATATGTTATTATTATCTTATATGCTCATAAATGAAGTTATACAAAATAAAAGTACATCTATTATTTTAATAATTAGATGTACTTTTTCTTTATACAAATTATTCCATAAATTTATGCACTATAATCGTCTTGTATTTTTTTTATTTCATCATATTTATTATTTAATATATTAAGGAAAGCTTCTGCCATAACTGGATCAAATTGAGTTCCAGAGCAACGTTCAATTTCGGATTTAACGGTTTCCAATGGTATTGCATCCCTATATGCTCTTTTAGATGTCATAGCATCAAATGCATCTACTACAGCTGCAACTCTAGCTAGATAAGGTATTTGGTCTCCTGCAAGTTTTGATGGATAGCCTTTACCATCATATCTTTCATGGTGATGTTTAACAATAGGTATAATTTCTTGAAATACAGCTGCATTGCATAAAATATGTGCACCAATAGATGGATGATTTTTAATTTGTGAGTATTCGTCATCTGTTAGTTTGGCTTCTTTTAATAAAATACTGTCAGGAATACCTATTTTTCCAATGTCGTGGAATAAACCTCCTACTCTAAGAGTTTTTAATTGGTCGTCAGATAAACCAAGTTCTTGACCAAGTAAAATTGAATATTCAGATACTCTGTCTGAGTGACCACGTGTATATGGGTCTTTTGCTTCAATAGTGTATCTTAATGTTTGTACAGTATCTAAATAAGCTTTTTCTAGCTTTTCATTTGCATCAAGTAACTCATTATTAATTCTTTGTATTTCGTTCATTTGTTTAACAGATTTTATACCAGACTCTACTAATAAAAGTAATTGGTCAAACTTGTCACTTTTTTCACAATAGCCTTGAATGTCAAGTCTTCTAATCGTTTCTAGTGGTGGAGCTAGGTCTTTATGTCCTGTAAGTAATAGAATATAAAGTTCTTTATCAAACTTTCTTATTTCTTCTACTACTTTATCTCCATGTACTGGTTCCATTAAATAGTCTAAAATCATTAAATCAAAATGCTCATTTTTTACTAATTCAATTGCTTCCAAAGGGTTGGTTATTCCTTTAAAAGTGTAACCAGACCTATGCATAAATATAGAAAGTGAATCTAAAATTCCTTGTTCATCATCTACAGCAATTATTTTATATCCAGATGATATATTTGATTGCATATGTGTTCTCATATGTACACCTCAATTCTAAATAGATTATATAGATATATCCTAAAAAAATCAACAAAAGCGCAAGAAATTTGCGAAAAATTTGAAAAATGGTTAAATTTCATTTAGTTGTAAAGTATCGACCAAACGAAGATTGATAAAATTAACATATTTTTTAATTTGTTTTAGGTAATATAATATGGAAGGATGTACCTTCATCTTCTTTTGTGTCAAATGTAATATTTCCATTAAAGTGTGCACGTATAGTAGAATAAGACATAAATAGTCCTAAACCTGTACCGTTTTTTCCTTTTGTAGTAACCATTTCTTTAAATAATTTTTCTTGTACTTCTTTAGGAAGACCTGTTCCATAGTCCTTAACAGAAATTATAACTTTTTTATCTTTCTCTTCTACAATTAAATCAATATTTTTATTAGGTGCACCATGATATGCTTGTATAGAGTTAGAAATCATATTGTTTATTACTTGTACTAAGCTATTAATATTTCCACTTAATGAAGTTAAAGGGTCAAGTTTTATAGATAAATTTAAGTTAACCAAAGCACTTTTTAACTCATGTTTCATTAAAATATCTATACGTTTTACTAGTTCATCTATTGTAAATGAGTAGTTTTGCTCATCTGACATATTTACTGCTTGTCCTTTAACTGCTGTTATTACGTCAGACATATATTCTGTATATGAACGTATTTTAGAAATCCATGTGCGCATATCTTTTGCAATGTCATGATGATCATTAGGAGTAACACGAGAATCTTCTATAGATTCATCATATTCATTTATTAAATCACTTAATCCTTCTGCTGCACCAGATATAGACATAATAGGAGTTTTTAAGTTGTGTGCAATTCCACCTATTAATTGTCCAAGAGAAGCCAAACGTTCTTTTTCCATTAACATTTCTTGGTTGCTCTTAATTGTTTGAAGGTCAAGCATGTGTTGTGTAACATCTTTAAATAATATAAGTGTACCTAAATAAGTATTGTTATTTTTTATACTATTTATTTCTATATTAAAATATCTAGAAGTGGAATCTAGTTTTTTAGAAAAAGAAAATATTTTTCCATCTTTTATAGATTTTTCTATGCAACTTTTTAGATTTTTTACATCAATATTTAAAAAGTTATTATCTTTAATTACGTTATATAAGCTTTTGTTACGTAAATAATTTGGATTTAAGTCAAACATATTTAATAAAGTAGTATTAAAGTCTGAAATTATATTTTGCTCATCTATAACCATATATCCGTCAGACATGCTGTCTACAATTCTTTGAAGCGCTATTGGTGTAAGTTTCATTAAATCAAATTTAAATATTGCTAGAGCTATAACCAAAATCATTAATGTAAATGAAATTGGAGTAGAATATGTAGTCATAGCAAATATTTGTAATGTTGCAAGTAAATTAGTAACAATAGGTACTAGTGTACTTAGTATTATTAAGGCAGACTGTTTTGAGAAAAAGCCTGAATTTTTAATAGAATAACGTAAAAAGTAAATAATACCAATTCCAAATAGTGCATATGTGTATAGAGAGTGAACATAGAAATAAGGACCATAAACCATACCTTCAACATGTGCAGAATATTCTACAAAGAATAAATGATGTAGGTCATTTGTTACAAGTAATATTTCAGAAATTATAGGTATAATAAGTAATAAATAGTGGTACCATTTAATAGTAATTTTAGTTTTGGCAAAAATTACACCAATTGCTAAAAACGCAACAGGGGCAAAGAATACACCCATTCCAGATACCATTTCAAATACAATAGGTTCTATTGAAGAAGACTGGAATGCAACTTGTAAAATAGAGCCTAAAGTCCAAATAAACATGAAAAATAGCAACCACTCAAAAGCATATTTTAGTTGACTTTTACCATTGGACCTAACTATCATTATAAACATGAATATAATTAATACTTCTGATATTAGCATTAATATTAGTGAAATTAAATTATCCATATATTTTTTCCTTTCTCAGCTTTTGTAAATATATATTTTATAAAAGCTAAATAATTTATATTATATAGGTTTATGAGGTTTTTAGGATAACTTTCATAAACCTATAATATTCTGTTAAATATTTAATTTTTATCTTGTGTTATATATAATTTTGCATGCACTATATGATTTTTTTATGTTATATAATTTTGTATATATTATATAACTTTTTTTATGCTTTATAATTTTTGCATGTATCATATAACTTTTTTTATGCTTTATAAATTTTGCATGTATCATATAACTTTTTTTGTATTTTATAAATTATACATGTATTATATAATTTTTTGTTCTTTTATATAATTTATATATTTTTCTATATAATTTTCATCTATTTCTGGCCAAGTAAATCCAAACTTGTATAGAAAATATTTTGAAAACTCAGAGATAGTTGGTATTTCAGAGAAATATTGAATTTTATAATTTGCATCAATATCATTTATAATACCAGATAATATATCTTTTTTGTTATCAGTTTTCAACAGTTTCTTAATATTTTGTGAAAATAAATCACTATTTATTAGGTTAATGTGGATAAGTCTGTCTTTAAAATAGTTTATTAATGTATTCATAGTAATATAATTACTATTATATACATGGAAAACAGTAAAATCTGGTACATAATTTTGAAGTACTGTTATTATAGCTTTTGCACATATATCTACAGGGGTAAACTCTAACAAGGTGTTACTTAATTCTTCCGGAATATAACCAAGTTTTATAAATGTTACGATTCTATTTAGAAATGCATTTTCTGTAGCATTTATTTGAAACTTTCCGTCATTATATCTATTTGTTATATTACCAAGTCTTAAAATTTGAGCTTTTAATCCATTTTGTATTTGACTTAAAATGTTTTTTTCTGCATCAAATTTACTTTTTATATATAAATTGTCTAATTGTTGACCAACATATAAATTATTTTCGGCAAAGCTAAATTGGTTGTCATTGCTTGTTCTATAGGCATATGAGCGGTCTATAGAGCTAGTTCCAGAAACACTAATAGATGAAGTGTGTAATAACCTTTTATTATATTTTTTACAAAACTCTATTAAATTTTTGGTTAAATCAACATTTATAGCTTTAAACTTTTCGTTACTGCCATAATGCTTAACCATTGCGGCAGCATTAATTACAACTTCAATATTACTAATAATATTATTATAAACTTTATCAGATAAACCAAAATGATGCTCTGTTAAGCTACCAGTTATTATTTTTATTCTATTACCAATAAATTTATCTAAGCTATTACCAAAATAAAAATGAAGAATATTGGCAAATCTATTTTTAGCATCTTCACCATTTTTATTCCTAATAATACAATAAGCTGTACCACTGTCATTTTTTATAAATTCGTTTAATATATGAGCTCCAACAAATCCATTTCCGCCAAGAAGTAAAATATTATTGTTTTTACTTTGAACTAAATTTGGCATGAATTTATTGATGTTAGTTATAGTATTTTTACTTAAGAGATTGTTAATCTCTGAGTAATCTTCTGTATCAATAGAATTTGCATCATCAAAATTATTTTCTGCAAGTTTAATTTTCTTTAAATAATAATCCGCAAGTTGTCTTACAGTTGTATATTTAAAAATTGTAGCATATGGTAAGTCTATATTATGAGATAAAAGCTCTGTTTTAAATTTTATAGCAAACAAAGAGTCAGCACCAAGTTCAAATACATCATTATCTATTCCAACCTTAGTATTTAATAGGCTTTCCCATATTTTACAAAATAATTTTTCAGTATCATTTGATGGTTTGACATAAGTTTTTTCGTCTTTATTATCTATTTTATATTGCTGTAAAGCTTTTTTATCCACTTTACCATTGTTATTCATAGGCAATTCGTCTAATTGTACAATGTATTTAGGCACCATATAAAGTGGTAATGATTTAGAAAGTGATAACCTTATTTGTGAAATATCCAATGTTGTATTTGCAGTAAAAAATGCAGCAATATATGGGTCTTGAACATCCTTAATATAAACAACACTACAATTTTTTATATCTGGGTATGTTTGAAGCTTTTTCTCTATTTCAGAAAGTTCAACTCTTAAGCCCCTTATTTTAATTTGAAAATCTCTTCTTCCAATATATTCTATTTCACCATTAGGTAGCCATTTACCAATATCTCCAGTCTTATACATTTTTCCATTATCAAATGGACTTGGAACAAAAACTTTATTAGTTAAATCAGGTCTATTTAAGTACCCTTTAGCAATACCATCTCCAACAACACAAATTTCGCCAGGTACATCTATTGGACATAAACAATGGTTGTCATCTAAAATGTATATTTTAGTATTACAGAAAGGAGTTCCTATGCTAACATTTGAGCCATCTATAATTTCTTTATTACAACAGCAAGCAGTAAACTCGCTAGGACCATAACCATTATAAATATGAGCATTAGAATATTGTCTTAGGTGATTATAAAGCTCGCTAGTAAATACTTCTCCACCAACTTGTACTACTTTTACACTTTTCCAGTTACTTATGTCAGAAATTGAAGAAAGTAATAAGTTAATACGTGTAGGAGTTGTTAAAATAAAATTTACATCATACTTTTTAATTAAATTATTAGTATAAACAGGAATTTTTTGTTCTTCATCATTACAAAGAACTACGGTTTTTCCTGTAAATAAACTAACAAAATTTTCTACAATAAACATGTCAAATGAAACTGCACTCATACTTAAAAATACATTACAGTCGTCAGTATGAAGAATATTCTTATAGCTAAGTATCATATTTATAATTCCAAGACGTCGTAAAGCAACACCTTTTGGATTACCTGTAGAGCCAGAAGTATAAATAATATTAAACATATCTTCATTATTGCCACGGCATGAAGGATTTTTATCAGATATATTGTTTAATTTACTTAAATAAGCTGTGTTTTCCAAGTCATTAATTATTAATTTATTTGTAACATCAAACTTGTCTAATTGTGTATTTGTAATTAACAATACCGTTTTACTGTCATTTAACATATACTCAATTCTGTCATGTGGTAAACTTTTATCTATTAAAAGATAGGCAGCTCCAGCTTTTAATACACCAATCATAGAAGCTATTAGCATTTCGTTTCTATCTAGTAAGATAGAAACTACATCATTTTCTTTTACATTGCATGAAATTAAATAGTTTGCTATTTTGTTTGATAGTTTATTTAAGTTATCATAACTAATTTCTTTATCATTAAATATAATTGCTGTTTTATTTGGATTTTGTTTAACTTGGTCTTCAAAATATGTAATTAGCAATTTATTTTTATCATATTTTACAGATGTGTCATTAAAGCTTTTTAATAATTTGTTTTCTTCTGTTTTTGTAATAATATTAATATCTCTAATATTTATATTTACATTACTTAAAATTTCTTCAATTAGTTTTTGATAATGTGTTTCAAATCTACTTATATAATCTTCATCAAATAGGTCTGTTGAATATTCAAAATGCAAGTATAAGTAATCATCTAATGGAGTTATTTCTAATGTTATGTCAAATTTTGACGAATGAAAGTCAGGGTAGTATAGCTGTGAGTTTATATCTTCAGATAATTTAAAAGAAGATTGAGTTTTATTTTGGTAAACAAACATTACGTCAAATAATGGATTTCTGCTAGAATCTCTTTTTATATCTAGGTTTTTAACAATTAGGTCAAATGGGTAGGTTTGGTGCGAAAAAGCTTCCATGCAGTTATTTTTTACATTGTCACATAAATCTATAAATGACATAGAACCATCTATATGTGCATCTAATGGCAATGTGTTTACAAACATACCAACTATATTTTTTAATTCTTTTTGGTCTCTTCCTAAAACAGGAGATCCAACTACAATATCTTCTTGACCAGAATATTTATAAATTGTTGCATAATATGCAGATAACAATAACATAAATGGTGTTATATGATATTTTTTACATATTTTAAATATATTTGCTGTTAATTCTGGACTGAATTTATAATAGCTATTTTTGCCTTTATGAGATAAGACCGTAGGTCTTTGATGTACTGTAGGCATATTTAATAAAGGAATTTCTTTATCTTTCCATTTAGAAATCCAATAATTTTCATCTTCTTTTAATTTATCTGAGTTAATTTGCTCATTTTCCCAAATAGAATAATCTTTATAATCATATTCATTAAATTCTAAAGTTTTACCACTGTATAATTTACAAAGGTCATTTAATAAAATATCTAGTGAAGCACCATCGTTTATAATATGATGAATATCTAAAAGCAACATTACTTTATTATTTTCTATACAAGCGAGTTTTACTCTAAAAATAGGAGCCTCATTTAAATTAAATGGTTTAACAAATTCATTAAATAATTTATCACAAGTAGTATTTTCAGATTTTTCTAAATCTATAGAAATGTGAAGTTTATCTACTATTTTTTGAACTAATTCACCATTTTCTATTCCAAAATATGTACGCAAAGCAGAATGTTTTTCAATTAATTTATTAAAAGCATTTTCTAACTTTTTTAAATCTGGACATTTGTCAAAAACAATTCCACCAGGTACATTATAACTTGTACTTAAATTTCCAGCCATTTCACAAGCATAGTAAATTCTTTTCTGTGCAGAAGAAGTAGGGTAGTAATCCTGCTTTTCTACATGTTTAATATGATTTATGTTATTTTCTACATGTTTTTCATTACTAATAGTATCTGATAAATTAGCTATAATAGGGGTGTTCAGTATTGTTTTTACAGATACATTAGTTTTAAGCTTGTTTGAAAGCGCAATAGATAAATTAATAGCAACTAAAGAGTCTCCTCCTAAGTCAAAGAAAGAATCTTCTATACTTATATCTGTACAATTTAATATATTTTTTAATTCTTCTATAATAATTTTATCTATGTCATTTCTAGGAGGTACTATTTTATTTAAATGATTTGTGGTTGGTTCAGGCAATGCCTTTTTATCTACTTTGCCATTAATATTAAGTGGAAATTTATCTAAAATAGTAATGTGTGCGGGTATCATATAATTTGGTAAAGAAGATTTTAAAAACATATATAAATCTTTTATATCTACTTTGTTACTAACTGTTATGTAACTGCAAATTGTACTTGTAATATCTGTTTTTTTAAATATAGTATATGCTTGTTTTATACCACTATATTGCATAATTTTATCATTAATTTCAGAAAGCTCTACACGGAAACCACGTATTTTAATTTGGTTATCAATTCTTCCTAAAAATTCTATTTTGCCATCATCAAGAAAACGAGCTAAGTCGCCAGTTTTATACATTCTACCATCTGCGAATGGATTTTTAATAAAATTCTTTTTTGTTAAATCATCACGGTGTAAATAACCCAAACTTACACCATCTCCACCAACCCACAATTCTCCAGGAATTCCAACTGGTTGCAAGTTTCCTGTACTAGACACTATGTAACAGGTAGAGTTTGAAATAGGATAACCAATAGGAATAGAGGCATCTGTTAAATTTTTATCTATTTTATAACAAGCAGAAAAAGTAGTATTTTCTGTAGGACCATAACCATTTATTATAGTTAAATTTGGGTTAGCTTCTTGCATTTTTTTAATATGTTTTACAGAAAGTACATCTCCACCTGTTAATAAATAATGTACATTTTTAAAAATATTTGGGGATTGGTCACAAATATAATTACCAAGAGAGGCAGTAAGCCATAAAATAGTAATTTTATTCTCAACTAAATATTTTTCTAAGTATTTTACATCAAGCAATTTTTCTTTTGGTATTAAATACAAAGAAAATCCATTAAGTAAAGCACTCCATATTTCAAATGTGCAAGCATCAAAAACTATAGAGCCTGTTTGTAAAATGTGCTCATCATTTTCAAATTTTATAAATTTGTTATTTTTAACAAGTCTTACAATATTTCTATTGCAAACAATTACACCTTTTGGGTTACCTGTAGAGCCAGAAGTATACATTATATAAGCCATATCTTCAGGTAAACCTATGATATTTAAATTAGCTTTTGAAACAGAATTATTATAAATTTTTTTATTAGATAAATCTACACAAAGTTTAGGTATATTTGTAATAATACCGTTTTCAAAATTTTTAGTAGTAAGTATTAATTTTGTTTCAGAATTAGATAAAATATAGTCTATTCTTTCTTTAGGGTATTCTACATCTAATGGCAAAAAAGCAGCTCCTATTTTTAATGTGGCTAAAATTGCTATAATACTTTCAATAGATTTTTCCATAAACAAACTAACTACATTACCAGATTTTACATTATTTTTTAATAAAGTATTTGCTAATTGATTTGCTTTTTCATTTAGTTCCTTATAAGTCATATAATTTCCTTCAAAAAATACTGCATTTTTAGAAGGTGATAATCTTACTTGTTCTTCAAACAATTCTGCAACAGTTTTATCTTTAGGGTACTGTGTTTTAGTATTGTTAAAATCGAATAATATTTGCTTTTTTTCATATGGAGTTACAATATCTATTTGACTTATTAACATGTTTGGTGTGCTTGTAACCTGACTAATAATATGTAAAATACGTTTATGCATAGAGTTAATATAATTTTCGTCATACATATTTGTTTTATAATCATAAGAAATATTAAGTGAATTTGTATCATTAAAGTCAAAAATGTGTATATCTAAGTCATCAGACATAGTATCATTAAAAGTCCAGTCACTATTATGTGGAATTTCTTCCATTTTTTCATTCATTTTTGTTATTTGGTAAGACATTAAAACATTGTATAAAGTTGGTTGGCTAGAGTTTCTTTTTCTTAAATCTTCTATAATATATTGATATGAATATTTTTGGTGTCTTAATAATGCCATACTATCTTTAGAAATTTTAGCTAAAAAGTCACTAAAAGAAACCTCAGAATTTACACTAATTCTAAAAGGTAATGTGTCTATAAACATACCAGTTGTTTGCTTTTCTATGTAATTTGAACGGTTTAAAATAGGTGTCCCAATTACAAAATCATTAGAGTTACAAACTCTACTAATATATATAGAATATATTGCTATTAAAAAATTATATATTGAAATTTTTTGCGATTTGCAGTATGACTGAATTTGTGTGAATAAACTTCCATTAATAGTATGAGTAATTCTATTTGCAGAAATAGAATTTGAATCCAAATTTTTGAGAGTAGGAATACTAACTGTATCTGGAACAGTTTCATATACAGTAGACCAATATTCTTTATCTTTTTCAAAACGAGAACTTAATAGATATTCTTGCTCGGATTTACAAAAATCCATGTAAGAATATTTTTTTTGCTCATATTTTGTATTTTTTAATAAAGATGAATAGTAATTTATAATTTCATTTACTGTTATGCCAAGTGACCAAGAGTCAGAAATAATGTGGTGAGTATTAATAATAAAACCACCATAACCGTTTGGCAAACGAAATATTACAAATTTAAATAAAAGCTTATCAAAGTCAAATAAAGGTAAAGAAGCAAGATAGTGCTCATATTCTTTAACAGATTTTTCATCTTTTAAATCAATAATGTCAATGTCAAAATATGAAAAATCTTTTACATATTGCTTAATTTCATTATTATCCATTTTTAAGCAAATTCTAAAACTACTATTATTTTCTACAAATAATTGAATAGCTTGTTTAAATTTTTCAAAGTCAAGTGGCTGTTTAATGGTTAAAGAACCACATATATTGTTTATGTTTGAGCCTTTATAATATTGCTCAGTTAGCCAAATAGACTTTTGAGGATTTGTTAAGTTATACAAATTTTCCATAATAATTCCCCTTTTCTCAAAATGACCATAACTATGTATGATTATACAAAAACAAATAAAAAAAATCAACCATTAATAAAAATATAAAAGCAAAAAAATGTAAATTTATAAATTTAATTTTGGCTTTTTGTATAAATAAAGATTTAAGTAAAAAAATTAAACAATTAATTAAATAATTGTTTAAAATTAATATATTTGTAAAAAATATAAATAAGCAAATTAAAAGTAAATAAGTTTATATTATTGTAAAAATACAAAAGCATTTTGCTTTAGTAAATATGATTTAATTTATTAAATATAAGTTTGATTTAATTAAACAAATTTGGTTAATTATTATAAATTGAGAGAAATATATATGAATTAACCAAAATGTAATTTGTAAAAAATGGAAATATAGAAAAATAATTTATAAAAATTAAGATTGGAGATATAATGGAAAGATACATAAAAAGACAAAAAAGTAGAAGAATAAAGAAATATTTTTTAGTAACTTTTATTAGTATATTAATTTTTATAATAATTTTATTATTATACCAAAATTATATGAACATAGATATTAATAAAAGTGTTAGATTGGAAGAAAATAATGTGGAGAGAACATCACAGACATTTAATTATGCACATAAAGAGGATGAAGAGTTACAAAATATGATAGAAAAAACAACTAGTTGCGTAGTAGGAATATCTAAAATTAAAAATACAGGGAGCACAATATTTTTAAATGATGGCGTAGGAGAGTTAGGGCTAGGAAGCGGAGTTATAGTAACAGAAAACGGATATATTCTTTCAAATGAACATGTAACAGGAAAAAAATTTAGTAATTGCTATGTTACTTTAGAAGATGGAAGGTCATACAAAGCTAATGTGGTTTGGTCTAATTCTAGTCTAGATTTATCAATTTGCAAAATAAATATGACTGGGCTAACATATGCAACACTTGGAAGTTCTGAAAATATAAAAGTAGGCCAAGCTGTATATGCCATAGGAAATCCAATAGGATTTGAATTTCAAAGGACAGTAACAGCAGGAATTATAAGTGCTGTAAATAGAACAATAAAATTAGAAGAAAAGCAAGAAAATGAAATAAAAGTATCTTATATGGATGATTTAATACAAACAGATGCAACAATAAACCAGGGAAACAGTGGGGGACCACTTATTAATGCAAATGGTGAAATAATAGGAATAAATACAGTAAAAATAACGTCAGCAGAGGGAATTGGTTTTGCTGTTCCAATAGATGTTGTAAAACCTATTATAAATAGATTTTCTAAAGAAGGAAAATTTGAGGAAGCAACACTTGGAATATTTGCATATGATAAAAATATGATTTCTTATATAGACACATCAATAGAAATAGAAAATGGAATATATGTTGCAGAAATAACAAGATATTCACCAGCTAGTCAGGTTAATTTAACAATAGGAGATATTATTACTAAAATAGATAATACAGAGCTTAATAAAATGAGTGATTTAAGAAGATATATATATTCAAAAAAGCCAGGAGACAAAGTAACACTTACAATATATAGAAAGAATAGAGAATATCAATTAGATATAATTCTGGGAAAATAGGAGAGAAGAAATATTTTGAATATTTATGATATATATTAATGATTATCAGCATAATCTAAAAAATGGATGGAACTATTTTGATTCCATCCATTAAATTAATATTAAGTCTTGTAAGTATAATATAAATCTAAGCAACTTTTATTCCTGTATCAATAACTTCTTTTATAAAATAATCAGACACTTCATCAAAATCCTTTTTCTTAATGGGATGTGGCTCTATTCTAGCATCAATTTCCCAAGTCATTCCCATTAAATGAGCCATACTATCATATATATCATCAAAGTCATCTGAAATAACTGCGATATCAATATCACTATCCTCATTCTCAGTACCTTTTGCATAAGAACCAAATAATATAATTGCTGTAATTTTATAATGTTTTTTAATTTCTTCTATAAATTTATTGATATTATCTAAAATATCTTTTTTTATTGCTCTTTCAACCATTTCTGAACCTCCTCAATGTTCTTAAATTGTAAAGTAGTATATTCATTAGTACATTTTTCTTCAAAAGTCTTTTTATAATCATCATATCTAGCACTTATGTTAAAAGTATTAATAACTTGTATTTTTTCTTTTATTTCATTTGGAACTTCTAGATTTGCTTTTTGTGAAAGTAATATTAGGTTATGAATTTTTGGTGATATTGGATTTTCAGGATTATTTTTGGCATATAAACCTTTTAATAATTTTTCTATTACAAGATGTCCTATAAATAAACACCATGTATTTTTGTGATTTTCAAATAAGACTTTCATTGTATCAAAATCGCTATCGCTACTTTCAAACCAATATTTCATTAAATCTATATTATTCATACATTATTGTTCCCTTCTTGAAAAATTATACAACAAAAAATGTTATTAGTCTTATACTAATAACATTTCTGTTGTACTTATACAAGGTTCGTATAAGACTTTTTTGGTGAGCCAGGAGGGATTCGAACCCCCGACCCTCGGCTTAGAAGGCCGATGCTCTATCCAACTGAGCTACTGACCCAACTAAATACTTATTATTAGAAATAAGTACATTTATTAATATAACATGTTTTTTTGTAAAAGTCAATGAAAAAGTATTAAAAATATTAGAAAAGTCTGTAAAATAGATGTCGTCATATGTCAAACAAAAAAGGTTGATATTCTGTTAATTATGTGGTATAATATAGGATGTTACAAATTTTATAGAGAAAGGTGTGCTGAGCTATGAGCAAAGCGGAAGTTGTAACTAACAAGGTCCAAAACACTGAAAATGCCGCAAATGGGCGGCATCTGAAACCTGGAGAAATCCCCTGTGTTTTAAAGGGTACGGATGTATGTCCGAGACCTGGTGAGTGCAGCGGATATGCGCCTCGTTTGTGTGACAGATGGGAGCACCACAGCGGAAGGTGATTTAGACCAACAAACATTTCTAGTAAGGGTCCCTCAAATGAGGGACCCTTTTCATATCAATTTTTATCTAACATTTGTTGTATATTTCAGTATTAGAGTTAATTATATTAAATATATTTAATTTTTCCAAAATGCAATATATCCTTGGTAAGCAGAATATAAGTCAAATTTACTTGAAACTTCATAAGGAGAATGCATTGATAAAATAGGAACTCCACAATCTATTACATCTACACCTTTATTAGCAAGGATATATGCAATAGTTCCTCCACCTCCAACATCTACTTTTCCAAGTTCGCTTACTTGATATTTTACATTATTATTTTCAAATATATGTCTAATTTCTGCAACAAACTCAGCATTTGCATCAGATGCACCAGATTTTCCTCTAGCACCAGTATATTTGTTAAGTCCTACTCCTTTTCCTAAATAAGAAGCATTATTTCTTTCAGAAACAGATGCATAGATTGGGTCTAATGCAGCATCTACATCTGCAGATAACATTTTTGACTTACAAAACACTTTATCTAATAAGTTTGGTTTATTTATACCCATTTTATTTAATATTTCTGCAATAAATGTATCAAATACATGTGATTCCATTCCTGTATTTCCCATACTACCGATTTCTTCTTTATCAGAAATTATACATACTGCTGTTTTTTTAGGGTTATCTATCTTCATTAAAGCTGTTAATGAAGCATAAACACAGATTTTATCGTCTTGACCATAACCTGCTACCATGCTGCTGTCAAATCCCATACTTCTACAAGGCATTGCAGGAACTAATTCTAATTCAGAGCTTGTAAAATCTACTTCTGTAATTCCGTATTTTTCATTTAAAATATTTAAAATATTTAGTTTAACAGCTTCAGTAATTTCTTTGTCATATGGAATGCTACCAACTAGTAAATTTAAATCTTCTCCATCTATTCCATTTTTTAATTTTTTTTCCATTTGGTCTTGGGCTAAATGTGGTAATAAATCAGTTATAGTAAATATTGGGTCAGTTTCATCTTCACCAATTTTTATTTCTACTTTTTCACCATTTGCCTTAACAATAACACCATGAATAGCTAAAGGGATGGTTGTCCATTGATATTTTTTAATTCCTCCATAATAATGAGTTTTAAAAAATGCTAATTCAGAATCTTCATATAATGGATTTGGTTTTAAATCTAATCTAGGAGAATCGGCATGAGAACCTATAATATTTAATCCATTTTCAATGTTATCTTTACCTATAATTGCAAGATACATACTTTTTTCATGGTTAATATAATAAATTTTATCTCCAGCTTTTAATTCTTTAATTTTTTCTATATCTTGAAATCCATTTTCCTCTGCTATTTTCTTTGAAGTAGCAATAATTTCTCTTTCTGTTTTTGAATTATTTAAATAGTTTATATATCCTTTCGCATATGAAAAAACGTCTTGTTTAGTGTTGTTATTTAATTCTAGCCAACCATTTTCTTTAGAACTAAATAATTTCTTTTTTAAATCTTCTAATTCTTTTTTTGGCATTAGTAAATCTCCTCCTTAAAAATAATTTACTACATTTTATCATATTTTTCATTTTTTAGAATACCCATTTATAAAAAATATATTTGTTTTAATATAAATTTAAAAATTATTTTTTGTATGTTAAGCAATTAATGTGATTAATTTGTTACAAAATTAATTAAAATTTAGTTAGTAAAAAATTAAAATTTCTAGAAATTCCATTTGAAATTAAAATTTGTGAATTTTAAAAGTAAAATATAATTAGAAAAAGTAAATTCTAGTTACTGGTTAAAATTTATTCTTAATTTACCTAATCTATTTACTTTTAGAGAATTTTGTAGTTTAATAGAAAAAGATTAAAAAGAAAGGGATGTTAATTATGGAAGAAAACAAAAATGAACCAAATAATGTAAACAAAAATGTTGGACAAAATAGTACAAATGAAAACATGCAAAACAATAATATGAATCAAAATAGTCAAAACAATACAAATTTAAATGCACAAAATAATGTTAATCAAAATTTTCAAAATAATATGGGAACAAATATGAATCAAAATGCAAATAATTATGCAGGACAAAATGCATTTAATAATGCAAATGTAAAAAAACAAGCTAAAGAAGCAACAGGATTTTTTAAAGAATTTTTTAAAGACCCACTTGGAAAAATTGCAGAAATAACAAAAAAACCAAGTAATAAATATTTAAAAATTGCTGCAATAATACTCGTTGTTTGGCTTGTAATAATTTTTATGCATAATGTATTTTCTACAGCAGAAATATATTTGTTTAGTAAATATGGTAGTTTTCCAAGCTTTTTAGAACATTTCTTTTCAAAATTCTTAGATATAATAAAAGAATTAATTGCACCAATATGCTCAATAGCAATAATTTCAGCATTGGCATATGGATTTAGCAAAGAAAAGAACAAATCTTTTATGCATATTGCAAGTAGTGTTACAATTGCAAAAATACCAGTAGTTATTGCAGAGATAGTTGGATTATTAACATTAGTAGGTTCTAAAATTACTACAGTTACTATTCCTTTTGCAGGTTTTTGTGGAATACTATCAATAGTGTTATTATTCTTTACATTAAAAGATATAGTTGGAGAAAAAGAAAACAAAAATATTTTTTGGAAATTTGCATTAATTATGGGTATATATTATGCAATTGAAATTGTACTATCATTTTTAAAAATTTATATTTAATATTGTAAAATAATATAGTTAGAAAATAAATTATAATGAATAAATATCTATAAAAAATAATAAGAAACATAAAGGCACTTAAATATTGGTAATTATAGATTTGTTAAAGAACATATTTATAAAATACTAATATTTAAGTGCTTTTTATGGTAAAAACAGAAACTAAATAAAATTTACATTCTTCATTACTGTAAGTTCCTGTATTAATAAAAAATTTTTAGTTTTTGCTTGAAGTAATAATTTATTTATGTTTGAGCAGACATACCGTAAAGCAAAATACCTTCATTATCTTTATAAATTTTATCGAATTGTGAAAGTGGAAGAGGATTTTCACCAAGTCCAGCTTCTATGGTATATCCTGGTTTGTTATATTTAGAAATAAACCAATCTTTATAGCCAGCAAAACTAGCGTTATATGGAACTTCTTCAACTTTATATCCTGAAAGCTGTGAGAATTTTTTCGCAATTTCTAAGGCATTTGCAGGATTATAATTTAAATATTGCCAGAAGATAACTTCTCCTTGAGTATGGTAAGAAATTGTTAAATTAGGGTTATGTGTTAATGTAAAATTATATAAAGCAAGAGATTCTGGTTCTGTTAAAGGACCCTCACCAACATAGTCTCTTGGGGATGGTTTGTTAAATCCTTGAGCAAATTTTATTTTTTTTGCTTCTTCCCAATTAGCAGGAAATTGCAAATTTAAATCAACACCATTAAAGTTTGCTTTCCATCCACTTGGAAAAGGAATATTAGGGAAGTTTCTAGCTATTTGCATGTAATTACTAAAAATTTCGCTATTTTCTGGTACATTTCCTGTAACTAAATCAATACCATCAGGGTTAACCATAGGAACTATAAATAAAGTGGTTTTGTTATATAAATCCCTTACATTAAAACCATGTAAATTGTTATTTTCTTCATATGCGATGCAAAAGTTTTCAATAAATTTCATCATTAGTAAAGAGGTAATCCATTCATTTGCGTGAATTCCAGCATGATAAAGTACTACATTGCTTCCTTTACCTATTTTTATACATGGAATAGTTTTTCCAAGAACACTATTTCCAATTATTATACTTTGAATAAAAGTGTGATGAGATAACAATTCATGTATGTTGTAAATTAATTTATTGTAATAATACGGTTCTTTAGTATTAACTATAGAGCCATTAGAATTTTCCTCCATTTTATACCTCCAATAATTAATATTAAAAATTAAATTTAATTTTGTTTGCATTAACTTGTGTACAAAACTAATTAGTAAATAAGTATTTAACATTTATTAAATTTAATAATAAGTTTTTTAGTAATGTATCAAGCAGTTTTTAATTAAGACAATTTAATATTATAATATGAATATAAAATAGAGTTTGATAATAAATTTTAACTGAGGATGAAATTTATAAAGCTTAATTAACAACTAATCAAATTAATAATATAATAATTAATTGAATTAGTTGTTAGAATTGAAATTAAAACTAAAATTAAAGTTGAAACTAAAACTAAAGTTGAAACTAAAGTTAAAGTTAAACTTTAACTTTAACTTTAACTTTTAAATTTATATCCTATCTTTTTTGATATAAATTCTTTAAAATCTTCTGAATTACCAATCTCAAATTTATCTTTTTCCATAATAAAAACATCTTCTTTATTAATATAAAGATAAAATGCATTAGTATTTTCGTATACTTTAAATAATTTTCTATATTTTAAAGTGTCTTTTCCGTATTTATTTTTCACAACAAAATTTTCATCATAAAAAATGTATGTATTAATTAAATTTCCTTGTATTTTTTCGCCTTTTATTTCTTTTTCCGATTTTCTATAAGGTTCTATAAATCTGTATGCTAAAAATCCTATAAAAATTAGAGCTAGTAAAATTAACGAAACATAGTTTTTTAAAATAATTTGATATGACATTCCTATGATAAGAATTAATCCCATTACAGCTGTATATGAGTAGTATTTTAGGTTATTTTTCTTACCATGAAATTTAATTAATTCTAAATATTCGTCTTTATTTAATGCAGTAATATTTTTAAATAATATTTTCATAATTACCTCTAATTGTAAATATTTTATATTTTAATATTATAGTAGATCCAAGTAAGCTTTAATATTTAATACACTTATAATTATATAATAATTAATATGTAGTGTAAACTTTATAATAAAATAATTTGTGAGAACATAAGAAACAATTTATGAAAATATCGCAATAAGATTGCTTATGTGCTATAATTTCACTATAATATGTAAAAAAATTTTTATTTATTACAATTTAGGAGGGAAAGAATTGGAAAGAAGAGAAGCAATTGAATTATTAAAAAAATATAATGAAGAGGAATTTCATATTAGACATGCTCTTACAGTAGAAGGAGTAATGATATATTTTGCAGAACAGATGGGATATAATGAGGATTTTTGGGGATTAGTTGGACTATTACATGATGTGGACTTTGAAAAATATCCTGATGAACATTGTAAAAAGGCACCAGAATTATTAAAAGAAATTAATGCTAGTGATGAAATGGTACATGCTATATGTAGTCATGGTTATGGAAGTTGTTCGGATATAAAACCAGAACATGCTATGGAAAAAGTACTTTATGCTGTAGATGAGCTAACTGGTTTAATATGGGCTGCAGCTAAAATGAGACCTTCAAAAAGTACAAAAGATATGGAAGTTTCAAGTTTAAAGAAAAAATTTAAAGATAAAAAATTTGCAGCAGGATGTTCGAGAGATGTTATAAGCAAAGGTGCAGAAGTCCTTGAAATGAGCCTAGAAGAATTGTTTGAAAAGACAATTTTAGCAATGAGAAGTTGTGAAGATATTGTTGAAGAGGAGCTAAAGGAAGTATGTAAATAGATGGAAAAGTTAGTACAGTTGGACATAATTATAAAATAATTAGATTAATATTTATAATTTTAGAAAAAGCGCTCAAGAATAATGATTGAATAATATATTTTTAGTTGTTATATTAATAAAGAATTAATTTAATATATTATTAAGAGGAGAATATGGATGCAAAGGAATAAGGAAGAATATTATAATATTACAAAAAATGCAAAGCCACATTTAAATGTACTTAATTTTTTAAACTTTAATGTGTTACCGGGAAAAGCTGTTGACTTAGGGTGTGGTGCAGGAAGAGACACTATAGAGTTACTAAAAAATAATTGGAAGGTTTTATCTATAGATAAAGAAGATACAGAATCTATTATAAGAGAACAGCTAAACCAAAAAGAATCAGAGAATTTTAAGTTTGAAAAATGCTTTTTTGGTGAAATGAATTTGCCTAAAGTAAATTTAATTGTTGCAAATTTTAGCCTACCTTTTTCAAAAAAAGAGTTTTTTAATGACATATGGAAAAATATAACTAATTCTCTTTCAAATGAACGGTTATTTTGTTGGAAATTTCTTTGGAAAAAAAGATACATGGGCAGAAACAAAAGAAAATATAATATTTTTAACAGAACAAGAAGTCAAAGCTCTTTTTAGTAATTTTGAACTAATTCAATTTAGTGAAATAGAAAAAGATGCAACAATAGCTTCTGGTGAAAAAAAACATTGGCATGTATATGATATTATTGCACAGAAAAAAATTTTTCAAAAGACTGTTTGACAGAATTATAAATTGTGTTGTTATATAGTTACATTAAACAATGTACTCTCGTTCGGGAGGTGTTATATTGTTTACCTGTATGTGTATTGTAACTGCACATACTTTTTTTTATTATAATGCAATCTTAATGCAACCAGGAAATATTGGCAGATATACACAGCTAAAAATAGGCAAAAAAATACTACCTCAAATATTCTTAGATATTATGAACATCCTCAAATACTGTGAGATAGATTTTTAATCTGGTCGAGGTGTTGCTACGACACCTCAAGCTATTTTCTATGATATTTAGCGACTTTTAGCAATTTGCATTTGTTTTACGGAACACTTTTACGGAACATTTTATCTTTTTAATTCCTTGAAATTCCGTATAATTTCGTACACTTTCATTAAATGTTTTTCGCTATAAATTGCTAATTATTTTGCAAATTCAAATATATTTTTATTAATTAAATAGTTAACAACATTTTGATTTTCTGATTCAATAAAATCAGTATCAATATCAATATAATATTTCATTGTAATAGATGTATCAGAATGACCAAGTATTTCTTTTAATACATTTGGATCAATCTTTGCTTCAGCACATCTTGTTGCAAAAGTACCTCGAAGCATATGTGTATGTATATCTGTTCTTGTAACTTTCTTTCCACTAGAATTTGTTTCTTCATATATTCCAATATTTAGCTTTAATCCTGCTCTTTTTAATGCAGAATTTATACTTGCCTCTTCATATAATCCATATTTCTTATTAGTTGAATTATAGAATAATAAGTGAAATTTATTCGGAATAATATGTTTTACAGCTTCTTCTAGTGCCATTTTACTTATAGCATTTAGATTAATAATTCGTTGACCTGAAAAAGTTTTAGTTGAATCTCCGATTCTAGATTTTCCTGAAGTATCTTTAGTTTGTGTTCTTCTAACAAATAGAATTCCTTTTTCTAAATCAATATCCTTTGTATAATCTAATACCAATGCTTCTCCTATTCTCATTCCAGTACTTATTAGTAGCAAGAATAAATATTTATGCTTGAATTTAGAATATTCAACATCATTTAAGAATTGTATAAGTGCTTTTTGTTCTTCAATTGTTAGTGCTATTCTGTGATGCCCTACATATTCACTTTTAGGCTTTTTAATTCTTTTATAACCTGCCATAAAGTTTTCTCCTATAATTCCTTGATGATATGCTTCTCCAAATCCCATACATAATAATTCATAATTCTGCTTTATTGTTGTCTTAGAATAAGATTTTAGCTTTGATAGATAATTTACAACATCATCTCTACCAATTTTTGCAATAGGCTTATTTGCAAATGCAGTCTTTTGTAGTTGTTTCAATGTATCTAATTTCCTTTTATATGTAGATTCCTTAATTTGTCCAAGTTTGAATTGTTCTTCTATCATAGGTTCTACAAGTTCTTTTAATGTTTTATTTGTTTTAGTTACTATTCTTGGTCCACCTTCTTCATCTAGCTTAAGTTTACTTTGAAGAGCTTTGCTAAATGCTTCTTCTTCGGTTTCTCCAATAAAAGTCTTTCTTTTTACTTTACCTGTTGTTTGGTCTCTTCCAATAGTAAGTAGAGCTTTGCAACTTTTAGATACATAGAATTTATCACAAGCTTTGCAAATATTATATTGTTTTTCGTTGTCAATGTTCTCTTTACCAGATTTGTTTAATTCACATTCGGTACATATAGATTTACTATATTTCTTATTACTTCCAGGAATTTTCTTTTCTCTTTTATCGTAATATGTACCACATGTTATTCCTTTAAAATTCATCGTTTTACCTCCTTAAATAAATTTCAAAGGAAGGTTAATCTGATATAAATTTTATACATGACAATTATACCAATTTTATAATCAGATATCAATAGCCTTCCTTTAGTTTGTACTAAATTTCAGAGTTAATCGAAGGTTTAATTTTATATACATTTTTATTTAGTTATTAACTCTTCTAGTACTAAAATATTCCTTAAAGTTTTCTTCTGAAATCTTAAATGCTCGTCCAACTTTTACACAAGGAAAGTCTGCTCTGTGGAATAAATCTAAACAAGCTCTATTTCCAATCTTAAGTATTTTCATTACATCTGCTGTTGTATAAAATTTTGGATATGTATCAATTACTCTCTCTTCCATATTGTTTCCCTCCTTTCAAATGTTTCCTCACTTAGAAGCAAAATTACAACCTGTTTCACTAAAATATTTTGTAGTTTTAACCTTCTATGTATAAAAAGCTGAAAATTTTATAAAAACACTACAAATATTTTTGAATTTTCCTAACTTTTTAAACCTTCTAATAAGAACAGCACTAAAAATTTGAAAAAGATGACATTTAATTTCAATTTTTTTATGCTCCTACTAATAAAGGCAAAATGAAAATCAAAAATCTTAACAAATTTTGAAAAGTTTTTAAGAATTTTTTTCTCTGCATATAAAATCTCCTTCTACTTGTTTCCTCACAAAATAGTAGAAAGTTAAGTCTATTTATTAAAATTCTTAAACCTTCTATATATAAAAGCTGAAAATTTAGAAAAAACCGGACAAATATTTTTAAATTATTTTTAATATCCAAAATTAAATATTGAGGCAAAATAATAAAAATATTTAATTAATGAACAAAAAGAAGCAATACTACGCTATTTCAAGTAATTATGCTGGAATGAAGTGTATTGATAAATTTTGCTTTTTATGATATAAAATATAATTAGAAGAAAAGAGGTCTTAATATGAAAATACTTAGCTTGTTCAGTGGATGTGGAGGATTGGATCTAGGCTTCGAGAAAGCAGGATTTGATATTCCTATCGCTAATGAATTTGATAAAAATATATGGAAAACATTTGAAGTAAATCATCCTCAAACTAAACTGTTGAAAGAAGATATAAGGAAAATAGATGCCAAAACTCTTCCTAAGGATATTGATGGAATTATTGGTGGACCTCCTTGTCAATCTTGGTCAGAGGCAGGTTCCTTAAAAGGAATAGAAGATGATAGAGGAAAACTTTTTTTTGAATATATACGTATTCTTAAAAGTGTACAACCTAAGTTTTTCTTGGCTGAAAATGTTAGTGGAATGTTAGCAGATAGACATTCTGAGGCAGTTAAAAACATTATAAAAATGTTTGAAGAATGTGGGTATGATGTTTCTCTTACTTTAGTTAATGCAAAAGATTATGGTGTTGCACAAGAAAGAAAAAGAGTTTTTTACATTGGTTTTAGAAAAGACTTAAATATAAAATTTGATTTTCCAAAAGGTTCAACAGAAGATGATAATAATAAAATAACTCTAAGAGATATCATTTGGGATTTACAAGATTCAGCAGTTCCAGCTGGAGAAAAGAATCAGCATAATCCTAATGCAATCAATAATAATGAATATTTTATAGGAAGTTATTCGCCTATTTTTATGAGTCGTAACAGAGTAAAAAGTTGGGATGAGCAAGCATTTACAGTACAAGCTTCAGGAAGACAATGTCAGATTCATCCTCAAGCACCAAAAATGATAAAAGTAGATAAAAATGATTGCAGATTTGTTGAAGGAAAAGAAAATTTATATAGAAGAATGACTATAAGAGAAGTAGCGAGAGTACAAGGATTTCCAGATAATTTTAAATTTGTATATAACAACACTAATGATGCATATAAAATGATAGGAAATGCTGTACCTGTTAATTTAGCATACGAAGTTGCATGTGCTATTAAAAAAGTATTAGTATAAAAGGAGATGTTGTTTTATGAGTAATCAAAGCAATGTATTTGGAAGAGCTTATGAATATATTTGTATTGAAACTCTAAATACTGAAATAAATAAACATAGAAAATCTATCATAGAAGATAGTTCTACATACGAAATAGCAAAAGAGTGCTGGAATATTATAGATAAAGAAACCAAAGAGACTTTTGAGCAAAGTGCATTAACAGCTGTATATTCAATTTTTGACTTAGAACCTATGATAACAGAAAAAGATGATGATTGTTTAGTATTAAAAATGCAGAAAGATCAAGAAGGCAAAATTGGAGATGTTAGAGACATTATAATTATTAGAAATGAAGAAAAATGGGAAATAGGATTAAGTATAAAGCATAATCATTTTGCAGTAAAACATAGTAGATTAGGTCCTAAACTTGATTTTGGAGAAAGATGGTATGGAATTAAATGCTCAAATGATTATTGGAATGATATTGCTCCAATATTTGAATTAATTAATTCTAAAAAGGAACAAGGACTAAAATGGAGTGACTTGGAAAATAAAGATAAAGATGTATATATTCCTTTATTAAATGCATTTATGAACGAAATTAAAAGAAATGCTGATAAACATCCAGATTTACCTAAAAAACTAGTTGAATACTTGTTAGGTGAATTTGATTTTTATAAGGTAATTAGTATTGATAATAAAAAAATTACACAAATACAATCGTATAATTTAAGAGGAACATTAAATAAAGCTAGCAAAAAAGAAAAACCTAAGACTATAATTCCTATTGCTAAGTTACCAACTAGAATTGTAAATATAGGCTTTAAACCTGAAAGTAGCAATACTATTGAATTATATATGGATGAAGGATGGCAATTTAGTTTTAGAATTCATAATGCATCCACATATGTTGAAAATAGTTTAAAATTTGATATTCAAATTGTTGGAATGCCAGCATCAATTATTTCTATAGATTGTAAGTGGACAGGATGTTAATATTATTATAAAATCATATATTCAGCATAATTAACGCTCGACTTTTGCAAAAAGTCGAGCGTTAATTATTGACATTTATAAAAATAAGATGTATAATAATTCCATAATTATAAAAGGAGGTAATTATATGGGAAATTTAAAGTTTATAAAAGATAGAATAAAAGAATATAATTCAAATTACTTTATAAATGAACTTTTTATAGCATCAAAAAGTCTAGGAATTTTAGAAGAAAAAATTAAATCCTATAAATTTGATAACATACTAATGCCACTTTTAAACACAAAAGAAGCAATATCTTCAATGTATTTAGAAGGTACTCAAACAACAATGTCAGCTGTGTTAGAAGATGTAATAAATGAAGATAAGGAAAAGAAAAATGAAAAAATTTATAAGGAAGCTACAAATCACACAAAAGCATTACATTATGGAGCCACATATCTAAGTCAAAATAATTTTAATCATACTTTTATTAAAGAATTACATAGAATGATGCTTAATGGTATTATAGCTGAAAATAAAGAACATACATTAGGAAAATATAAAGAAGTAGATAATTTTATTGTTAATAGTGTTGGAACTGTTGTATTTAATCCACCACATTATACTGAAACAAAAAAATACATGGACGAATTAATAGACTTTATGAATGATACAAAAATAGATATCAATCCTCTAATAAAAACGGCTATAATACATTCACAATTTGAATCAATTCACCCTTTTGATGATGGTAATGGACGTGTAGGCAGATTGTTAATTAGTTTATGTTTGTATAAGTTTAATGTAATAAAAGTTCCATTTTTCTATGTTAGTGAAGCTATTAGCCAAAATAAAATTATTTATTATAACAAATTGACTGATTCTAGAAAAAATGACTACACAGAATGGATTAAGTTCTTTTTAAAGATGTGTACAGTACAAGCAGAAAAACATATAAAATATATTGATTCGTTAGATTCAATATATGATAAAACATCAGAAAAAATAAGAAAAATTATTAATTCCCAAAAATACGAGAATATAATTGAATGTATTTTTTCACAACCAATCATTAGTTCTTCATACTTAGAAAAGACTATAAATATTAGTCCTTCGCAAGCCAGAAAATACATATCAACATTAGAGGAAGCAGGTGTGTTGTCAGGCGACGATAGAATTAGAAATAGAAAATATTACTTTCTTGAGTTATTAACATTATTAGAAAACACATAAAAAAAAGCTACCAAACGGCTTGAAAGTTTGGTAACTATTGCATAGCTAAACGCCAATTTAGCTAAAAAGAAAAAACATATGCGTTACATATAGTCTTAATTAATCGTATTAAAATTATATCATATGAAAATTTTCTTTGCAATAGTTGTATGAAAAAAAGGAGAATATCATATGACAAAAGAGTATTATATATTTGTGAAAAGCTATAGACATCCTAAAACAGGTAAAATTATGCATGCATCAGAATATGGAAAAAAGGCTTTTCGATTACTGATAAGAAAATAGAAGAATAATTAAATACAAACACTATAAGATTTTTAGTAACGGAAAATCTTAGTTCTAATAATTTAGTAGGTAGGAGGAATAAAAAATGAATAAAAAAGTAGAAGAAGCATGGAATAACGCTCACAAAATTAGAGGAAAAAATCCAGAAGTTTATAGAAGAGATGATTATGGTAATACCATTTTTAAATCCTCATATGGAAAACAAAGTGATATGGGATGGGAAGTTGATCATAGACACCCTGTATCAAAAGGAGGAACAGATTCACCTAAGAATTTGCAAGCAGTACAATGGAAAGAAAATCGAATAAAAAGTGATAAGTATCCATATAAAGGATAGAAAGGAGTAAATTACTATGGAATGGCTATATAATAAAAATGGACAAGCTGAGTTATTTACATATGATGATAGACTTATAAGTAAAACTGGTAAAAATCTAGCTTGGATTTACAATGGAAATATATATAATATAAAAAATGGTAAGCACATTGGTTGGTATGAAAATGGCGTTTTATATGATTCAAAAAATAAAGCTCTTGCATTTAAATTAAATTACACTGGATATTTACCATATCAACCAGGAATTGGTGGAACTCCTGGAACACCAGGTATACCTGGCACACCAGGAAGACCAGGATTTAGTGGGACTCCTGGTAGACCTGGTTATGGTGGATGGTCTAGCAGTAATATAGAAGATTATTTTGAAGTATAAAAAGATAAAGTGTGAAAGAAAATTGTATCTTTCACACTTTTAATAATTTATATATGACCACAACCTCTAATTAATTCTATCCCATCAACAAATCCATTCCTATAATATTTTTCATTCCAATAACCTAAGTAATCCATAAAATTTTTATCTAGCTCATTTAATTGCTTTTCAACATATTTCTTATTTTGTTTAGGAACATTTTTCAAAATCTTTTCAGATATTTCATCAATAAATAATCCATGTTTTTTATCTTCTTCATTAAGATAGCATAAAATAGTTTCTTCTCTAAATTCTAACCATTCTTTTAATATATCATCGTTTACTTCTCTTAAATTTTTCATTTTCTATTCTCCTCTCACTCAAATTTTTATAAAAGGGCTTGGGACTTGTCCCATTGAACAGAATGGGGAGCAAGCAGAATTCGTGTGAACGAATTCATTGCTTGCTGAGACAGAAAATGATTTTTTCGGTCTCCCACATTCATTGCTTGCTAGGACAAGAAATGGATTTATAAAATAATTTATTGCACCTATTTTTGTACCTTGCGTTGCACTTTATGTGATACTTATTTTTAATTTATAGTACCTTTATTTGGACTTTTCTAGGTACATAAATTTATTTTATAGATTATTATTTAATCCCCTTTTTGTACTTTTAATTTCTCTTTGAATAATTTTTTAGTAATCAATTTTATACATAAATAAGTTCTTTAAGTACAATTTCTTCAGCTCTGTTCTTTATATTATTCATACATCTTACCCATTCCATTTGGTCTTTAGCTTTCAATTCTTCATTGACATTTTCCTCATCTGCTAGTTGTTTTATTATCTTTTTTACTCTTTCATTTGCAGCAGAATCTATATTCCTTAATTCAAATGGAACTGATCCATTAATCATAAGAAAAGTATAATAACCTTTCTTATGTTCTTTCAGATACTCTAATCTTAATAGTCCATATTTGCCTATATTATCTAATTTATCATCTTCAGCAGGTAAAGTTACCTTTGGAAGATAAAAGTCTCCTATTTTTTGATATTCTAATTCTTTTCTACTCATAATTTATTCACTCCTTATATTTTCTTTTAGTATGTAATAAATATTAATTAATTTATTTATATTATATTTAATATTATTACATCGTAATTTTTCCGTTTCTAGAATCGTAAAATTTCCTTATCATGAGTCGTACTTTTTACGAATCATAAATTTCAACATGATTAATCTTTCCTACATAGATAATGTTATTTTTCTTAAAACCTGTCCTAATTTCACGAATTAATTTGACATTCTTTAACTCTTTGAATGCTTTTGTAACAGTCTTATCTGAAAGATTAAGCTTTAATCCAGCTTCTTTTCTTGAATATACTATATAAATATCTCCCTTATCATCAGTCCAATTATTCTTTATAGATATTGACAATCTATCTAGTAATAATCCATATAATACCTTACTTGCAAGACTTAAAATCACATAATATGGATTAATAAATAGTTCTTTTGGTACTTGATAGAAACTATTTTCAAGATATTCATTAGCTTTGTATGGTATAAAATTCATATCATTAGCCCTCCTTTTTGTGTTATTCGTTCAACACTTAAAGTAGCTAAATATCAATGATTTTTGCTTTACGGAACATTCCGGAACATTTTATTTTTGAAATTTTAATTTTACGGAACACTTTTCTGAACAAAAAATCAGAATTTTTTAGAATTTTTAGACATTTTTTAGAGTAAATAAAAAAATGCTATTTTCTAAAAAATCTTAGAAAATAGCTTATTTAAAATCATTTGACTGTTTTTGAATTCTAATGAATTTTCCTCAAAAACTGGTCTTTTATGGTCGGGGCGAAGTGTAGAGTTGCCTCTATTTAGGCAATGACTGGCATTTTGTTTAGGTTACTGTTTAAGTAAAAATAATTAAAATCCGTTACTAAAAATTAACAAAAATTTACAAAACAATACTTGTTTTTTGTAAATAAATACTGTATAGTATATTTATAGGAAATGAGAATAAGCAGATGTGGTTTGCCTCCAATAAGGAGGTGAGGCGTATGGTAGAAATACAAACATTAATTGCAACGATATACATATTATATTATTCTTTAATAGGAGTATCTATCATTACGTTTGCCTTAATTATAGCACTAGTTGTAATTATTAGCAAACAAAATTAACCAATAAAAAGACACATCTGTAAACTTGACGGTTAGATGTGTCATATACTAACTGGCAAACCACGTTTGTGGTTTCTCCATTTCCTATTTTTATTTTACTACGATATTTTATAATTGTCAAATATAATTGACTAAAAATTGTAAATAATTACTAAAAATTAAAAAGGATTACAGAGAATAATAATCAGTAAAAAATTCTACTTTGATTAATGCTATATAAATTTTGCTAGCTTTAGCTAGCAAAATTTATATAAAAATATGAGCCTTTGGCGAATATTTTTATACACGATTAAGATATTTTATTTATGGAGCGTAAGCGAAATAAATTAAATATTAATCGTGCATAGAAAGATAAGTAATAAAATTCGCAAGAATTTTATTATTTATCTTTCATAAAAGGGTTGTTAGGGAAAAGAATTTTCCCTGACCATACAGAACGTCTGTGACGTTCTAGTATGTTAGAAACTCATTAAAGTTTTATTCAGGTAAATGCAAAGGAGGTATTTTATTATTGTTAAGCCTTTGAAGGCTATCTATAAAAAGGAAATATAAAAAATGAGTTATGCTATTATTAGAAATGCAAAATACAAAAAAGAAAATTTAGCAGGACTATACAAACATAACGAAAGAAAAAATACAAATTACTCAAATAAAGACATTAATAAAAATAATTCTATAAAAAACTATTCAATAAAAACATGTAATACTACATATAATAATGCTATTAAAATACTACAACAAGAAAATAATTTACAAGGAAGAATAATCAAAACAACCAATGTCGCTTGTGAGTTAATTATTACATCAGATAAAGAATTCTTTGAAAAAATTGGAGAAGAAGAAACAAAAAGATATTTCCAAACTGCATATAATTTTGTAGCAAATTATAAAGGGCTAGGAGAAAAGTATATACTATCTGCAAAAGTACATTTAGATGAAAGTACTCCACACATGCATTTAGTTTTTGTACCAGTTATTCACAAAATAGACAAGAAAAGTGGAAAACACATAGATAAAATTGCTTGTAGCGAATATTGGAAAGGGAAAGATAGTTACAGGCAACTACAAGATAATTTTCATAAATATATTGTTGAACATGGTTTTGAATTAGAACGTGGAAACACAAAAGAAAACACACATATACCAATAGAAAGATTAAAGCAAATAACTAATTATGAAAATATAAAATATGAATTAACGCAAGAACAAATGCAACCTATTAATACCAAAAATAAGGATTTAATAATACGACAGAATAAAGAATTAATTGAGTACACAAACAAATTGAAAATTCAATTAGCCAAGTCTTATACAGCCATAGAAAGAGTAGAAGAATTACAAAGAAGAAATACACATCTAAAATATGAAAATGAAGAACTAAAGAAAGAAAATCACAAATTAAAAAACTATATTGAAAAAACTTTCCAAGTAGTCAAAAATCTATTTAGTTTTCCATTAGATAGATTTAAGAGAATAGTAGATAATTTTGTACAATATTTTGAAAAGTAATTAAAAAGCAAATAATTTGATTAATATAATTCAAGTTATTTGCTTTTGTGTATTTAATTATTATTCGTCTATAACATTATTAAAAATTGGAGAATTAAAAAATTCTTTTAAATCAATATTAAAAGCTTCACATATATGCAATAATGTAGAAATTCTTGGATCGTGTGTTTCATTGTTCATAAATGCTAATAGTGTTGTATGATTTAAGCCTGCTAATGTCGAAACTTTATTTATTGTTATATTATTTTTTCTTGCTAATTCTTTTATTCGTTCTCTTACAGCATTTTCTATTGTCATTTTTTTCTCCTTATTCAGCTTTTACTTCCTCAAATAGTTTGTCGTTAAAAAAGTCATTTAATGATATGTCAAATGCTTCACATATATGTAGTAATGTAGAAATTCTTGGGTCATGCGTTTCATTATTCATAAAAAGTAATAATGTAGTATGTGGCATACCAGATAACATAGATACTTTATTAATAGTTAAATTTCTTTCTTTTGCTAAATTAAGTATTCTTTTCCTAATAGCTTGTTCTAGTGTTAACATCATTATTCACGCCCTTTCAAAAAGAGTTTAGCAAAAGTTAAAGAATAATGACGTAAGTATTTTTACGTAAAAGTATTGACATACTAAATTTTAGCATTGTATAATATATAATGACGTTAGAATAATGACGTATATAATATTATTTGAAGGAAGGAAAATGACATGAAAGATATAATAAATAACGTTAAACTTCAAGCAAACGACTTATTAAATGAACTTTTTAGAACACGTGAAGATACAATATATAATTTTACAGAAAATGAAAGAAAGCTACTTTCAAAAAAATCGAAAGATTATTCTAATATCTATATAGCCATAGATAATATACCAGACGGATTTGTAGAAACAATTAATGGAATAAAAACAAGTATTGAAAACTATATTGAAACTCTTAATGAAATGCAAGGATTTGAAAATGAGAAATTTTATAAGGAAGGATTTTCAGATGCAATTCAATTAATTTTAGAGTGTATAAATAATAAACATGAGTTATAAGAAAATAATATTTATAAAAATATGTAAAAAAATTATAAAATGGGATATACTACTAACAAGTAAAATTTTAAAGGTGAGTGATAGGTATGGAAATTTTTAAAGATAATAGTTATAAATATATTAGTAATTTTGTCGAAAGTAAAATACCAATTTTACGACAAAATGAAGATTTTAATAAAAAATATATGGAACAATCTGATTTAATAGATAAACTTAATACAAACTTATCTGGAGAGCAAAAAGAAAATTTTAATACTCTTATAAAATTATTTTATGAAACAGAAGAATATTATTTTGCACTTAGCTATTCATTAGGAACAAAGTATGGAGAAAATTTAAAACTATTGTAAAAATAAAATCGTAGCTCATATACTATATGAGCTACAATTTGCCTTATCTTGAAAGAAAAAATTTTATAAAATATAAAATACTTTCTTTATCTCGTTTACTTAATTTTTTAAAATCTTCATCATAAATAGAAATAGCCTCTTTAATATTTGTATCTAACAAATCATATAAAATAACATCTGGTGTAATATGATAAGCATTACATAATTTTATTAAAGTATCTATACTACCTTTTGATAACCCTCTTTCTATTTGACTTATATGCCTAGGTTCTAACCCAGTTAATTCTGATACTTGGTTTTGAGTTAAATTATTTTTTAATCTATATTCTTGACATACTTTACCAATATGTTTGTTTATATCCAATTTTTCCATACACTTTCCCTACTTTCTATAATATACTATAACCTTTTATATCATGTTTGGGAATGATTTTATATTTGAATAAAGTCAAAAACAATACGACAAAAATCGTAAAAAATATTTACAAAGTATTTTGACAATGGTAAAATGTGAATTGATAAATATCATGTCTAAGATGTGTTTTATAATCAAAATAAAATGGATAAACTTAAGAAAAAATACAAATACTAATGTATATCGAATTACATAAGATTAGGAGGAAAGTAAAAAATGAATGTAAAAAAATTAAAACAAGCTAATATAGGTATTACATTAATAGCACTAGTCGTAACAATTGTTATTTTGCTAATCTTAGCAGGAATTACAATAAATTTGGTATTCAGTGATAATGGAATTATAAAAAAAGCACAAATTGCCAAAAACGAAGTAGAAGTAAGTACCATTAAAGAGGCACTCGAATTATATTACTTACAACAATATTTTACAACTAAAGAAGATAATCCTATAGGCGAACAATTCCCAAGTACTCAAATAACAGATTCCAATACATTAGAAGCAATTGTTCAATTTCAAAGTGATGCAGAAAGTGTAGAACAAATACATTTTGAAAGATTATATTATTTAGATATGGATAGATTAGGATTGTTTGGAATAACAAATGAGTATTTTATGGATATAGAAACAAGAGTTGTATATATCAATAATGGAATAGAATTAAATAGTGGTATGACATATGTGCTAGAAGAAAAAGAAATATTTCCAGTAACACTTGCAGTAGAACAAATTGTAAATGGATTTAAGTTAATTGCAACTAGTGATGAGAATAATGAACAAATTAGTAGTTATAATTTTTATATTAATAATGAATTATATAAAACAGTAGTAACATCTGAAAAAACAGCACAAATAGAAGTAACTGATAAAGAGTTTGGAAATTTACCATGTTATGTAAGAGTAAACAGAAACAATGGACAAAATGATAAAAGTCTAGAAGTAATTGCAGAGAACTATTTTATTAGAAACAAAACAGACATGGAACTATTTAGAGATAGTGTAAATAATGGCAATTCTTATTCTGGAAAAACTATTAAATTATTAAGTGATATTGATTTACAGGGCTCAGAAAGTAGTCAGTGGACACCAATAGGTACAACAGAAACAATATTTTCAGGTACGTTTCAAGGAAATGGTCATCAAGTGAATAATCTTTATATTAATAATAATCAACCAAATCAAGGATTATTTGGTGTAAGTTCAGGGCATATTTTAGATTTAAATTTATATGGAAGTATTGCTAGTACAGAGGAAAATATTGGAGGTATTGTAGGAAGCAATAGTGGTACAATAGAAACCTGTACTAATCACTCAAACATTACAGGAAATTATTATGTAGGAGGTATATCTGGTCAGACAAATAATGGAAATGTAATTAATTGTAGTAATACAGGCAACATTACCGGTCTTAGTACTGATTCAGAAAATCTTTCTAGAGTAGGCGGAATTGTTGGATACAAACTTGGTACTGGTCAAATAGAAACTTGCACTAATGCCGGAAACATAAATGGTCAAACACAGGTAGGAGGAATTGTTGGTGGAAATGATGGTAATATATTAGAATGTACAAATAACGGAATAGTAAGTGGAACAGTAGAATTTACGGGAGGTATTGTAGGGACTACAGGCAGTGGAACTCTTACAAGATGTGATAATTATGGTAAAGTTATTGGTATTGAATCAGTAGGAGGGATTTCAGGAGTTCAAGGAGTAGAATCAAAAGGAGGCTCATTTATAACAAAATGTAGCAATAAAGCTGATATCACTGGAGAATATGTAGTAGGTGGAATTTCTGGTTTTACTAGTAGCAGTTCTAGTATTTCACTTGCTTATAATATAGGTAACGTTACAGCTACACTAGGTAAATTTATTGAAAATAGTAATTATATATCACAAGTGGGAGGAATAACCGGAGCAAAAGAAGACGGAAATGGATATATAGATAGTTGTTATAATACTGGAATAATAAAGTGTAGTAGTTTAGATGCAAAGCAAACAGGAGGAATAATAGGAGGAAATAATGGAAATATTAGTAACTGTTATAATGTTGGCAGAGTAGACGGACAAATTGAAGTAGGAGGAATTATAGGAACCTCAATTAGAATGCGGCACTACTCCATATAAAATCTTAAATTGCTATAACCTTTCAAATGTAATAGGTACTCAACTTGTAAATGGTTTATTTGGAATAATTATTGATTATAACATACAAAATTGCTACATTTTAGAAAATACAACAGATGATGCTAATAAAACTGGAACTATTACGCAATTTAATGCATCTAATATGGGAGAAAACTTTGTAGATGATGAATTAGTAGAAGGAAGTACAAGCGAATATAAGTACAATAATGGGTATCCAATTTTGAAATGGCAAGTTGAAGAGTAAGATATCAATATGAAATAGTAATAAAGAAGTAGATATGAAATGTGTATCTACTTCTTTATTTATATATAAATTTTTATATTATACATAGAGAAATTTAGAAATTGTAAAAATTGGTAATTTACTATTTTCAATATATATTAATTATTTTATGAATGAAACACTTTTTAATATTTATCTTTTATGCCTTATAACTCTCGCAATTTCTTCTATAATAATTTTATTTGTAAAATAGTATCTGTCATATTTATATCCAAAAATCTTTTCAAAGTTTACAATTGATTTTTGTTCATCTCTATTATCTATGGCATATTTAATTGCATTTCTAATTTGTACACTATTAAAGCCTATACAATTCAAAGCTATTTGGTTATAAACATCTTCAATTACAATAAATTCATTATCACTATTTATAACAATTTGAATAGCTTTGTTTAAAAGTTTAGTTCCTTTAAGTGTAGGAGTTAATCCTAAATTTCGTAGTATATTAAAAATTAAAATTGTATTTTTAGAACTTATTAAATTATTTGTTTGAATACAATTTTTTATCAATTAAATATCCCCCATATTTTATGAAATAATACTATTTACAATCTTAATATAGCAGGATTATGTAAAATAATCAAAAAAGTAGAACTTACGTAATATACAATAAAATTTGCATATTACGTAAGTTTTAAGATTAATTTTTATACTATTTATATTAATTTATCGTCATAGATTAGAATTTCAAAGTAAAATCACCAAATATTGCGTTTAACGTAAATAAAAACACAGGAGAGCGACAAATGGAAATCCCCCTGTGTTTTACTTTAAATATTGCTATTTAAAGCTATATAATTAATCTAAACTATTGCAACTAGCCTAGAATAATTAACTTAATTATACTAAAAATTTATATAAAATTCAATATTTTTAAAATTTAGGAGGGAAAAGTTTTACCCTCCTTTTCATGTCGAACAGTTTTTAAGCTCCTGGGCTTCCGTCCGTCTAAACAAAATTCTTGTTCCATTTGTCGCTCTCCTTTACTATGTATTCTATAAGTAAAAAATCAATTATGATAAAAGAAGATAACAAATGTTACCTTTAGAAGTCCAAGCAGTTGCAATGCTTGGATATCAATCATAATTGAAATCAAGTATTGCAACTTGATGAATAGCTATAAAACCATTCTTTCTACATTATAGTATTTATATTATACCATATTTTGTAAAAAATCTCAATTTGTTTAGTAACGTAGCCTTGCAATTGATATAAGTGGAAAAATATGTTATAATCGTATTATGTAAAGTATATTAGAGGTGGTTATATGTCTAATTTCGATAAAAAAGAATTTGGTAAAAATATTAGAAAATTTAGAAAAGCCAAAGGATTAAGTCAAGAAAATTTGGCAATGGCAATAAATAAAACACCTGCAACGATTGCTAGATATGAAAATGGCGAAATTACACCTAATGCGGAACAAATATATCTCATTTGTAATGAATTAGGTATTTATGAAAATGAACTCTTTAATAGTACAAGAAAAATAAATAATACTGAAAATAGTATTAACCCATTTAATACAGATACACTTTATCTATATTACATAGCATACTATCCTAAATCTAAAAAGTACGATAAAGGTAAATTTAGATTAAAGCTTATCCAAAAACCTGATTTATGCAAAGTTGATTTTATGGATTACAAAAAGGATTTTATCTATTTAACTGGATATTTACAATCTGATAATCATATAACTGTATTTGTTTTTGAGAATTATAAAGAAAACAACTTACGTTTTGAACTTTCGCATCTCATAGTAAATATAGCAAGAGGCACAAATAAGCTAATGTTAGGAACATTCCATTGCACAAACGGACAATATGTACCTAGTATTAGAAAATGTATTGTTTCTAAAAATGATTTAGAATTTACAGATGCCTTATTAGAAAAATTAAAAATAACGGATTCTGAAAAAGAAAGTTTAAATAAAAATAACATTTTGTACCTTGATATAACAGATACATACACTTTTGAAAATGAATAATTAAATAAACTTACTTAAAAAGCACTTAAAATATAGCTATTATCTATATTTCAAGTGCTTTTTTATGCACGTAAATAAAAAATAAAAATCTTTCTAATAGGCTACTAGACTTACTTGTAGCCTATTTCGTTTTTTGAATTTTCTTACAAGTTCTTACAAACTTATATATTTCCGTACATTTTATGGATTTTCTTTACAAAAATACATGTAATCCCTATTTCATTGTATGATAAACCCAGTTCGAACAAATATCAGATTTCTAGAAATCTAAAATTTTCGAAAAGAGGTTTTAGAATATGAAAAATCCAAAAAAGAAAAACTTAAAATTTACAAAAGATAAAAAAGAGTTACATTCAATTATTGAAACAATCATTGATACCGAGGCAATCATTAAAATAATTGAGAATAACTATTATCAAAGAACTATGCAAAATGTAGATAATGCAGATGTTAGTATTAATCATTTAGAAAATATCTTTACAAATGAAACTTATTATTTGGCAATGAAAATAGTACCTTTACTTGAAAGAAAGGTGTTGTATCTATCATATATAGAAAATTGCAGATTAAATGATATTTGTAGAAGGTTAAAGATAGATAAAAATCAAGTAATTGCTTTAAGAAATAAAGGAATAAACCATTTTAAACATAATTTAGAAATATTATATAAATCTGAAAAATTAAAAGATGGTACTAAACAATGAGAAAAAAGGTTAAAAAATTAAAGCAAATTCCTTCTATTATATCTAATACTAAAGTTCCTATTAGAGTTTTATATAAAAAGGTAGGACAAATTCCAGAAGTAAAGATTATTAGTGACGTCTACAAATTAAAAAAAGCTATTGTGCAAAGAAACCTTGATATTATTTCTTATGAAAAACTATTTATCGTTTGTCACAATAAAAAGACGAATTCTCATATGCCACCAAATATTTTTCTGCCTTTCAATAGAGTTGTAGGAGATTTTATTGTAGTAGATATAGACAGAAAAAAACGCGAATTTAAAAGTCTTTCACAGGAAGATATTATATGGTATTCGGAAGATTTAATAAATAAAGCACCGCCTAATACGACTATGGTTAGTAGAGATAAGAAATTAACTAAAGTTACAGATGCTTACGAAAGAGGCTTTGAAGATAATAGATATTATAAGGCTAATAATTTTGAAAAAACATTAATAAGTGTACTTGTCAATTTAGAACTAGTTTTAGCTAGTATTTTAAAAGGAAATGGAGATGATAAAAAATAATGGAGAATATTAATAAAATTACAAATACAGAATTAATTGATACAAAAGAAAGAGAAGAATTAAGAGGGCAAATAGTAATGAGTTATTTGGCTAAAATGAAAAATCCATTTGTAACATTGTCTGTATTAGATGTTTCAAAGGATTTACATATTGGAATAAACCAAGCTTATGATTTATTTAAGCAGAATGATTTTCCAGCAATTAATATTGGAAAAAGAAAAGTCATAACATTGGCTTCTTATCTATTATGGAAAATGAATAAAAAAGGGGGTGTATAAAATGCCGATAAAAGGATCTAATGAAGGCTATGTATTTTTTAATAAACAAAGAAAAAAGTGGAACGCACAATATAAAGAATATGATTCCAAGACAGGTATTAGTAAAACAAGAACTAAAAGTTTTAAAACAGAGGAAGAAGCAAAAAAATATCTAGCAACTGTAATGTATCAAAAAGAAAACCCTTTATATATTGAACATCATGGAATACCAATTTGTGAAGTTATGAAAGCAAATCTAAAATTAAAATCAGATACCAATCAAATATCTCCTACACAATTTGGCAGAGTAACTAAAACCATAGAAAAAATAGAAAAAACACCTTTTGGAAATAAAAATATCGACGAAATAACATCAAATGAAATTCAATTATATTTAAACTCTCAAACACATTTAAGCAATTCGTCAATTAAAAAGTTATACCAACAATTTAATCAAGCTTTCAGAATCGCAATAAATAAAGGATATTTAATGCAAAATCCAATGATAAATGTTATATGCCCTAGAAGTGAAAAAGAGGATAAGATAGTTCGTGCATTAACCGTAGACGAACAGCAAGCTTTTACAGAATATTTGTTAAGTAAGGATGTATCACATTGTAAATATAAAAATATATATTTAATTCAAATGTATATGGGCTTGCGTGTTAGTGAAGCTCTTGCACTTTCAATGTATGATATTGATTTGAAGCATAAAAAAATGAACATTAATAAAACTTTAACGACTGATGAAATTGGCGGAGTTATAATGGGAAAGAAAACTAAAACTTATGCAGGCAAAAGAATATTACCTATACCAGATTTTTTGTACCCATATATTGTTGAACAAATGAATGTTGCTAATAATCAAACAAATAATGAGGAAAAACTTTTATTTAAACCGCTTAATCAAAAATATACTAAAAGGGAGAATGTTAATTCTGAACTAAAAAGGATATTAGAAAAATACTTTAATATTACAGATATATCAACACATAGTTTAAGACATACTTTCGGAACAAGATGTATTGAGAGTGGTATGGCTCCAGTTGTTGTTCAAAAATTAATGGGACATAAAGATATTGGCGTTACATTAAATACTTATACATCTGTTTTTGACAAATTCAAAAATCAGGAAATTGATAAAGTAAATCAATATTACTTAAATGAAAATTTAATTACTGATAATAGTAAAAATTATATTACTGATAAAAAAATACATGATAATCAGGAGAGATAAAATTAATAAAAATTAAAATAAATTAATATTAATTAAACAAAATGAAGATAAATACTATAAAATTAACATTTTAATTGGCTTTTTTGAGTGTTTAGTGTTTTTACTAAACAATGATTTTATCGACAAATTGATATATTGCAGTAATGTAAGTGATTTGAAGGATTTTCGTATTAAGAAAAAAAGCTTTATATTAAATATATTTAAGATATGAAAGTATTGCTACGCAATGGTTTGAACAGTGTTTCCTAAACAACGCCTAAACAAATTTTTAAAATTAAATTTTTGTTTAGGTAATTGTTTAGGAAAACCAAAAATCAAAATAAATTAAAATCCGTGAAAAGCTTGATATATCTAGTGAATTTTAATTTTTAAAAATTAAGTAAAAAAGTAAAAAGTTATAAACAATAAAATAGCCTGTATCCCTAGATACAAGCTATTTACAACACTTTTTATGCTGGTCGGGGCGACACGAATCGAACGTGCGACCTCATGGTCCCAAACCACGCGCTCTACCAACTGAGCCACGCCCCGAAATATATAAATTTATCTTTAACAAAGCTGACTAATATAATATAACACATTTTTTTAAATTTTGCAACATTTTTTTGAAAAAATCTATTGAATTAATTTTAAAATCAAAGTATAATAGTTATATAATGCAGTTGTAGCTTAACTGGATAGAGCATTCGGCTACGAACCGAAAGGTTGGGGGTTCAAGTCCCTCCAGCTGCACCATATAAGAATATATAGTTAAAGCACTTGTAAATTAAGTGCTTTTATTTTTGTATTATCTGTCAATATTTGACATACAAAATTCTATATGCTAACATATAAATAATAAATAAAAGGGAGGGAAAACTAATGAAAACAAGGAAAATTGTATTAATTATTGTTCTATTAATTGTATTTCTTTTTATAGCTATTTGGGGAATAAGAGAGTATGTTTTATGGAATGATGGAAAATTACAAAAAGATAATCCAATGTCTAAAGAAGAAGTTTTAGAATTATTAAAGAAAGGAGAGAAATATCCTAATTACTATATTTCTTTTGCTGACTCTAATAATGCAAAATATGATATTTATGTAAAAGATAATGTGCTTGTAGAATATTATAACAACGAATTTTTGTTAAGAGAAGATTATAACAATAATGAATATATTATGATTTCTAAAGCAACAGATAAAGAAGTAGCAGGAATTAGTCATAGTTTGAGAAAACAAGAATATCAGCAAGCAGGTATGGATTATTCTATTGTAAATAAACTAGAATATAAATACTTGGGAGAAAAAGAAGTAGACGGAAGACAAGTTATTTATATACAATTAGAAGATGAATCAGCTTATACTAAATTTGTAATCGACAAAGAGACAGGAATTATAGTAAATAGAATAGACCTAAGTAAAGTATTTATTTTTACAGCACATAAAAATGAAACTAAAAGAGAATTAAAACTAGATGTAGTAACAGATGAAAATGTGGCTAGACCAGATTTAAGCAGATATGAAGTAGTAGGAGAATAGATTTAATACCGATAAATAAAAATGTCATCCTTTTTAGTATGATATTTTTTTACGAAAAATTATTCTAATAGAGATTGTAATGCTTATAATTACAGTATATTATCATTTATATAAAAGGCAAAAATCATAGTATTAAAAATAAAAATAGGACATAATTATTATGAAGTGATATGAAATAAATATATTATATAAGTAGAAAAATGTAGAATTATGTTGTATAATGTAAATGATTAATTAATTTTAGGGAGTTTTATGGAAGAAACGAAGAAATTAAATTTTCACCAAATTTTGTGGTACTTTATAATTTTCAGTATTATAGGTCTTTTAATAGAAACACTATTTTGCTATTTTACATCTGGAGTTATCGAAAGCAGAAAAGGGTTACTATGGGGACCTTTTTGTCCTGTGTATGGAGTTGGAGCAGTAATATTAATTATTTTATTAAATAGTGTGGATACAAATAAGTATTTTAAACTTTTTATATATGGATTTTTTATTGGCTCAATATTAGAATATCTTATGAGCTATGTATTAGAGGCTATGTATTCAGTTAGATTTTGGGATTACACATATACAGGAAATTCTATTAACGGAAGAATCTGTATATTATATTCTTTATTTTGGGGAGTTTTATCTATTTTTTTACTAAAAGTTGCTAAGCCTAAAATAGACAATTTAATTAATAGAATTCCTAAAAGTATAGAGAAAAAAATGGATATTTTTATTACTATATTTTTTATAATAAACGTAATTGTAACTGTTTGGGCAATACAAACTTATGAAAATAGAGCTGCTGAAATTTATAACGGAACTTACAATAATAAAATAAACAGCAACTCTACAAATAATTCTATATTTAAGAAGATAGAAGAAAAACATTTTACTAATGAAAGAATGAAAAAAACTTTTCCAAATTTAAGAATTAAAGATAAAGATGGAAAAGAAATTTGGATAAAAACAATTTTGTAGTTTTTATACTATTATTAAGTTTAATTAAATATAAAACCAATAATACCGAAGATAATAAATAATATTCCAGAAAGTTTTTTCATAGATTCTTCAGAAATATGATTACTTAAAAATTTACCAAAGAATATTGCAATAGCATCGCAAACAACCATTCCTAAAATAGCACCAATTATTAGGGAAAGTTTTAAATTGGAGTATTGAATTCCAAGTCCAATTGAGGCTAAAAAAGTTTTATCTCCAATTTCACCAATAATTATAGAAATTGCTACAATAAAAGTATATCCAAGTTTTAAATTAGATATATTTCCAAAACTATATAATTTATTAATAATACCGTCTTTCTTACTATTGTCCATAGATAGTAAGACTTTTTTTGGTATAAAAGAGTATAATCCTATTAAAATAAACGAAATATATGTAAAAATTTTAAGAGTATTTTGCAATAAATAATTGTCAAAGAAATTAATACTACTTCCAAATAAAATAGCTATTCCATGGCTAAAAAATGAACCTATAGCAACGCCTAATAATATTTTAATTGGAGTAGTTTTGTTAGCAAAAGATATCATTAATAATTGTGTTTTATCTCCTAATTCTGTAACAAAAACTAAAGCAAATGCAATAAAAACTGCATAAAGAGACATATTTTAATTCATTCCTTTCACAATTTATAAATGTTATATTATATAATTTATAAAAATATTAAAAAAATAATTTAAGCTAAAAATAATATTTTTATTAAGATAAATTTAAAAATTTTATTTTTTCTTTAATTTGTAAAATATATATTCAAAAATGTAAATTCTATGTGAAAATTAATTAAAACAATTGCAAGAATAAAAATTAAATGATAATATTTGAGTGGTAAATTATTACGGAAATACAAATTTAAGGGAGGAATAATTTTGATACAGGTAAAAAATGTTACAAAAAAATACGGCGCATTTAAGGCTGTAGACAATATTAGCTTTGAAGTTCAAGATGGAGAGGTTGTAGGATTTTTAGGACCAAACGGAGCTGGAAAAAGTACTACAATGAACATGATTACAGGCTATATAGACCCAACAGATGGCGAAATAATAGTAAATGGCGTTGATGTTGCTAAAAAGCCTAGAAAAGCTAAAAAGCAAATAGGATACATGCCAGAATCTGTTCCATTATATCAAGAATTAACAGTTAAAGAATTTATAAGATATATGGCAGAGATTAAATTAGTAAAACATAAGGAAATAAAAGAAGAAGTCAATAAAGTTTTAGAAGAAGTTGGACTAAAAGATGTAGAAAATAAACTAATTAGAAATTTATCAAGAGGTTATAAACAAAGAGTAGGAATAGCAGGTGCATTAATAGGAAATCCAGATGTAATTATTTTAGATGAGCCTACTGTAGGATTAGACCCAAAACAAATAACAGAAATAAGAGACCTTATAAAGAAATTAGGAAAAAGTCATACTGTTATTTTAAGTTCACATATTCTTCCAGAAGTAAGTCAAATATGTGAAAAAGTAATTATTATAAATAAAGGAAAGATTGTAGCAATTGACACTCCTTCAAATTTGGAAGATAAAACTAAATCTAAAAATACAATATTAGTTACAGTAGAAGACCCTAATGACAATATGAAAAATATTAAAAACAAAATTAAAGAAGCGGAAAAAATAAAACTAATAAAAGACAATAAAGACGGAACAAAGCAATATGCAGTTATTTCAGATACACAATATGACTTAAGAAAAAAATTATTTGATGTTTTACCAAAAGAACAAATAGTGATATTTGAGCTAAAGAAAGATGAGTCTACATTAGAAGATGCATTTATTAGTTTAATAAATAACACCAATGAAGTGTCAAAAGAAAATGTAAGTAACAAAATAGAAAACGATGGAAAAAAGAAACTTAAGGATGACAAAAAAGAAGATATCAAAGAAGTAAATAATAAACTAAATAAAGAAGAGAATAATAAAGAGAATAAAAAGTCAGACAATAAAATAGATAAAAAAGCAGAGGATAAGACAGATAAAAAAACAAAGCAAAAAGAAACAAATAAAAATAATAAAAAGGAGGAGAAAAAATAATGTGGCCAGTATTAAAAAAAGAATTAAAATCTTATTTCTTATCTCCAATAGGATATATATGTATAGGTATATTTTTAATAATATTTAGTATTTTCTTTTATTTAACTGCAATTCAAAGTGCAAGTATAGAATTAGGAAATTTATATTATAACACTGCTATGTATGGACTAATGCTTATTATTCCAATTCTTACAATGAGGCTATTTGCAGAGGAAAGAAAAAATGGAACAGAGCAATTACTACTTACATCACCAAGAAGTGTTACAGGAATTGTTCTTGGAAAGTTTTTTGCAGCATCAATAGTAGTACTTATTACATTAGTAATTAGTTTAATATATTTTGCAATATTAATGTATTTTGGCTCACCAAATATAGTACCTACTTTAGTAATGATGTTTGGATTTTTACTATTATCAATGGCTGCTATTTCTATAGGAATGTTTGCATCTAGCATAACAGAGAACCAAATAGTAGCAGCAGTTATTACAGCAGCAGTATTAATACTTCCATGGTTTTTACCAAATATAAATACTTCACTTGAAGCACTTGATTTAATGACTAATTATTCAAAATTCCCAGCAGGATTACTATCTGCAACAGAAGTAGTTGGATTAGTTTCATTTACAATAATGTTTATAATATTTACAATTATGGTTTTAAAAAGAAGAAAAGCTGTAAAATAGAAAGAGAGGGAGAAAAGTGGAAAAAGAAAAAATTAAAAAACAGCAAAGTGGCGGAAATCAAGAATCTAAGCAACTAATTAAAACTAAGGAAAGAAAACCACACAATAAATTAAAATTAGTTGGAAATATTTTTATAACTTTAATAGTAGTAGCAATAATAATTGCTGCTTATGTGCTAATAAATTGGGGAGTAGAAAAACTTGAAATCCAAGATGTAGATTTTACAGCAGATAAAATTTATTCTATAACCCAACCTACTAAGGATAAACTTGCAAATTTAAATAAAGATGTAACAATTACATTAATAAATATGCGTGTATATACATCTGTAGTAGATTTAGCAAATCAATATGCAAATTTAAATGAACATATAAAAGTTGAGCAAATAGATGATATTTCGGCTAGACCAGATTTAGAAAGTAAATATAGCTTAACATCAAATGATTCAGTAATTCTTTTTGCATCTAATGGAAAAGATAAAATAGTTGAAACATATGATTTAGTAACATATGACTCTACTACAAATGCTACAATAGATAAAACGGAAGAAGCTTTTACAAATGCAATATTAGACGTAACAGTGGAAGATAGACCAAAAATATATTTCTTAGAAGGACATAGTAAATATACAAAAACAAATTTAGCAAGTTTGCAAACTGCTATAGGAGAAGAAGCAAATGATGTAGAAAACATAGATATTTTAGCAAATACAAAAATGCCAGAAGATTGTGATGTTTTAGTAATATCAACTTTATCAAAAGATTTAACAGATTTGGAAAGAGACGAAATAATAAAATATATAAAAAATGGTGGAGAAATTTTATTGCTTCAGGATCCAGGTGTAACTATTAGTAAAGATTATAACCTTCCAAATTTCCAAAAAGTTTTAGACGAATATGGTATAAGTATAGAAAAAGGTATAATATTAGAAACAGATGCACAAAAAATGATTCAAGGAGCTCCAAACTTTATAATAAATGATGTAACATTAAATTCTTCTATAACAAAAAATGCAGGAATGAATATAAGTGCATGCTTTATAAATGCTGGTGCAATAAACTTTGAGAAGCCTGAGAAAATGGAAGAGTTAGGTGTAGATGTAGAATATTTAACAGCTTCAACCTCAAATGCTTTTTATAGGACAAATTTAAATGTTATATCTGCTACAAAAACAGATTCAGACCAAGATTTACCATCTTCTACAACAGGTGCAATAGTAACTAAAAAAATAAATGATGAAAAGGAATCTAAATTAGTAGTATTTTCAAATGCAGTGTTTGCAACAGATACAAAAATTCAGGTTGCAAATGGATATTATATTTATGCAATAGATTTATATAATAACAAAGATATTTTATTAAATTCTATTTCATATTTAACAGAAAGAGAAGATAATATTACAATAAGAAAAAATGTTGAAGTAACAACATATACAGTAACAGAGCAACAACATAGAATTATATTAACAATTATATTTGCAGTTCCAATTGCAATTATAATATTAGGAATTGTTGTATGGCAAATTAGAAGAAGAAAAAAATAATGAATAGATTTTAAATCCTCTCATAATTTTTATGAGGGGGTTTTTTAATGAAAAATAGTCTAAAAGTTGTTTTTGTAATTATAGGGACTTTAATAGGAGCGGGTTTTGCTTCAGGAAAAGAAGTATATATTTTTTTTAACAAATATGGAAGTCTGGGATTATTAGGGGTAGTTTTATCTGGAATTTTTATTTCTATTGTTATATATAAAGTTTTAAAAATAACCAAAGAAAATGAATTACAAAGTTATAATAACTTAATTACAGGAATAAGTAAGAGTAAAAATATAAGTAAGCTTTTGAAAAACATAATAAGTGTATTTCTTTTAATATCATTTTTTGTTATGGTTTCAGGTTTTGCGTCATACTTTTATGAACAACTGGGCATAAATAGTGTAGTTATGTCAATTATAATGGCTATTTTGTGTTTTATTACATTTAATAAAAATATAGAGGGAATTACAAAAGTAAATACAATTTTAATACCTTTTTTAATAGTTTTTATAGTTATTTCTGCAATACTAAATAGTAAATGTTTTATAAATAATTTTAATTATATAGATGTTAATATGAGTATAAAAAATGAAATTAGTTTTTCTAATAATTGGATAATTTCGGCAATTCTTTATGCAAGTTATAATAGTATAATTCTTATCCCTATTCTTATAGGATTAAAAGGAATTGTAGAAAAGAAAAGTATAGGGAAAATATCTTGTTTAACTGGAATTATATTTATAATTTTGGGAATAAGTTTATATTCGCTGCTTACAAGTGGGCAAAATTATGTACAATATTTAGATATTCCAATAATTTTTATAATGAAACAATTTGGAAATATTTATAGCAATATATATGGGATTGTTGTAGCAATAGCAATATTTACATCTGCAATTTCTGCAGGATATGGATTCCTGGAAAAGTTTGAATACTCGAAAAGTACATATAAAAAAGTATCTGTGATAATTTGCGTGGTATCTGTATTTGTTGCAATGATTAAATTTTCTTATTTAGTTGAAATACTATATCCAATTTGTGGATTACTTGGATTTATACAGATAATTTTAATACTAAAAGCTAATAAAGTATTGAAAAAATAAGAAAAAACTGATATAAAATAAAAAGAAAATACTATGGAGAGAAATATGGATAAAGAGAAAAAAAATAAGGTAATAAATTTTAAAAATTTTATTAAAAGTAAGAAAAATAACAAGAACTTCAACAATAATAACAACATAGTAAAAAATACAAATGATGATTTATTAATAAACGAAGAAAGAAAAGGTAATTTGAAAGAGAAAGGGCAAAACAATATAAATAGTGAAACAAAAAGACTATCTAATAAAAGTAAAAGAATTTTAATTATTTCTGCTATTTCAATTATATTAATAATTATATTAATATTAGTTATTGTCTATCTTGCAAATGAAAATGCTAGAGAATTTATGGATAAATACTTATTTGGAAAAAATATTTCAGAAGAAAATGCAGAAGTAATTGAAATGGAAAATGAAAATGGTACGAGAGTTGTTGGAAATGGTAAATTGCTTGGAGTATTAGAAAATAATATTTTAAAACAATACAATGTAAATGCAAAAATGGAATCTGAACTTAATGTAGAAATAAATAATCCGATTTCTGATTATAAAGATAGATATTTAGTAATTGGACAAAAAGGCGGTAATAAAGCATATTTAATAAAAGATTCAAAAATATTATGGGAAAAGGAATTAGAAGGTAATATTTCTCAAGTAAGTGTAAATAAAAATGGTTATACAAGTATCACATTAACAGGTGCATACAGAACAATGGTTGATGTGTACGATGCAGGAGGAAATAAGCTAACAAGAATATATCTTGCTAATACAATTGCAGTAGATACAAGTATTTCAAGTGATAATAAATACTTGGCATTTGCAGAAATAAGTACTTCTTCTACAAGTACAAAGTCTAATATTAAAATCTTGTCAATAGATAAAGCAAAACAAGAAAATACAGAAGCAATTATATATACATATGAGGTACCAGATAGTGCTTTAGCAATAAATGTTAATTACATAGATAATGGAAAATTAGTATGTATGTTTGACAGTTCGGTTCAAGTAATTGAAAATAATACTCCAAAAACTATAATGGACTTAAAAGAGGATAAAAATATAAGCTTTGCAGGAATAGATTTATATGACAGCACATTTAAAGCAATAGAGGAGTCTTCTGGATTATTTAGTGCAAATACTAAAGTAGAGATAATTAATATAAATAATGAAAAGAAAAATGTATATACAGTTAAAAGTGTAGCAAAATCGGTAAAAACCAATGGAAATGTTATAGCATTAAATTTGGGAACAGAAATAGAATTTATAGACACAAATGGATGGTTAATAAAAAGATATAATTCTTCTAGTGAAGTTAAAGATATAATTTTATGTGATGGACTAGCAGGAATTATATACAAAGATAAAATAGAATTAATTAGTTTATAAGAAAGGAGAAATTTAATATGGCTATTATTATTGATATTGTAATTGTTGCAATTATTGCATTATGCCTATTTTTAGGATACAGAAGGGGGCTTACAGGGTCTTTACTAAAAATATTATCTTTTGTTTTAGCTATAGTAATTGCATTTATTTTATTCAAACCTGTATCAAATTTAGTTATAAATCATACAAATTGGGATGACTCATTAAAAACTTCTATTGAGCAATTTATAACTGAGAAAACGTCAACACCTGAAGAAAAGTCTAGTCTCCCACAAGTTATAGTAGATTATATAGATGAAACAATGGCACAATCTGTTAATGAAGCAAAAGAAGTTGCAATAGAAAATACAGCTCAAAGTGTTACAAATTTAATAGTTAATGCAGGAGTTTGGATTGCAGTATTTATTATAGCAAGGATTTTACTAATATTTATAAAATTTATAACAGCTTTAATTGCAAAATTACCAGTTATTAAGCAATTTGATAAATTAGGTGGAATTTTATATGGAATATTAGAAGCTTTTGTAATATTATATGTATTATTAGCAATAATTTCATTTATAGCTCCAATGATAAATAATGCAGAATTTATAGATGCTTTAAATAAATCATTTATAGGAAGTATGCTATATAATAACAACATATTATTAAAAATATTGTTTTAATTAATTGTATTTTGTAGTAAAGTCTGGTATACTAATTTATATTATTTTTAGGAGTGAATAAATTGAAAAAAGCAAAAGCAGAAGATATAGAAAAAGAAGAGAGAAAATTATCAAATAAAAATTATAAAAGTAGTAAAGAAGAAAAAAAGAAAAAAAGAAAATGGCCAATTGTTTTATTGGTTATAGTAATAATTATAGGAATAGCAGCAGGTGTATTTTATTATAGAATACAAAAATTAGGTGGAGGACTAGGTGGAACTATAGCAGCTACATTAGGTCATGATGAAGAAACTAGAAAAAACTTAAATACTTTAACAACATTAGTTTTAGGAGAAAGTTTAAACTTAACAGATACAATTATGTTGTTTTCATATAATCCTAGAACTCAAGAAGCATCAATGCTATCAATTCCAAGAGATACATTTGTTGGGGATGACCCAGATGAAGCTACGGCTTGGGATAAAATAAATTCAGTTTATCAACTTGGTGTGGACAAACTATTAAAAGATGTTAGCGAGCTAACAGGGATAAATGTAGAAAATTATGTTGCTGTGGATACATCTGGTTTTAAGGAATTAGTAGATACAATAGGTGGAGTTACATTTAATGTTCCAATGGATATGAAATATGATTCATACTCACAAGGATTACATATAGACTTAAAAGCAGGGGAACAAAAGTTAGATGGAGACAAAGCAGAACAATTAGTAAGGTTTAGACATAATAACGATGGAACAACATATCCTGCAAGTTATGGTTTAGAAGACGAAGGAAGAATGAAAACACAACAAGCATTTTTAACAGAGCTTGCAAAACAAACTTTAACAGTTGGAAATATTCCTAAAATTATAGATATACTAGATATAGCAAATAAATATGTTGAAACAAATATGGACTTTAATATGTTAAAAGACTATGTTCCATATTTAGTAGAGTTAAATTTAAGTGATGTGAAAAAAGATACATTACCAGGAGAACCAGCATTAACTAATGGAGTTTGGGTGTATTTAGCAGATGAAGAAGATGCTCCAAAGGTAATTGATGAACTATTTCCTAAATCAATGTTGTATAACATTGAAGAAGCAAATGATACAAATACAACATCAAATTCAACAACAAATGAGGAAATAAATAATATATCATCAGAAAATGAAATTAGTTCTACAGGTACTTCTAGTATAGATAAAGAAGACATAAAAATAGAACTTTTAAATGCTACAGACAATATAAAAAATATATCAAAAATGTCCAATTTATTAGAAAACTTAGGATATGATGTTACAAAAACCGGAAATACAAATGCAGCAAGCAAAACAGTAATTATAAATAGAAGTAATGTTGAAGAAGGGTTTTTAGACGAAATAAAACAAACTTTAAAAACGGCAGAAGTAGAAGAAGGAAGAGAAACTACAGTAGATATTACTATAATAATTGGGCAAGATTATGAAAATTTACAGTAATATTAAGATAAAATAATAAAAGGAAATCTCAAATTAAATGAGATTGAATCAAGCTAAGCTAAATTGATTTAAATGAGATTAGCTTGAAGTGAATAAAATTAGATTAAATTTAGTCAAATCAAATTAAATTAATTTAAACTAAATTAAAGTGAAATTCAATTTAAAATTAAGACAAGATTGAAATAAAAAAGGGGGCAATAAATTTTATATTTAATGTTCCCTTTTTGTTTTTTAGATTTTTAAATGTTTATAACCTATATAGTTAGATTTTCCACCTTTTTTACGTTTCTTTTTAGACTTTTTAGCAGGTTTTAGTAACATAAATAGAATTACCAAAACTAATATAATAACACAAATTTTAAATAAAATATCCCATGTACCAGATTTTATAACAGTTGTATCTGCAACTAAATTAGTAGAATAATTTTTGTTGTCTATTGTGTAAGTAATTTTTCCAACTACTTCACCAGCAGAAATTGGAGCAGATAAATTATCATCCAATTCTATTTTTGGTTGCAATTCTTCTACACTTTGTTCTTTATCTATTATAGCTGCTATTGCATTTTCTGGTGATACTTTTAAATTAGATGTATCTTTTGTAGCATCTGCTACATTTATTTCTTTAACTACATCTTCTGGTTCTAATATATTTTCCAATTTATAATTATCAAATGCATAATTAAACAATGTTTTACAATCTGGGTAACGAATACTATAACCCTCTTTTGTAGTTTCTGCACCTAATACTACTGCAATTACTTCTAATCCGTCTTTTTCTGCACTTGCTATTATACAAGAACCAGCCTCTGTAGTATAACCTGTTTTTATCCCTGTTGCATATTCATAATAGTAATTATCTGGTCCGGGAATATTATTAACCCTTAACAAATCATTTGATGTATTAAAAACTCTATCTTCTTTGTTATATTTATTTGTTTTAGGAAGCGAACATTGAGTTTTCTTTACTATATTTCTAATAGCGTCATATTTCATAGCATATCTACCCATTAAAGCTAGGTCATATGCAGAACTATAATGATTGTCATCGTGAACACCATTTGTAGTAACAAAATGTGTATTTGTACATCCTATTTCCTTTGCTTTATTGTTCATCATCTGCGCAAAATTTTCTATAGAACCTGCAATATGTTCTGCTAAAATATTTGCTGCATCATTAGCAGAAGGAATTAAAAGTACATTTAAAAGTTGCTCAATTGTAAGTTCTTCACCTTCTACTATACTAGCATGAGAATAACTTGGTGGGACTGAATATATAGCATTGTGGCTAGCTGTAGCAACATCTGTTAATTTACAATTTTCAACAGTAAGTATTGCAGTCATTATTTTTGTTGTACTTGCAGGGTACCTTTGCTCATTGGCATTTTTTTCATATAAAATTTTTCCTGTAGAAGATTCTATTAAAACACATGCAGGAGAACCAATTTTAATGTCAGCACTTGCTGCTAAGGAGGTGATATTAAGCAATATTTGAAAAATTAAAAAAGCTATAATTGTAAGTATAAATTTTATTTTTAAATTTAATTTCATTAGTAAACTCCTTTGTAAAATATCTATTAATATACCGTAAAATTGAAAAAAATTCAATAATTTCCTTTACATAAAAAGAAAAAACTTAACTAAAATTTTATGCCAAATAATGACAAAATTTTATTAGAAAATCTAAATTATATAACTAGATGTGGATAATGTAGGAAAGTTATAAAATAAAATTGAATGAAAATAAAAAACTAAAGAAGAATTTTTTAATGTAATGTAATTTTTGCCTTATTAAAGTAAGGCATTAGTAAATACAAAGAAAGGATGGATATTAATTATGAATAATTTAACTTTTAAACAAAAGATAATTTTTGGAATAATAATAGCTACAATGGTAATTTTTATATTAATTTATTTTATTATGAATTCAGGAAATTTAACTGGTAAAGAAGGAATAGATGAATTAAGTGAGGAAGAAGGAATGCTAGATATAGAGGATATTAATGAAATGATAGAAGGAAGTGAAGAAAATGAAATTATGAAAAATGGAGAAAATAATAAAGACATAACATTAAATGGCGAAGTGGTAAATGCTGTAAGTAGCAGTATAAATAATGGAAAATTAGAAAATTTAGAAGAAATAATTGTACATATAACAGGTGAAGTTAATAAACCAGGAATTGTTAATTTAAAAGAAAATAGTAGAATAGCAGATGCAATTAATGCAGCAGGTGGGTCAACTAAAAATGCAGATTTAAATAAAATAAATTTAGCATATATCTTGGAAGATGGGCAGAAAATTTACATTCCTAATAAAAGTGAAAAAATAGAAAATAATGAGTATATTATAGACGGTAGTGGAAATAATGCTAAGAGTAATAGTTTGAAGGAGGTAGGAAAAGTGAATATAAATGAAGCCATGCAGACAGAGTTAGAACAACTCCCAGGAATTGGACCATCTTTAGCAACTAGAATTATTGAATATAGAGAGCAAAATGGTAAATTTAACAATGTAGAAGATTTGCAAAATGTAAAAGGTATAGGAGATGCTAAATTTAATGATATAAAAGACAAAGTAACAGTTTAAAAATAATAACTCAATACAATTTATAATTAGTTATATAAAATTAAATTTTACTTTTATAAAGCTTTAAGAATAATGTCTTTGTGTTTAATATTTTTATAATTTGGTATTTTTAATTTACAAATTAAGTGCAATATTTTAATAGTCATTTAATTTATATTTACAATAAGGATTATTAGTGCTATATTAAAAATAATTAGTTATAAAAATACTATTAAATATAGATAAAATTGTTATAATTATTGAAGTGTAATAATATTACATTATTGCCATGGAATATCTGGGATAGTAAATAAAATATTAATAAAATATGTAGATTAAGTTGTATAAAAATTAATATAAGGAGAGTGCTATTTAGTAAATAATAATTGCCAAAATATTAAAATTATACTAAATAATACAATAAAAAAATGAGAAATATACTAATAGTTGAAGATAATATAGATATTCATAATTTAATAAAAGAAGTATTAGAAAAAGAGCATTATAAAGTTTTAAGTAGCTATACTGGAACAGATGTAATACAAACTTTAGAAAATGAAAAGGTGGATTTAATTTTATTAGACCTTATGCTTCCTAAAATAAATGGGGAAGAGATTGTAAAAATAGTAAAAAATATTCCAATTATAGTTATAAGTGCAAAAATTTCACCAGAAGATAAAGTAAATGTACTATTAAATGGAGCAAATGATTACATAACTAAGCCATTTAATGTAGAAGAATTATTAGCTAGAGTAAAAGTTCAATTAAGAATTGAAAATAAAAATGAAAAAAATGAAGAACTAAAATATAAGGGGATGTGTTTAAGTAAAGAAGATAATCACACATTATATATTAAAGATAAGGAAATTTACTTAACTAAAACAGAATATGCAATATTAAAACAATTGTTATTAAATCCAAAACAAGTAATAACAAAGACTAGACTTCTTGAAAAGCTAGGAGATAGCAACTTATACTGTGATGAAAATTCATTAAAAGTCCATATGAGTAATATAAGAAAAAAGATAAAAAGTATAACAGAAGACGAATTTATAGAATCAGTATGGGGAATTGGTTTTAAAATGAAAGAGTAAAAAATATAAAATACATTTAACTTATAGATTTTTTAAAAAATTTCTATAAGTTTATTTTTTATGAAAATAAACTTAAAACATTGTAACGATGAAAAAATAGGCTTGTGAAATACTGAAATAAATAAAAAATAAGTTTATACAATATTAAAATAAATAAAAAATAGGTTTGTTAAATATTGAGAAATATTGCTAAAGATATTATGGAAATAAAAGATAAATTCATAAAATATTGTGATAATGAAAAGAAAATTTATAAAAAGTTAAAACTAAAAATAAAAAATTATTTTTCTTAACTGGTTTCTTAACTATTTAAGTTTAAAATATAAATTAATTCGTAAATATACAAAGTTTATAAAAATTTCAAAGAAAGGAGAAATTCGTATAATAAATATACTTACATTATACGAGGAGGAAAGTATGGAATATATTTTAGAGATATGTAATTTAGAAAAACGATACGGAAAATTTAATGCAATCAGTAAACTTAACATGAAAATACCAAAAGGTGCTATATATGGGCTTATTGGTAAAAATGGAGCAGGAAAAACAACATTAATTAGAATAGTTTGTGGACTTCAAAAACCAACATTAGGTAAATACACAATTTATGGAGTATCAAACGAAAATAAAAAAATTATTAAATCAAGAAAAAGACTTGGAGCAATAATAGAAACACCTTCAATTTGTCTCGACATGACCGCTGAAGAGAATATAAAGGAACAGTATAAATTATTAGGACTTCCAAATTATGAGGGAATAGAAGAATTGCTAAAACTTGTAGAACTTGATAAAACAGGAAAAAAGACAGCAAAACATTTTTCGCTTGGAATGAGACAGAGACTTGGAATAGCAATTGCATTAGCAGGAAATCCAGACATACTTATTTTAGATGAGCCAATTAATGGATTAGACCCAGAAGGAATTATTGAAATAAGAGAATTAATAATAAAACTCAACAAAGAAAGAGGAATTACTTTTTTAATATCTAGTCATTATTTAGACGAACTTGCTAAAATTGCAACATGTTATGGAATTATAGATAAAGGCAAAATGATAAGAGAAATTAGTAGTAGTGAACTAGAAAATAGTTTCAAAAAGAAAGTTCAAATTAATGTAAATGATATAAAAGAATGTGTTAAATACTTAGAAGAAGAAAAAATAGCTTATAAAGTTATTTCAGATGAAATAATTGACATATACGAAAGAATAAATGTATCAGACCTTGTCATTGCACTTTCAAAGAAAAATTGTATAGTAAATAGTTTTAAAGAAAAAGATGAAACATTAGAAAACTATTTTTTAAATTTAGTAGGAGGTGCAGATAATGTATAATTTATTAAGAGCAGGTTTTTATAGATTAAAAAAAGATATTATATTTTGGCTATTTTTATTTGTAACAATAGGAGCTAGCATATTTGCATTATTTAGAATAGCAGAAAGTGGAGATGGTACTAATTTATATAATTATATAAATGAATATTTGATATATATAGGACTTTTTATGTCTATGTTTATAAGTATATTTGTAGGAAAGGAATATTCAGAGGGAATTATTAGAAATAAAATAATAATGCGGTCATAAAAGAAGAAATATTTATTTTTCAAACCTTATTATAAGTATTACTGTTTCCTTACTATGTGTACTAATTTATATGTTACCAATAATACTTATGTATGGCAATAAATATGGAAATTTACAAACTATTGGACTTTCTATACAAGATATAGTTATTAAATTGATAAGTTCAATTTTAGTTATTATAGCGTTTTGCACAATATTTAATTTTATAACAATTTTGTGTAAGGAAATTACAACTTCTTTAACCATATGCACATTATTATTTATAGTATTGTTTGTTATGCAGGCAGCAATATCACCAATAGCAAATCAATTACCATATGAAAAAGCAGTAGATGAAAATGGAAAAATAGTAGTTACAGATAAGCCAAATTTATTATATAATGACTTTAAAGTAAAAACAGCAAGAATATTATATTTAGCAAATCCAGAGGGACAAGCAATGGAGATATATGATAATACCTTAGAAGAACCTATTTTTATTTATCAATTACCAATTTATTCGTGTGGACTAATAGTAATTATAAATGTTTTAGGTATTACATTATTTAATAGAAAAGAGCTGAAATAGGAGGAAATTGTGAATATTTGGTTTATAATAAGTATTATCTTATTTGTAATTTGTATGATTTTAATTATTAAAATATATTTAAACAATAAGGATATAAAGAAGATTGGAGAAAATTTAGAAGAAATATTAACTAATGATACAAATAATTTAATAACTGTATCTACTTCAAATAAACAGATTAAGAAAGTTGCAGGTAAATTAAATACAGAATTAAAAAAATTGAGAAAAGTTAAAATTCAATATGAAAATGGGAGCGAAGAATTAAAAAGAACAATAACCAATATTTCACATGATATGAGAACTCCGCTTACTGCAATAAGTGGATATATAGAGTTGATGGAAAATAACATTGAAGCGGAGGAAGTCAATAATAGTAAAAGTAAAATTATAAGGAGAGAAGAAAATAAGCAAAAATATTTAAAAATTATAAAAAGAAAAACAAGTGAACTTATAGAATTAACAGAACAATTATTTAAATTTTCCACAACCATGGATACATTGTGGAAAATTGATAAAGAAAATTGCTGTATAAATGAAATATTAGAAGAAATATTAGCAGAATATTATAGTATTTTTAAAAAGAAAAATATAGTTCCAGAAATAAATATATGTAATGAAATGATTTATAAAAATTTAAATAAAAATTCTTTGATAAGAATATTTGAAAATATTTTATCAAATATGATTAAATACAGTGATGGGAATTTTAAAATAAAATTAGAAAGAAGCGGGAAGATAATATTTTCAAACAAAGCAAAAAAATTAGATACAACAACTGTACAAAAAATTTTTGACAGGTATTTTACAGTAGAAAATGCAAACAATGTAACAGGAGTAGGGCTCTCGATAGCTAAACAATTAGTAGAAATAAATAAAGGAAATATAATTGCTAAATATATGGATGGAAATTTAGTTATAGAGGTACAACTTTAAAAAATAAATAAAAAGTCAGAGAAAAATTAAAAAATAAATGATTCACAGAATTTTCACCTCAACTATTGACAAAGAAACAAAAAGATAAATTAGTGAAGAAAAATAAAATAGCCTGTATTCTTAGATACAAGCTATTTTTTGATTTTGTTGGTTGCGGGGGGAGGACTCGAACCTCCGACCTTTGGGTTATGAGCCCAACGAGCTGCCAACTGCTCCACCCCGCGATGTATTGACGAAATTAATTATACAACTTATATATGTGTTTTGTCAACATATTTTATAAAATTAAGTTACTATAGTATATTATGCAAAATTTTCATTGCCAATGCAACAACTTTTTCCTAAAAAGTGTTGTCTACATC
>OFML01000190.1_pt1 | contig 61083 bp, 47 predicted proteins | sample 1541831 | NCBI WGS metagenome assembly OFML01 (sample SAMN04209237, study PRJEB22552) | human gut metagenome | biome: gut; material: feces | host: Homo sapiens | place: USA: Oklahoma | reverse complement strand
CCTTTGTAAATCGGCAGAAAACATAAAATGCCACCCAATGCAGATTACGGGCAGTGAAAATGAAATGGAAGTTTCTTACAAAAAAGTCTTGCAAAGCAAGACTTTTTTTGATATAATCCAAAAGGGACTAAACTATTACTCTAACTTTCCTAACACGAGCAATCCTTTCTTCAAACGCGGAGGCAATTACAATAATGGTACGAATGCAGGCGTGTTCTATTTCAACAACAACAATGGTAATAGCAACAGCAACAATTCGTTCCGTCCGGTCTTGGTCGCACTTCGATACAACGAAAAATTCAAAAGAAGAATTTTTCTCCTAATAAAATATGTTTACGGACATATTTTAGGAAGTATCAAAGAAGTTTAGTTCCATTGGTACAAAAATCAATAAAACATAAAATAAAAACTATAAAACATAAAATGAAAAATAGATTTTACAAAAGTATTAGAGTAATTTTGTAAAGTAAAAAATGTACCATAAACACATTAAACAATAAATTTTAGTAAGTAATAAAATGATGAAAATTAAAGTTTATGAAAAAGTGCTATCTAAATTAAAGATAGTACTTTTATATTAAAAATATATTACTAATGATAAACTAAAGAGTTAATTGTAATTTTACAATGAAAATGCAATTTATGTTATTAAATAACTAAGATATGTTATAAAATTTATAAGAAGAACTATAAAAAATATTGAAAATTATAAAAAAATATGTTATATTTAATTTAGGTAGCAATATTTTTTTATAAATTGCATATAATATTATTGCTAGAAATAGCATAAAAAAGTGGTGAATCCAGCCATAAAATGGAATTTAAAAAAGGGGGATTAGAGTTTTACTCTAGTCCTTTTTAAATAAATTATATGGAGGTTTGAGATAGTGATTATAAATTTAAAAATAGTTAGAGTTAATTCAGAATACTGTGACTATTTAAGGAAATACGATAATAAAGTTGCATATAATAAAAATGAAAAAGAACTAAGACCTTTTATAGGAATATTATTTAAAAAATTTAACCTTGTACACTTTATACATAATTTGATATAATGTAAAAGGGATAAGACTATTACTCTAACTTTCCTAACACGGACTGGCCTTTCTTCAACCGCGGAGGCAATTACAGCAATGGTACGAATGCAGGCGTGTTCTATTTCAATAACAACAATGGTAATAGCAATGGCAGTATTTCGTTCCGTCCGGTCTTGGTCGCACTTCGATACAACGAAAAATTCAAAAGAAGAATTTTTCTCCTAATAAAATATGTTTACGGATATATTGTAGGAAGTATCAAAGAAGTTTTATTCCTTTGGTACAAAATTAATAAAAACATAAAATAAGAACTGTAAAGTATAAAATGAAAAATAGACGTTACAAAAGTATTAGAGTAATTTTGTAAAGCTAAAAGATGTACCATAAACACATTAAACAATAAATTTTAGTAAGTAATAAAATGATGAAAATTAAAATTTATGAAAAGTGCTACTATATTGAAAGTAGCACTTTTTTAGTAAATATATATACCTAATCTATTCTTACAGGATACTCTTTTTTGTCATTGTAAAGAAATTCAGCAGAATTAAGAACTTTGCATTTTAGTTTATATGTATTACAATGGTTAGCATGTGCAAGCCATGATTGAAGTGATGGCATGACTATACCAAAGTCTAGGTCACCACGAAGCCAGATTTTGTTCCATTTACGGATTTTTCTTTTGATTTTTGTTTTACTAGATTTTCTAAGTAGCCTATGTGTTGGCCAAATTCTATAACCACAAAAGTTTAAACCTTGAGCAGCAGGATAATATCTAGACTTTTGATTTAGACTTAAATGCAGTTTGTTTTCTACAAATTCTTCTATTAATTTTTTATATGTTTTGCAAGTTTCTTTATCTTCTAAAAGCATTACAAAATCATCCATATACCTAACATAGTATTTTACTCGTAATGTATGTTTTATGTATTGGTCTAATTCATTTAAGTATATGTTGGCAAAAAATTGAGATGTGTAATTTCCAATGGGTATACCAATTGGATCTTTTCTATTTTCAAAAATTAATTGGTGTGTAAATTGTATTAATTTTTTGTCTGACATATATTTTTTTACTATGCTAAATAATATATTTGGGTCTATACTATAGAAAAATTTTCTTATATCACATTTTAGTATCCAATAATTTGGATTTTTTCTTTTATAAACTTTCATATCATGTTGTATTATATCTGCTGCTTTGTGGCATCCTCTTCCAACAATGCAAGCACATGAAGAATTTATAAATTTAGGTACTATATTAGGTTTTATAAATTCTTCTACATACCATTGATGTACAATTCTATCTACATATGGAAGAGCTTCTATTTTTCTTAGTTTTGGTTCATTTATATAAAATATTCTGTAATTTCCTACGTGATATGTACCGTTTTTCAATTTGTTTAATAAATTTACTAAATTGTTTTCTAAATTTAATTCAAATCTTAAGACTTCGCATTTTTTAGCTTTTTGTTTTTTTGCTCTTAAGTGAGCAGATAATAAATTTTCAAATGTTAGATGTTTATAAAAACTATTTTTTATCGTGTGAGGCATGATTTTAACCATCCTCCTAACATATTACAAATTTCTGTTATCTTTTTTGACCAAGTTTCATAATTTTGTTTTGAGATATATTTATATTTGTATGCAAGTCTAAGGTAAACCTTTTGTAAATTTAGCTCAACATCTAAATTGTTTAGGTGACTTATTTTATTTTTTTTATTATATTCTTTTAAAGCATAAATCAATTCTCTTAAACCGCTATATAAAGATTGTTTTGTTTCACTTGCTAAAGCAAGCTTTTCAGATTTTGGGTATTTTATGCATAATGTATTTGTGTAATAAACTAAATCTAAATAATACTTATAAATAAGTAAAGAATTTTTGTCGCCAACATCCATTATTCTTCAGCTCCATTTTCTAAAATTTGTTTTAAATCATGAATAGTATTTGTAAGAATAATGTATGCATCTTGAAATGAAGTTTTATTTAAATCTAATTTTAACAAATTTGTAATTATACCATTAAATCTTTCATTGTCTTTATATTCAGCATAATTTAATACCACATTTTGAGAAGGGTCAATAATTTTATAATTAATACTTAGCGATTCTAAAGTTTTAAAGTAATAATCTGATTTACTTACAGGAAAACAACATTTATAAAGCTTATCTGTAATGTTAGTTACTTTTAAGCTTAATGCGTCTGAAAGTCTATTAGCATCTTCATTTAAAGCCATGTAAAATATACCTGACTTAAACAAATAAAGTTCATTTGGATTTAAAGCCTTTTGCTCTAAATATTTTGAATAAAGTTTACTCATACAATAACCTCCCTAATGTGGGAAAGTTACATATTAAAAATATTAGCGAAAAATCTGTAACAATAATATAACTAATTTCTAAAAAATTCAACAAAATAATACGAAAGTGCAAATATATTATACAAAAATATATAATTAAATGTATATTATTATACAAAAATATTATAAAATAGTATTCACTAAAAATATTTTTTATGATATAGTTATTTTATAATAAATATTTTCAGAAGAAAAAGGAGAAATACATGTCAAGAAGAGAGAAAAAAAATGTAAAAGGTAATTGGATTTTTAAAATAATTGTAGTAGCAATTGTTTTATTAGCAGCAATATTTGTAATTAAAATTGCAGGAAATTATAAAAATAATGACATCGTAGGAAAAGTGAATTTAATAATTAACAATAGTAATGTAACAGCAGACTTAAAACAGGATGTTTTTGTAGATGAAAATGGTGTTATATATATAGCAAAAGAAGATATAGAAAACTTTTTTGACAATTATATTTATTATGACGAAAAATACAATCAAATTATTACAGGTTCATCTACTAAAATTGCAAATATGGTAGTTGGAGAAAATTCGGCAACTGTAAATAGTGCAGAAGTAAAACTAAAAAGTCCTGTTATTGAGAAAGAAAATAAATATTTTATACCATTTTCAGAACTAAAAAGTGTGTATAATGTGGATATAGAATATATAAATAACAGAGTAGTTGTAGATTCATTAGACAGAAAATATCAAATTGCAACAGTAGCTAAGGATATAAGCATTAAGTCAAAGCCAACTTCATTATCTAGAACAGTAGATAAAATTAAGGCAGGAGATGCAGTTGTAATTTCTAATAGAAAAGACGATTTAGTAAAAAGTGGTTGGAAAAAAATTAGAACAAGCAATGGAAGTTTAGGCTATGTTAAAGAAGATAACTTAGGAAAAATAAATACAATTAGAGATGACATGGTAGAAACATCAAAAGTAGAAGGAAAAGTAAGTTTAGCATGGGAATATTTTTCAGACTATGGCTCAGCTCCAGAAAGGTCAGGTGCAATGGATGGAGTTAATGTTGTTTCTCCAACATTTTTTAGATTAGAGCAATTAGGAAAGGGAAATGTTAAAGAAAACGTTGGTACAGCTGGAATAAACTATATTAATTGGGCACATAATAATGGCTTAAAAGTTTGGGCAATGATTTCAAACGAATCTATGCTAGATACTACTTCAGAAATTATGAACGATTATAAATTAAGAAATAAATTAATAAACAATATAGTTAATTTAGTTGTGAAATATAATTTAGATGGTATAAACATAGACTTTGAAAACATGTATATGGAAGATAAAGCAATGTTTAATAGGTTTCTAATAGAACTAGAGCCTAGACTAAATGAAATGGGAAAAGTATTAACAGTAGACGTAACAGCTCCAGATGGCTCTGAAACATGGTCAATGTGCTTTGACAGAAATACAATATCAAAAGTAGCAGATTATATAATATTTATGGCATATGATCAATATGGAGCAAGCTCAAATAAAGAAGGTACTACAGCAGGGTGTGACTGGGTAGAAGCAAATATAACTAAATTTTTGGGACAAGAAGGAGTAAATCCAGATAAACTAGTTTTAGCAGTACCATTTTATACAAGATTATGGAAAGAAGCAAATGGGAAAGTTAGTAGCGAAACTGTTGATTTAAAAGATGTAGATAAAGTAATTCCTGCAAATGTAGAAAAAAAATGGAATGATAATTTAAAACAATATTATATAGAATATACACAAAATGGTGCTGTATATAAAATGTGGATAGAAGACTTAAAATCAATTTCTGCAAAACTAGATTTAATAAACAAATACAAACTAGCAGGCGCAGCATATTGGGAAAAAGATAGAGAAAGCCCAGAAGTTTGGGATATAGTTAAAGAAAAACTTGGAAATTAATATATTTCATAATTTATTAAATGTATAAAATTCATGGAATAAAAAAGAAATCACCTAATATAATTTAAGACAAATAGCTTGTTTTAAATTTAGAGGTGATTTTTTTGAATGTGTTATATATAAAAGTTAAGAATATAAAAAATGAAAAAAGCAAAAATGATATTGAAAAAAATAAAAGCGGAAAAACAGATAAATTATTTAAAATTAAAGAATTCTTTAAATGGGTGTTTTGTATAATTGATATAGAAGAAATATTTAATGGATATATAGCAAAAATACCAATAAAAAGAGACAATTTATCCAAAATAGTTAATAATATAAGAAATAGTATTATAACAAATAAAATTAGAAAAATTATAAATGAGAAAAGTATAGATGGAATTGTTTTGTCAGACGAAATTAAAAAAAACACAGAATTTATGGATAAACTTCTAAATAAAAAAAGTAATAACTCTAATAAAAATAAGAGTAATATAAGTAAAGTTAATTATAAAAAAAATTTAGATTGTATTATAGATGAGCATAATATCGCAAAGCATTTTATAAAACAAAGAAATGTATTTTTTATTAATGGAAACGGACTTTTTAAATACATAATTTACGAAATTTTGGTATATATTATAAATATTCAAAATAGAAAGGCTGAATTAGAAGATGTTTTTATTGTTGCAAATAATATTGATGAAATCATACTAGATAATATAATTTTTTTAAGTACAAAATTTAAAAACATTAATATAGTAAGTAAAAATATAGAAAAGTATAGATATATTGAAGATATTGTTTATAATAATACAGGAAATAATGTAATACTTTTAAATAATAAAAGGAAGAGCTTAAAAAGGGCAAAGTTTATAGTTAATGTGGATAATAGTATAAATGAACTAAATGAATATTTAATATATAGAAAGGCTATTATAATTAATTTAAATGATGAGATAAATAATAAAGATAAAAGTATTATCCAAGACACTAAAGAGCATGTTAATCAAGATACTACTAAAAAACGCAAAATAGTTACATTAACAGGATTTGAAGGGATTTTTGTTAATTCATATGAAATAGATGTAAATAATAGAATTAAAGAATTTTTTAAAAAATATGGACTAATTTATGAAACAAGTATAACAATTTTGTATGAAAGTTTTCTGAACAAAAAAGAAAACTTTTCAAATATGAGGTCGAAAATAGAAGATGCAGGAATTATTATTAAGAAACTGTATGGAAATAATGGGATAATTGACGAAAATGAGTATAAACGAGTGAATTTAAGCGATAATGAGGTAAAAAAACGCTATTGACAAATCTATTAAAATAGATTAATATATATAAGATAAATTTGAGGAAATTCAAATTTATTTTTTATATTAAAAAACATTTTGACAAAAAGGAGGAAGGACTTATGGGAGAAGAAAAAGAAATTCTATTGACACAAGAGGGATACGATAAATTAGAGCAAGAATTAGATACACTAAAAACAGAAAAAAGAGCAGAGATATCTGAGAGAATAAAAATAGCTTTAGGATTTGGAGATTTATCTGAAAATTCTGAATACGATGAAGCTAAAAATGCTCAAGCTGCTAATGAAACAAAAATAGCAGAATTAGAAAACAAATTAAGATATGCTAAAATTATTGATGAATCAGAAATAGACACTAAAACAGTACAAGTTGGAAATACTGTTAAAGTTTTAGATATAGAATTTAATGAAGAAGTTTCATATACTATAGTTGGATCAACAGAAGTTAACTTAGCAGAAAATAAAATTTCAAATGAATCACCAATAGGAAAAGCCTTGTTAGGTGCTAAAAAGAACCAAACAATAGATGTTCAAGCACCAGCAGGTATAATGAAATATAAAATATTAGCAATAACAAAATAGCTGGAGGTATATATGACTATTCATTGTAGTGCTAACAAAGAGGATATAGAAAAAAGCGTGTTAATGCCTGGTGATCCATTACGTGCAAAATATATAGCAGAAAATTTTTTGACAGATGTAAAACTTGTAAATTCCGTTAGAAATATGCTTGCATATACAGGAAAGTATGGAGATAAAAAGGTTACTGTATTTTCTTCTGGAATGGGCATGCCAAGTATGGGAATATATAGCTATGAGCTATATAAATTTTATGACGTCGAAAAAATAATAAGAATTGGTTCATGTGGAGTTTATACACCAGATATAGATTTATTAGACACAATATTAGTAGACAAAACATATACAGAAGGCAATTTTGCATATGAGTGGAATTCAAATGATTGTCATTTAATGCAAGCAGATGAAACACTAAATAGTAAAATAGAAGAAGCGGCAACAAAATTAAATATTCACTATACCAAGGGAAATACTTTGTGTTCAGATTGCTTTGATGGATATTTGGATAATTTGGAGATGTTACTAAATAGATTGCCAAAGGATTTAAATCTAATCGGAGCAGAAATGGAAGCATTTGCATTATTTTATATTGCAAAATATCTTAATAAAAAGGCAGCTTGTTTATTAACTGTTGTAGACTCACTTGCTAAAAAGCAAAGCAGTACAGCAGAAGAAAGAGAAAAAAGTTTAAATAATATGATAAAAATAGCTTTAGAAAGCATATAGAAATTGAGGACAGACCATTTAACTAGAAATCATAAAATAAGATTTAGTTTATAGATGGTCTGTCCTTAGTTTATGAAATTTAAAAAAATAATTTATTATTAATATTCATATGCTAATGAGTTGAGTTATAAGATAACGTTTATCTTATAACTTAAAATGTAATATCTTAAATTGTAAAATCAAAATATAGTTTATAATATGAATGTTTTGTTAAGTTAAAAGTTAAATGTAGTGCTGTAAGTAAGTATAATGTGAATGTTTTGTGAATTTTAGCAATATATATTGACAAGTGCTAAAAAAAGGTATAAATTATATTAGCAGTCAGTAATAATGAGTGCTAATATAACATATAATATATGCAGGATAATTTTAGAACCTACATAAATTTTGAAGGAGGTAATTTTAATGTTAAAACCATTATTAGACAGAGTTGTAGTTAAAATGGTAGAAAATGAGGAGACTACAAAAAGTGGAATTATTTTAACAGGAAATGCTCAAGACAAGTCAAAAATTGCAGAAGTTTTAGAAGTTGGACCAGGAGAATTAGTTGATGGAAAAAGAGAAGAGATGAGTGTAAAAAAAGGTGATAAAGTATATTTAAATGAATATGCTGGAACTAAAATAAAATATGAAGGTGAAGATTTAGTAATTGTTAGACAAAGTGATATTTTAGCAGTTATAGAATAGTTATAATATTATATTAATTTTGAGTGTTAAATTAGTAATTAATTGTTTGAAATATTAAATAGAATGGAGGAATTTTATTATGGCAAAAGATATTAAATATGGAGAAGATGCCAGAAAAAGTTTATTGAATGGTGTAAATAAATTAGCAGATACTGTAAAGGTAACATTAGGACCAAAAGGAAGAAATGTTGTACTAGATAAAAAGTTTGGTGCACCACTTATTACAAATGACGGTGTAACTATTGCAAAAGAAATAGAGTTAGATGACCCATTTGAAAATATGGGAGTTCAGATTGCAAAAGAAGCCTCTATAAAAACAAATGATGTAGCAGGTGATGGTACAACTACAGCTATGGTTCTTGCTCAAAGCATGATAAGAGAAGGAGTAAAAAACGTTGCAGCAGGTGGAGATCCAATGGCAATTAAAAGAGGTATGGACAAAGCAGTAAATGCAGCAGTAGATGCCTTAAAAGAAATAAGTGTACCTGTTAATGGAAAAGAAGATATTGCAAGAGTTGCAAGTATATCAGCTGGAAATCCAGAAGTTGGAGAACTAATTTCACAAGCTATGGAAAAAGTTTCTAAAGATGGTGTTATTACAATAGAAGAATCAAAAACTTCTCAAACAGAATTAAATGTTGTTGAAGGTATGCAATTTGATAAAGGATATGTATCTCCATATATGGTAACAGATACAGAAAAAATGGAAGCTGTTGTAGATAATCCATATATATTAATAACAGACAAGAAAATTGGAAATATTCAAGAAATATTACCATTATTAGAAAGTTTAATGCAACAATCTGGTAAGTTAGTAATAATTTGTGATGATATAGAAGGAGAAGCACTATCTACATTAATCTTAAATAAATTAAGAGGCGTATTAAATGTAGTTGCAGTTAAAGCTCCTGGATATGGAGATAAGAGAAAAGCTATGTTACAAGATATAGCAATTTTAACAGGTGGTGAAGTAATTACATCAGATTTAGGATTGGAATTAAAAGACACAACAGTTGAACAATTAGGTAGAGCAAGACAAATTAAAGTTCAAAAGGAAAATACTATTATTGTTGATGGTATGGGAGACAAAAATGAAATTCAATCAAGAGTTAACCAATTAAAAGCTCAAATTGCTGAAGAAAAGAGTGAATTTGAAAAGGAAAATTTGCAAGAAAGATTAGCAAAAATAGCTGGTGGAGTTGCTGTAATTGGTGTTGGAGCAGCTACAGAAGTTGAAATGAAAGACAAAAAACTAAGAATAGAAGATGCACTTTCTGCAACTAAAGCAGCTGTAGAAGAAGGTATTGTTGCAGGTGGAGGAACATCATATGTTAACATTATACCAAAAGTAGAGAAAGTAGTAGAAAGCTTAAAAGAAGATGAAAAACTTGGTGGAAAGATTATATTAAAAGCTTTAGAAGAGCCAGTTAAACAAATTGCAATAAATGCAGGACTAGAACCAGCAGTTATACTTGAAAAAGTAAAAGGAAGTAATGTAGGTATAGGTTTTGATGCTGCAAATGAAGAATATGTTGATATGAAGAAGTCAGGAATAGTTGATCCAACTAAAGTATCTCGTAGCGCTTTACAAAATGCTGAATCAATTGCTTCTATGATTTTAACAACAGAGAGTTTAGTAACAGATAAGAAAGAACCAAAAGAATGCAGCTGCGGAGGACATGACAATGCAGCAGATATGGGTGCAATGTATTAATAATTTAATAAATATTTAATATGTAAGAACTAGAAATATAGTGATTTTTTTGTTCAGCTACGGACGCATGGCTACTTTAAATTTGTGCAGAACACAAATTTAAAGACCTTGCTTCACTGCAAAAATACTATATTTCTAGCTTATTATTATGCAATATGATTTAAATAAAATTATATAAAGTGGAGAGAGCTAGAAATATAGTGATTTTTTCGTTCAACTACGGACGCATGGCTACTTTAAATTTGTGCAAAACACAAATTTAAAGACTTTGCTTCACTGCAAAAATACTATATTTCTAGCTTATTATTATGTAATATGAAATTACTACATAATTTGATTTTTGGTTAATTTGGTGTTATAATAATTGTATTGTTTTTTGGAAAAGGAGAATGAATATGATTAAAGCACTGGATACAATTCTTCGGCTAGGTGGAATAGTGTACATATTTTGTATCTTTATAGGATTAGTGATTACATTTATTCAGATAAAGTTTCCAGCTGTAGAGAAAATGCTAAGAAAAATTTTTCAAAATAAAGCAGGATTAATTTTGACAGTAAGTGTTTCCTTATGGGCAGTATTGGGAGTAATGTACACAGCAACGGTTGCATTTCATTGAAGTTTTCAAATAGAGAGTGGTTTTAGATTTCTGAGACCGCTCTCTTGTTATGTAATAAATTTTGCTATAAGACTATATTTTTATAAAAGAATATGGTATATTAAGATATAGGAAAATGAGATTAATAAATATACTATTACTATATTATTAAATAAGGAGGAGAATATGAGTGAGAAAATTTATACAATCGAAGAAATAAAAAAGATATTGTCAGAAATATTAAAAGATAAGCCAGTTTATCAAGTTATTTTATTTGGCTCATATGCTAAGAAAAATGCTACTAAAGATAGTGATATAGACTTAATAATAGATACAAAGTCAAAATTAAAGGGCTTTGCACTGCTAAAATTAATATGTCAAATTGAAGAAAAATTACAAAAAGAAATTGATGGTTTTGAAAAATATGAGATAGTAGAAAATTCATTAATAGATAAAGAGATAAGGAAAACAGGAGTGATTGTGTATGAAAAATAAAGAATATATGTCATTAAAAAAGATGATAGAATATATAAACAAGGCATTAAAATACACAGAAGGGTGTAGTTTTGAAACATTTTCACGTAACGAAGAAAAAGTTGATGCTACTGTTTTTGCTATTAGTCAAATAGGTGAACTGGTTAAAAATATAACTAAAGAAACTATGGAAAGATATAATAATATAGAGTGGATTATTATAAAAAATTTAAGAAACAAAATTGTTCATGACTATGAAGGTATAAATTTAAATTTAATTTGGGATATTATAACAGATGATATAATACAGTTAAAGATGGATTTGGAAAAAATATTAAAAGAGGCTTAAAATAAAAAATAGTGTTATTTTAAGGAGTTTATCATGGAAAAAAGAAGAGTAGCTTTTTGTACTTTGCGGTTGTAAAACAAACCAGTATGAAACAAATGCAATGATGCAAAAATTTATAGAAGCAGGATATGAGATTGTAGATTTTGAAGCTAAAGCAGAAATATATGTAATAAATACATGTACAGTTACAAATATTGCAGATAAAAAGTCAAGGCAAATGTTAAGGAGAGTTAAACAGCAAAATAAAGATGCGATATTGGTAGCTGTTGGTTGTTATGTTCAAGTAGCAAGAGAAAAATTAGAGGAAATAGAAGATATAGATTTAATCCTTGGTACTAAGGAAAAAAAGGATATAGTGGAATATGTTGAAAGGTATTTAGTAGAAAAGGAAAAAATAATATCTGTTTCAAATATGATGCCAACAGATAATTATGAGGAGTTTGGTTTAATTACACATACAGAACGAAATAGAGCTGTAATAAAGGTGGAAGATGGATGCAATCAATTTTGTACATATTGTATTATTCCATATGCAAGAGGAAGAGTTAGGAGTAGACATCCAGAACATATAATTAAAGAAATAGAAAAAATTTCGGAAAATGGAATAAAAGAGGTTGTTTTAACAGGAATAAATTTGACTGCTTATGGTACAGACTTTGCATATAAAAATGTGAAAGATCAAGAAAACAAATATATGAATAAAAAATTAAATAAGGAGTATAAAGTAAATAAACCGGATGAAATTGATAGCCCAAATATTAAAATAGAAAATGTAGAGATTGTAAAAAAATTAGAGAATTTAGATAATGTAAGTTCAGAAAAATATGAATTGAAAGAATTAAAAAACTACAGACTTATAGATTTATTAGAAGATATAAACAAAATACCTAAAATAAAAAGAATTAGGCTAGGCTCGCTAGAACCAACAATAATTACAGAGGAGTTTGTAGAAAGACTAAGCAAGTTAGAAAAGGTTTGTGACCATTTCCATTTGTCTTTACAAAGTGGTTGTACAGAAACATTAAAAAGAATGAATAGAAAGTATACAGCAGAAGAAGCAGAGAAAGCGACAGAAAGAATAAGAAAATTTTTCCCAAATGCAGCTTTAACAGCAGATATAATAGTAGGATTTCCAGGGGAAACAGATAAGGAGTTTAACAAAACTTATGAACTATTGAAAAGGATTAAATTATATAAAATACATGTATTTAAATATTCACCAAGAAAAGGCACAAAAGCGGCAGTTATGGAAAATCAAGTGAACGGAAATGTAAAAGAAGAAAGAAGTAACAAGTTACTAGAACTTTCTGATAAATACGAAGAAGAATTTAACAATGCAAGCATTGGAAAAACACTTAGTGTGCTTTTTGAAGAAAAATGTGGGGAATATGTAAAAGGTCATACTACAAATTATAGAGTTGTTAAGGTAAAGATAAAAGAAAAAATAGAACAGGATAGCAAAAAAGAATTAAAAATAGAAAAGCAATTAGAAAATGAGATTAGAAATGTAAAAATTATGCAAAGTGATGGATTAGAACTAATAGGAGAAATAGTATAAAAACAAATATAAAAAAATAGTAGTTGAAAATATTAATTTTAAAGGAATATGGAGATTTATAAGCAAATAATTATAATTGGTTTAATTATTAAAATATACTTAAAAATAAAAAGCTAGTGTGTAAATGAAAAACGCATTAGTTTTTCATTTTTTTAACAGTGTTTAAAAGTACAGTTATAATAAGATGAAAATTGAAATAAAATGTAATATAAATGTAACCAAAAAGAAACATACAATCTCATAACGAGATGATATAATTATTCTGCACAAGAAAACATAAAGTAACAAATTGTTCCACATTTATTTATTAATCATATAGAATAAAGTAATAAAATAAAACAGCAAAATATAAAAAGAAACAGTAAATGAAACGATAAAACCAGTAAACAAAGTAACAAAAAAGAATAAAATTAAACAAGACAATAAAAATATGATTAATAAATAAATTTTGTGGAATAATAACAAAAGAAATAATGGGAGGAAGAACGTGGGAACAGAAATAAAAAAGAAAAAACAAACAATGATGTGTGTAGAGAAGTTAAAACTTAACAATGTAAAAAATAAAAAATTAAAAAGCCAAACAGTAAGTAAAATAAGCGGAATAACGCTAATAGCACTGGTAGTGACAATTGTAGTTCTTTTAATATTAGCAGGAATAACAATAAGTTTGGTGTTTAGTGAAAATGGAATAATAGCAAAAGCAAAAGAAGCGGCAGAAAAAACAAACCAAGCAGCAATAAATGAACAAGAGCAAATGAATGGATTAGGTACAACTATTGAAAATATGTTAAATGGAACAGGTGGAAGTGGAGAAGAAACAACCCCGCCAGAGCCAACATTACCAAGCGATGGAAGTTATAGTGAGGAAAAAGGAGTAAATACGCCAAACTTAGAAGAAGGGATGACAGCAATAAAATGGGATGAAGCAAAAAATGATTGGATTGAAACAACAGGAAGTGACCAAGAGTGGTATGATTACACAGCAAAGAAATGGGCAAATGCAAAAACAAGTGATGGAAGTATGTGGGTATGGATACCAAGGTATGCATATAGTATAACAAGTGGATACCATAGCAGTAGTACAGGAAATATAGATGTAGAATTTATGAAAGGGTTAACGAACGAGACAAGTACAGGAAGAAAGAGCTTTGATAATGTAAGCGGACAAGGAAAATGGAATGTACATCCAGCATTTAACTATGGACAAGAAGTAAGTGGGTTATGGGTAGCAAAATTTGAAGCAAGCAGTAAAGAAGGAAATAGCAATAATAGTGGAGATAATGTAACAACAAAAACATTACAAGTAAAACCAGGGGTATCAAGTTGGAGAAATATAGAAATAGGAAATATATATACAGTATGTAAAAACTATAATAGTATATTAAATAGTCATATGATGAAAAATGATGAATGGGGAGCAGTAGCATATTTAAGTAAAAGCAAATATGGAAAAGAAAATGAAGAATTATGGATAAATAATAGTAGTAGTTTTATAACAGGTTCAGCAGGAAATAATGCAATTGCTAATACAGATGTAGGAACAACGACAGATTATACAAGTACACAAGGAGTAAAAGCAAGTACAACCGGAACTGTATATGGAGTATATGATATGAGTGGAGGAGCCCATGAATATGTAGCAGCATATGTAGACAATGGAAATAGCAACTTAACAAAATATGGGAGTAGTCTAGTAAATGGGGAATCAAAGACGAAGAATATGTATAGTAAAGGAAGTACAGATAATAGAGAAAATAACTATAGTACAAACTCAGGAAAATATGGAGATGCAGTTTACGAGACAAGTGCAAATGGTAATAGCAATAATAGTTCATGGTACAATGACTATTCTCCATTTCCTTACACGAGTGATCCTTTCTTTGGACGTGGAGGTGATTATTCTATTGGTATGATTACAGGTGCTTTCTGTTTCGGTAGCAGTAGTGGTGAAAAAGTCGGACATTATTCGTTCCGTCCGGTCTTGGTCGCAATTTAGTAATATGGGGGAATGTCAAAAATATGTATGGTATGTCAGATATTGTACATATAATATGTTTAAGTAATTAAGAAAATTCATAAATAAAACTTAAATGCCTATAATCTATTGATTTATAGGCATTTATATTATATAATTGTACATAAGTTTATGGTTAAAAGGAGCAAAATAATGAAAGCAATAGAAATAAGAAATAAATATTTAAATTTTTTTAAAAATCATGGTCATAGTGTTATTCCAAGTGCACCATTAATTCCAGAAAATGACCCATCTGTATTATTTACAACAGCTGGTATGCAACCACTAGTTCCATACCTTTTAGGAGAAAAACACCCAGAAGGAAAAAGGCTTACAGATTATCAAAAGTGTGTACGTACCAATGATATAGAAGAGGTTGGAGATAATAGACATTTAACATATTTTGAGATGCTTGGAAATTGGTCTTTAGGAGACTATTTTAAAGAAGAAGCTGTAAGTATGAGCTTTGAATTTTTAACTAAAGAGTTGGGAATTCCGGTAGATAAAATTTCTGTAACTTGTTTTGCAGGAGATGAAGATGCTCCTAGAGATGAAGTTACAGCTGAATGTTGGAGAAAAGCTGGTATACCAGATGAGAGAATCTATTTTTATGGAAAAGATGATAACTGGTGGATAGCAGGAGAAGAAGGACCATGTGGACCAGATACAGAAATGTTTTATGATACTGGAAAAGAGCCATGTTCTAAAGATTGTCAACCATCTTGTGACTGCGGAAAATATGTCGAAATTTGGAATAATGTTTTTATGGAATATTATAAATCTAAAGATGGAACATATTCTAAACTAAAACAACAAAATGTAGATACAGGAATGGGGCTAGAAAGAATAACTTTCTTACTTCAAGGAAAAACAACACCATTTGATACAGAAATATTTGAACCGATAATGGAAAAATTAGAGAGTTTACAAAAAATAGATGATATAAAAAGTAGAAGAATTATCGCAGAGCATTTACGTTCTAGCATGATGATAATATCAGATGGTGGTAGACCAAGCAATATAGATAGAGGATATATTTTAAGAAGATTAATAAGAAGAATGACAAGACACTTAAATAAATTACAAATAAGTTTGGATGAACTTGGATGTTTAATAGATTTGGATATTGAAATATTAAAAGAAATGTATCCAGATTTAGATAAAAATAAAGAAATAATAAAACAAGTTATACTAGAAGAAAAAGATAAGTTTGTAAAAACATTATCACATGGTGAAAGAGAGTTTGAAAAAGCTATTCAAAAATTAAAACAAGAAAATAAAGATATAGTAGATGGACAAACTATTTTTAAATTATATGAAACATATGGTTTTCCACCAGAAATTACAGCAGACTTGGCAGAAGAGCAAGGTTTTAAAATAGACATGACAGAATTCGACAAATTATTTAAAGAACATCAAGACAAATCTAGAATGGGAAGCGAGCAGAAGTTTAAAGGTGGGTTAGCAGACCAAAATGAGCAAACAATAAAATATCATACAGCAACACACTTATTACATAAGGCTTTACAAATAGTTTTAGGAGAGCATGCAAAACAAAAAGGTTCAAACATAACAACAGAAAGATTAAGGTTTGACTTTTCTCATCCAGAAAAAATGACAAAAGAACAATTAAAAGAAGTAGAAGATATTGTAAATGAGCAGATAAAAAGAGATTTGCCTGTAACATGCGAAGAAATGACAGTGGAAGAAGCAAAAAATTCTGGAGCAACAGGACTATTTGAGAATAAATATGGGGATAAGGTAAAGGTTTATACTATAGGAGATTTTAGCAAAGAAATTTGTGGAGGACCTCATGTAAAACATACAGGAGAGCTTGGAAAATTTAAAATATTAAAAGAAGAATCAAGCTCAGCAGGTGTAAGAAGAATTAAAGCTATATTAGAGTAAAAAAGACAAAGTATGTAAATATTTAATTAATTGTATCAAAATTGTGTATAATATTATGAGATGTTTTATAACACTTGACAATTTTAATATTTGCTTATTATTTAATATACTCATAATTAGAAGCTAAAACAAAAAAAGTCAGTTTATAATTCTAATGAAAGAGGGATTTTAATTATGGAAAGTTGTATTTTTTGTAAAATTATAAAAGGAGAAATTCCATCAGAGAAAGTTTATGAAGACGAAAATGTACTTGCTTTTAAGGATATAAATCCAGTTGCACCAATTCATATTTTGGTTATTCCTAAAAAGCACATTGAAAAATTAGTAGATGTAAGAGAAGAAGAAAGCTATTTAGTTGCAGAAATTTTTAAAGCTATTAATAAAATAGCAAAAGATTTAAAAATAGACAAAGATGGTTTTAGAGTAATTGCAAACTGTGGAGAAAATGGTGGTCAAGAAGTAATGCATATTCATTTTCATATAATTGCTGGAAAAAAATTAGGTACAAAAATTTGCAATTAGTTATATAAGACAACAACAGAAAATACCAAATATTATGTAGAAAAATATATAAAAATATGTTATAATTAATTATGTAAGTATTTAAATTGAAAAAATATGATTTATCATTTTTACATATGGCATAATATTTGGAAAGAGAGGTAATTATGTTAAAAAATAGTAAGTATAATAAAATATTAACTGTAATATTAGTTATAGTGATACTGGGTATCATAGGTTTAATTGTATACATGGCGTTAGATTATTACAAAAAAACTCAAGAAACTTCAGAAAGTGATGAAATATTAGGACAATTAGATGAATATTTAAATCAAGAACAAGGATCTAATATAGGATCGCTTCCAGGAGGAAATAATAACATAATAAATGTGCCAGTAAATGATGTAAATCCCAATAATACAACAGGAGGAAATATATCTAATAACAAATTAACATATAAAGGATATGCTGTTAATGGTAAAATAGAAATACCTAGAATAGACTTAGAATATCCAATACTTGAAGCCAACGCAGATACTATTATGGTTGCAGTAGGATTTATATATGGACCAGGGTTAAATGAAGTAGGAAATAATGTTATTATAGGTCACAACTTTAGAGATGGTAGGTTCTTTTCAAACAATGACAAACTTTCAATAGGAGATAAAATTTATATAACAGATTTAAGTAACAGAAGATTAGAATATAAAATTACTAAAAAGTACATAACAGATGCTAATGATTTTTCATATGCTGTAAGAGACACAAAAGGAAAAAGAGAAATATCACTTTCTACATGTACAGATGATGTATCAGGAAGATTGGTAATTTGGGCAGAAGAAATATAAATTGGAGTAGAAATAAGGAATATGAAAAGAGTAAAAATGCAGAAATATGGAATGTTAAAATTTTTAATTAGCTTACTAATGATAATTCTTATAATGCAATTTTCATTAGCAAGCTTTTATAATGTGTTTGCGGAGAGTAATACAGAAATAGCTCAGCACGATGAAACATTACAGAAAAATGAAGAAATTAATTTTTATTATTTATCAGATATGGAATACATAACTACAAATAGATGGTCTTATGCTGGCTATGGTAGTATTATGAAAGATAAGAACATAAATGGTGAAAAAATTAGTTTAATAATAGATGGTTCGAAAATAATATTTAATAAAGGAATTGGGGCGCATGCATCGTCTCAATTAACTTATGATATATCAGAATATTCAGATGAATATACACGATTTGTTGCAAAGCTTGGAATTGACAGCTCGCAAAATGGAAAAGGAGATGTGTGGTTTAGAATTTCTGTTTCAAATGATGGAATAGAATGGAAAGAACTATATAAGTCAGAGTCAATTACATCTAATCAAAGTGCTTATGCTGTTGATATAGATATTTCTAATTATAAATATCTAAGATTATATGCAGATCAAAATGGAGGCAATGGAAATGATCATTCTGTTTTTGGTGATGCAAGACTTGTAAAAAGGGATTATGACTTAAATTCGGAATTATATCAAGGAGTTCATAGATTAGAATATTATGATGAAATACTTTCTAAAAATAATGTAGACTATAACTATGAGAATAATTTGAAGCTAGTTTTAGAAAGAGAATTTGTAAGTCGTGTTGGATTTTGGGCAATTCAAGATGCAATAAGTAAAGGCGGAGAAGATATAGTAAATGTCATAAATTGGTTAAAAAATGATAGCGACGCTTTAGAACTTTTTATAAATTCAGGAGAAATTAAAAATGGAGTTACTTGTTTAAATGCACTTAGTCAATTATATAAAAATTATAAAGACGTTATAGGTAGTGATGGAGATACATATGTTTATAAAAAGATGTTAATTGCTTTAGCTATTGCATATAGTAGTGATATTGTAGCATCACCATTACGTTTTAATACATCTGTTAGTTCTTATGATGTTGTAAAAAGATTTGAATTAGTAAAAAAATTATATGATGATAATTTATTTTTAAGAAAAGAAGAATTTAAAACATATAACATGGAATTAATTCGTTTTGTAATGAATGACTCAATTGCTAATGAAGAAGTGCTTTGGCTTCGTGGGTATTCAGAAGATAAATATCCAGATAATATAAATGCAATGTTAAATCCATATAGTTATATGAATTATGTTTTACCATTGCCAAGCTACAATAAACCAGAATATTTTGACATGGCTAATAAGAAGAAATATGATGAAAAATATGAACTAAGTAAATATAATGTTTCATTTGGAGAAGATAAAACAGTAAAAACTTGGATGAGTATGGAAACTGGTGGAATATGCTGGAATATTTCTAGGTTAGGACAAAATTTGTATAAAGTACATGGAATACCTGCTGTAGGTACATATCAACCAGGACATGAAGCATATTTTTATTATACACAAGATAATAATGGAAATGGTATGTGGAATATTGGAAACAATATATCTGGATGGGGTAAAAGTTTTACAAGTTGGTATGGCGGAAATATTTATAGGTTACTTTTGGGATGGGGCAATAAATCTTATAATAGTATGAGAACAAATAATTCTAGCTATTTGCTTTTGGCTCAAGGGGCCTTAAATGATTACGAAAATTATAAAAAATCATTTTATTATAACTTAATTTCAAATTCTTATAGTGATTATAAGATTAAGGAAGAAATATTAGAAAAATCATTAGAGTGTTTAAATATAAATTTAGATACATATGAAGATTTAATTAATCTATATAAGACAGAAAATAAAACGACTGAAGAGTGGAAAGAATTAGCAAATAAAATTATTCAAACATATACATATTATCCAATTGCTATGGTTGACTTATTAAATTTAATATATCCATATTTGAGCCAAGAGGATACTATAACAATTGATATTTTAAAAACAGAAGCTCTTAATAATGCATTAAATGCAACTAATAAAGAAAGTTTACAACCAAATGCATGTAAAGAAGTTGCTCAAAGTTTACTAGGAGAAAATTTAGTTGAATTGGCATCATTTTCATTTGACGGAGAGGATGCGAGAAAAATAGTAATAAATAGTAAGTATGATGATTATGAGTTTCAAGTTAGATATAGTTTGGATGGAGGAAGTACTTGGAAGACAACTTTAGAGCATAAAATTGAGCTTACAAAAGAAGAAATAGCAAGTATTAATGCAGAAAATGACATTCGTGTACAAATATCTGGTTCTAACGAAGTTTATATAATAGACATTTTAAATGGTGAAAATATTTCAAATGAGTTATTGGATGGAAACGATGACGAAAACCGCTTTATTGGAAAAATAGAAAATCTAGAATATAGTTTAGATGGAGGCATTACTTGGACAGATTATTCAAGTGATATTGAATTTACGGGAGATAAAGTTGTACAAGTTCGCTATAAAGCACATGAAATATATTTAGAAGGAGAAGCTATGGAGTTTAAATTTACGGATATTCCAGATATTACAACAACATATATTCCTGTAAAATATATTAATTTTGTTTCCGCAGCAGAGTCACAAGATGACCAACCTGCAACAAATATGATAGATGCAAGTCCTTTTACAACATGGCATACTAAATTTGGAAAAGTAGCAAAAGATAAAGCTTATGTAACAGTTTTTGATAAAGAAAGAGTATTGTCACAAATTGCTTATGACCCTAGTGGTGGAGCAAATGGAAGAATTAAAGATGTAGAAGTTTATGTTAGTTTAGATGGCAAAAATTGGACTTTATCTGGTAAAGCTACTAACTGGTCAAATAATAAAGAAAGAAAAATTTTAAAACTAAGTGAACCGAAAAAAGCAAAATATGTAAAAATACTCGCAACGGCTACATATAGTAATGGAATGGAAGAAGAAAATAAATATGTAAGTGGAGTGCGCTTTAACTATTATGAAGATGTAACTAAAACTATAAAATTGGGAAACATTAATAATGATGAAGTTATAGACATATTAGATTTGTCAATTTTAAATAAATATTTGTTAGGATTAACTAATATAGAAGGTATTGTATCTAAGATGGCTGCTGACTTAAACGAAGACGGTGAAATAGACATATTGGATTTATCTATGTTAAATAAAATTATTATTGATGCTAAATAATAATTTTATATTAACTGAATTAGTTAATATGGAGGAGAGGTAAAAAATGAAAAGAAAATTTATAGTAGGAATAATATCATTTGTATTAGTGTTATTTAGTGCATTAAATGTACATGCAGTAAATAATACAGTATATTTAAATGTAGTGAAGAATACAGATAACACTGTTGTTGCAACATTAACAGTTGATGTATTAGATAAAGGATTAGATGCATTATCTGGAAAAATTAATTATGACAAAGAAAAATTGGAATTTGTAAAAATAGAAACAGGAAATGAAAAATGGAATAAGCCTTCTTATAATAACGAAAATGGAAAGTTTACATTATTAATTAATTCTGAAACAATTACAGAAAAGAATGAAGCAATAGTAATTACTTTTAAAGTAAAAGAAAATGTTACTGGAGATGTAACTATTTCTATAGTGGATTTAGTTGGTGCTACATCAGAAGACAAAAAAATAAATTGGGATGGATTAACTGCTACTGTTAAAGTTGACGGAAATAATAATGAGCAGAATGGAAATAATAATAATGAAGGTAACAATGAAAATAATGATGGCAATAATACTGAAAACAATAACGAAAATGACAACATAGGAAATGGTGGTAACAATTCTGAAGAAAATGGAAACAACAATGGTAATATAAATAATGACAATAACGGAGAACATGTACAAAACAACGAAAATAATGACAGTAATAATGGGAATATAGAAAATAATAACAATGATAGCGAAAATGATATAAATAATACAGATAAAAAACCTTCAAAGAATGAAGAAAATTTAGCTCCTGGAAAGTTACCACAAACAGGAAATAACTTATTTATGTATATTATAAATATGGCTGTATTTTTAATAGTTGCAATTTTGATAGTACTTTATATAAGAAGTAAAATAAACAAAGAAAAATAAAATCTTATCATTTTTTAGTTAGGTTTATTTAACATGCCACAAAAGCGTTAAAAATCAACATTTTAGTAGATAAAATAAAAAAGTCAGAGGGAATTAGAATATAAATGCTTTACAGAATTTTCACCCCAACTATTGACAAAGAACCAAATAAAATAACTTGTATCTTAAGATACAAGTTATTTTATTTGGTTGGGCTGGCTAGATTCGAACTAGCGCATGCCAGAGTCAAAGTCTGGTGCCTTACCGCTTGGCTACAGCCCAATATAAATATATTATATATCATTACTTTATTATTATACAATAAAAAAATAATAAAAGCAATAAAAAATTTATGGGGTGGAATGTGGGACTCGAACCCACGGTCTCCAGTGCCACAAACTGGCGCGTTAACCAACTACGCTAAATCCACCGTAAGTATTACATAAACGCATATATAATTTTAACTTATTTTGTAGAGAATGTCAATATAAAATTTAAAAAATTTTTATTAGCTAATTTGAAGTAATAGAAGTAATATAAGATTTAAAAATTTTCTTATAGGATATGTAGAGCATGAATTTAAATTTATTCTATATTAGTAATTGTATAAAAATTTAGAAAAGTATTGACAATTGAATAGTAATTCAACTATAATATAAATAGTTGAATTACTATTCAATTATTATACATGAAAATTTAAGGCTTTATCTAATTTTAAAAAATTTAATAAGCTTAATAATATTTAAGATATTAAAAAACGTAAATATTATTAAAAAATTATATTTTAAATAACAAACTAAATAAAAAAATTAATAAAATATTTTATTAATTTTTAATTAGAATATTTTATTCAGATAAAAAATCTATAATTAAAAATTTAGTTTGAGGGAAAACTAATAGGAAAGAAGGTAAATGTATGTCAAAGAACGAATTTATTTGTGATTGTAATGTTATTCATCAAGATGTAGTTGACAATGTAAGCAAAAATTTGCCAGAATTTAATACATTTTTAAAATTAGCAGATTTTTTTAAATTGTTAGGAGATACAACAAGAGCAAAAATCTTATTTTCATTAGATAAGCATGAGATGTGTGTATGTGATATAGCAAATGTATTGGGTATGAGTAAATCATCTATATCACATCAATTAGGAACACTTCGAAGAGCAGGAATTGTAAAATGTAGAAAAGAGGGAAAAGAAGTTTACTATATGCTTGATGATGACCATGTAAAGAAATCATTTGAATTAGGACTTGAACATATTGAACATAAAAAATAATTATATAGAATTTAAAGAAAGTTTTAAAATCTAAGTAATACAAAAAAATTTAGATAATGCGAAAAAATAAGTAATACAATAAGTTTTAGTAATATAATAAATTTTAATAATGTAATAAAATTTATTAAACTAAAAGATTACAAGGAAGGATGATAATTATTTATGAAGAAGGAAATAATAAAAATTGTAATAGCTCTAATATTATTTTTAGTAGCGTTGATTGTTCCTTTGCAAAGTCAATTAATTAATAATGGATTATTTGTTATAAGTTATTTAATAGTAGGACTGGAAATCGTTTTAAAAGCAATAAGAAATATTTTTAAAGGGAAAGTATTCGATGAAAATTTTCTTATGGCAATAGCAACAATAGGTGCATTTGTTATAGGTGAATATCCTGAAGCTGTAGCTGTTATGTTATTTTATCAAATAGGAGAAGCATTTCAAGATTATGCAGTTGATAAGTCTAGAAAATCTATAATAAGTTTAATGGATATTAGACCAGATTTTGCAAATATACAACGTAATGGGAAAATAGATAAAATAAACCCAGAAGAAGTAAATGTTGGAGATATTATAGTTGTAAAACCAGGAGAAAAAGTGCCACTAGATGGAATAATAGTAAAAGGTACTTCTATGATAGACACATCTGCTTTAACAGGTGAATCAGTGCCAAAAGAAATTAAAGAACAAGACGAAATATTAAGTGGTTGTATAAATGAAAATGGAGTATTAGAAGTTAAAGTAACAAAAAAATTTGGAGAATCTACTGCTAGTAAAATATTAGATTTAGTGGAAAATGCAAGTAGTAAAAAGTCAAAATCAGAGAATTTTATTAGTAAATTTGCTAAATATTATACGCCTATAGTAGTAGTTACTGCAGTTTTATTAGCAATAATTCCACCAATGATTTTTAATCGAGCAGAATGGATAGAATGGATACATAGAGCATTAACATTTTTAGTTGTATCGTGTCCATGTGCATTAGTAATATCAATACCTTTAGGCTTTTTTGGAGGTATAGGAGGAGCTTCTAAAATAGGTGTGTTAGTTAAAGGAAGCAACTATTTGGAAGCACTTTCTAATACAGAAATTATGGTATTGGATAAAACAGGTACATTAACTGAAGGAGTTTTTGAAGTACAACAAATAAATCCAATAGATATATCAAAAGAAGATTTAATTAAATATGCTACATATGCAGAAAGTTTTTCAAATCATCCAATAGCAATTTCTTTAAAGAAGGCATATGGAAAAGAAATAGTTAATAAGGAAGTGTCTGAAACACAGGAGTTATCTGGATTGGGTGTAAGAGCTGTTATTGACGGAGAAAGTGTACTGGTCGGCAATGAAAAATTAATGAAAGAAAATTGTATTGACTATATAAAAAGTGAAGAAATAGGAACAATACTTTATATAGCTGTTAATAACAAATTTGCAGGAACAATTGTAATATCAGATAAGATAAAAACAGATGCGAAAGAAACAATTGATAAACTAAAGAAAGATAATATAAAGAAAATTGTAATGCTAACAGGTGATAAGAGAAAAGTTGGTGAAAATGTAGCTAAAAAATTAGGCATAGATGAGGTTTATACAGAATTACTACCAAGTGATAAAGTAGAAAAAGTAGAAGAATTAATGAAAAATAAATCTGAAAATGGAAACTTGGCTTTTATAGGAGATGGAATTAATGATGCACCAGTTTTAGCAATTTCTGACATAGGTATTGCAATGGGTGGACTTGGAAGCGATGCTGCTATTGAAGCAGCAGATGTAGTATTAATGACAGATGAACCATCAAGAGTAGTAGATGCAATAAAAATTTCTAAAAAAACAATGACAATAGTAAAACAAAATATAATATTTGCAATATCTATAAAATTAATAGTACTTATATTAAGTGCAATTGGCATATCTAATATGTGGCAAGCAGTTTTTGCAGATGTAGGTGTTTCTATTTTAGCCATATTAAATGCATTAAGAGCATTATATATTCGAAGATAAGTTAAAATTAATTTTAATAATTTCAGAGTAATCACCCAATTATGTTGGGGAATAATTATAAAAATCACCTTTAAAATATTCAAATATGTAATTTTTATAAAAATAAAAATTACTGTGTATTATAATTATCTTGTTTTATAATTACTTTAAAGTATAGTAAAAAATAGTTATAGTATATTAAGGAGAGAACAATTTTGATATTAGAAATAATATTTATAATTATAGGTTTTGTTTTACTAGTGAAAGGAGCAGACTTTTTATTAAAGTCTGCTACAAGTATAGCAAAAAAATTTGGTTTGTCAGAAACGATAATAGGATTAACAGTTGTAGCGATTGGAACATCGTTACCAGAGATTTTTATAACAATAACATCTTCAATAAATGGACATTCAGACTTAATTATAGGGAATGCAATTGGTAGTTGTATTTGCAATTTTCTACTTGTACTAGGAATTTCAGCATTAGTAAAAAGAGTGAAATTTGATAAAAGAATAGTAAAAACACATATCCCTATTTGCATTATAGCAATGTGTTTAGTTTTGCTGTTGGGAAATATAACTAAATTAGAAGAAAGTTATATAATTAACAGGTGGCAGGGCGTTATATTGCTTTTCTGTGCAATTGGATATATTGTTTATACAATTTATGAAGAAAAAACAATTAAAAATAAAACTATAGAAAAAGAAATAATAGAAGAAGTTGAATTAAAAGAAATTAACTCTGGAGTAATAATTGTTATTTACTTAATATTAGGAATATTAGGTTTAAAATTCGGGTCGAATTTTGTAGTAGATAATTCTATATTAATTGCTGAAAAATTCGGTCTCTCGGAAAATATCATAGGTATGACGATAATAGCAGTTGGAACGGCATTACCTGAAATTATAACAGGAATTATAGCAGCAAAAAGGAATGAAACAGATTTATTGCTAGGAAATATAACTGGCTCAAATATATTAAATTTATTGTTACTAATAGGCTTAGGAGCTGTAATTAGCCCAATAAAGCTTATGTCTAATTTTAATATGACTATGTTAGTCTTAATAGCTGTAACAATACTTCTAAAATTTGTATCAAATATAAATAAAAATAATGAGTTAGATAAAAAAGAGGGAGTACTTTTAATTACAATTTATGTTATTTATATTTTATTTGCTATTTTAGTTTAAAATTTAAAAATGAAAGAATTTATTGATTGCAAAAAGGGAGTAATAAAATTGAAAATTACTTCCTTTTATGCTATTATAAAATTGATATGCATTATTATTCCATGCCATAGAGTAGTTGGATAAATGGAAGTTTAACAGGATGTGGATGTAGAATAAGAAATAAAATAGTGTTATTAAAATTTAAAAAAATAATATGAGCAATTTTTTGGTTTCAAAGAGAGGTATAGATTTATGAAAAGATGTAAATGGTGTAATTTAAAAAATAAAATTTATATAAAATATCATGACGAAGAATGGTGCAAACCAAACTTTAATGAAGAATATCTTTTTGAAATGTTAATTTTGGAATCTTTTCAAGCAGGACTTTCCTGGGAATGTATTTTAAATAAAAGAGAAGATTTTAGAAAAGCCTTTGACAATTTCGATATAGAAAAAATTTGTAAGTATGATGAAGAAAAAATAAAGGAACTATTATCTAATGAAAAAATTGTGAGAAATAAATTAAAAATAAATGCTAGTATTAGGAATGCAAGAATATTTAAGAATATACAAAAAGAGTATGGATCATTTAAAAATTATATTAAAAACTATACAAAAGGAAAAACTTTTTATGAAATAGGAAAAACAACTTCAAAATTATCAGATGATATTTCTAAAGATTTACAAAGACGAGGCATGAAATTTGTAGGTTCTACAATTATTTATTCTTATTTACAAGCAATAGGAGTTATATACTCACATGAAGAAGAGTGTTTTTTAAATTTTAGTGATGTTCATAAAATTTAGAGAATAATATTAATAGATTTTTAGTTAAAAAATATTGAAAATTATAGAAATATAATGTTAAATTATTAATAACATAAATTTATATATCTATAAATATAATAATATAGTTAAATAAACTTTTAAGATATTACTAAAGCTTAATATTAATTTAGAAGTAATAGTCTGAAATAAAATTTTTAATTTAACTATATGTGTCTTTGAGTAAAGTAAGAAAGGATGGAATTTATAATGAAGGTTTTATTGGTAAATGGAAGTCCACATAAGAATGGGTGTACTTATACAGCTTTAGAAGAAATTTCTAAAACATTACAGGAAGAAGGAATAGAAACAGAAATATTTTGGATTGGTACAAAGCCTATTTCAGGTTGCATAGCTTGTAAAACATGTGTTAAAACAGGTAAATGTGTATTTGATGATGTAGTAAATGAATTTGTAGAAAAAGCAAAAGATGTTGATGGATTTATTTTTGGTTCCCCAGTACATTATGCATCTGCAGGAGGAGCAATTACTTCATTTATGGATAGAGTATTCTATTCAGCTTCATGTGGAAAAAAATCAAATTATTTCTTGTATAAACCAGCTGCAGCTATAAGTTCAGCAAGAAGAGCGGGCACAACATCTACATATGATCAATTAAATAAATATTTTGGAATTACACAAATGCCAATTATTTCTTCAAGATATTGGAATATGGTACATGGAAGTACTCCAGAAGAAGTAGAAAAGGATGAAGAAGGTATGCAGACTATGAGAATTTTAGCAAGAAATATGGCTTATTATTTAAAGTGCATAGAGGCAGGAAAAGAGAAGGGAATAGAATTACCAAAGGTAGAAAAAACTACATATACAAATTTTATTAGGTAGAAGATATGAAAATATGTAATATAAATTATATAGAAAATAAACATATATATAGTTAAAGAAAGAAGGAATACTATGGAGAAAGCTATGAATTAATTGAAGTCTAATAATTAAATAAATTGTTTTTTAATATATTAAATATTTAAAAATCTAACTAAAATTTATAAATAAATTGATTAAACTCTCCTTAAATGTAAATAATTACATTTAAGGAGAGTGATTTTTATGAATTCATATTGGATAAATAGTGAAAAAAATAAAGAAAAATATAACAAGGTAGAAAAGAATATTGAGACAGATATATGCATAATAGGTGGAGGAATTACAGGAATAAGTACAGCATATTATTTAACAAAAGAAAATTTAAAAGTTACAGTACTGGATATGGGAAAAATAGGTTTTCAGACAACTGGAAATAGTACGGCAAAAATTACAAGTCAACATGGGCTATTTTATAAAGATTTAAAAGATTCTAAAGGAGAAGATTTTGCAAGGCTATATTATGATGCAAACGAAGATGCAATAAAAAATATCAAAAAAATTGTAGAAAAGGAAAAAATACAATGTGATTTAGAATGCCAGTCTGCTTATGTGTTAGCTGCTAACAGAGAAGAGGTACAAAAAGTAAAAGATGAAGTAGAAGTAGTTAGAGGGTTTGGAGGGCATGCAGAATATTTAGAAAGAGAAGATATTGATAAAAATTTATTAATATTAAATCCATTAGCTGCTATAAGGTTTAAAAATCAAGCGCAGTTTAATTCTTATAAATATACTATTGAACTTGCAAAGATATGTAAAAATTTAGGAGCAAATATATATGAGAATACAAAAGTTGTAGACGTAAGAGATGAAAAAGATTACTATTATTTAGAAACAGAAGATGGTTATAAAATAAAAGCTAAATATTTAGTAATAACAACAAAATATCCAATAATAAATATACCGGGTTTTTATTTTATGAAAATGTATCAGTCTACAAGTTATGGAATATCTATACCTGTAAAAGAAAAATTATTTGACGGAATGTATATAACATCTACAAATCCTAAAGTTTCATTAAGAATGGCAAAAGTAGATAATAATATAATAAAAGATGTAGTGGATGGAAATATTGAAAATTATGCAAAGCAAGATAAAGAAAATAGAAAACGAGTGAAAGAGAAACAGAATAGTAAAATAGATAACGAATATGTATTAATTGTGGTGGGGGCAGACCATAAAACAGGAGAGAAAACAGATTTAAGTAATTCATATAAAAAATTAGAAAACATAGCAAAACAAATATATCCACAAGGAAAAGTAGAAAATTATTGGAATACAGAAGACTGCATTACATTGGATAAAATACCTTATATTGGCAAATATTCAAACATGTGGGAAAATGCCCATGTAGCAACAGGCTTTAATAAATGGGGAATAACAACATCTAATATTGCTGCAAATATAATTACAGATATGATAATAGGTAGAAAAAATAGATATGAAGATATTTTTATTTCTACAAGAGTAGAACCAGTAAAGAATAGACAAGAAGTGGGAAATATGCTTAAGGAAACTGTTAGCTCACTTGTTTTAAAAAAGTTTGAATTGCCAGAAAGTGAACAAGCAAGTTTAAAAAATGAAGAAGGCAAGATAATAGAAATTGAGGGAGAAAAAGTAGGAGCATATAAAGATAAAGAAGGGAGAATTTACACAATTGTACCAAAATGTGCACATTTAGGATGTGAGCTTTCATGGAATAACTTAGATAAAACTTGGGACTGCCCATGTCATGGTTCAAGATATGATTATACAGGGAAAATGCTATATGGACCAACTGTAAAGGATTTATATATTAATAAATAGATTATAATATTTACAATTTAATTAATAATCTATTAAATTTGACATAAAAAAAGATATAATAATTTTTTATACTTTGATGATAGTTTCGAGGTATTACAAAATTACTATATCTTTTTTTGTATATTTTTGATATGTAGAGTTTAAGTTATATACTTTAAAAAATGTTAAAAAAAATGTTAAAAAAAATGTTTTAAAATATGCTTTGAAATATGCTTTAAAATATAGAATAGAACTTTATGTTTATTATTGTAATTAATTTTTTATTATGATATAACTAGATTGAAATATTAATATATAAAACTACAATATTGTAGTAAAAAAGTATTCACTATTGATTTACAGAATACTATATAAGGAAAATTACAATTAATTAAAATGGTAAAATCTTTGTTAGTGATATACAAAATTTATTTAAAGGAGGTAATGTTTTTTGAAAATTACAAGTATTGATGCATTAGAAAAAATATCAAATGATATAAGAAAAGATATTATAGAAGAAGTATACGAGGCACAATCGGGACATCCAGGAGGCTCTCTTTCATGTGCAGATATTTTAACAGTGTTATATTTTAATCAAATGAATATAAATCCGCAAAAACCAGATGCAGAAGGAAGGGATCGATTTGTTTTATCAAAAGGTCATTGTAGTCCTGCCTTATATGCTACTTTGGCTAGAAAAGGTTATTTTGATAAAGAATTATTAAAGACTTTTAGAAAGATAGGAAGTAATTTACAAGGACATCCAGATATGAAAAAAATATCAGGTGTAGATATGACAACAGGTTCTCTAGGGCAAGGTTTATCTGCAGCTGTTGGTATGGCATTGGCTTCTAAAATAGATAGTGCGGGCTGTAGAGTTTATTGTTTGCTTGGGGATGGAGAAATAGATGAAGGGCAAATTTGGGAAGCGGCAATGACTGCGAGTAAAAATGAGTTAGATAATTTGTGTGTTATTTTAGATAACAATGGTCTACAACTAGAAACAAATATAGATGAAATAATAGATCCAACAAGTATTGCAGATAAATTTATGAGTTTTGGATTTAATGTAATAGAATGTGATGGACACAGTATAACTAGCTTAATAGATGCGTTTAATTCAGCAAGAAATAAAAAAAGAGTGCCAACAATAATAATTGCAAAAACTGTAAAAGGAAAAGGTGTTTCTTTTATGGAAAATCAAATAGGATGGCACGGAAAAGCGCCAAATGAAGAAGAATATAGAAATGCCATAGAAGAATTAAATAACAAATAGTTTTTTTAAAGATAATATTAAAATTAGTTTTTAAATAGATTATATTAAGATAAAACTAGTTATAGATAGTATAAAAAATGCTAGTTAGAATAAAACCAATATTGTCTATAGATAATATAAAAATAGATATTGATTAGAATAAAATGAATATTATTAATATAGTTAGTATAAAAAATAAACGCTGGTTAGGAGGAAAGTTAATGAAAGAAGAAAAAATAGCAACTCGTCAAAGTTTTGGCGAGGCTTTGGAGAAGTTAGGAGAAACAAACAAAAATGTAGTAGTGTTAGATGCAGATTTGGCAAAATCTACAAAAACATCTTTATTTGCTAAAAAATTTCCAGATAGATTTATAGATGTAGGAATTTCAGAGCAAAATATGATTGGAATTGCGGCTGGACTTTCTACATTTGGTAAAGTCCCATATGTAAGCACATTTGCAGCATTTGCTACAGGGAGAGCATATGACCAAATAAGATGTAGTATAGCTTATCCAAAATTAAATGTTAAAATTTGCGGAACTCATGCAGGAATTACAGTAGGTGAAGATGGTGCTACACATCAAATGCTAGAAGACATAAACTTAATGAGAGGGCTTCCAAATATGACAGTAATAAGTACATCAGATGATATTCAAACAAAATGGGCAGTTGAGGCAATTTCTAAAATAGAAGGACCAGTTTATTTAAGACTTGCAAGAATTGCTACACCTGTCATATACGAAGAAAACCAAAAATTTGAAATAGGTAAGGGAATACAAATAGGAAATGGTATGGATGCGACAATTATTACTACAGGAGTAACTGTTTCAGAAGCATTAAAAGCACAGGAAATGTTAAAATTAAGTGGAATAAATGTAAGAGTTATTGATATTCATACAATAAAACCAATAGATAAAGAATTAATAGTAAAATGTGCTAAAGAAACAGGTAAAGTAATTACTGTGGAAGATCATAGCATAATTGGTGGACTTGGAACAGCTGTATGTGAAGTATTATCAGAGGAATATCCAATTAAAGTTATAAGAATGGGTATACCAGATTGTTTTGGAAAATCTGGAAAAGCTACAGATTTAATGAAATATTTTAGAATAGATGCACAAGCAATATATGATAAAGTTGTTAGAGAATTAGAGTAATGAAATAAGCTTCCGTATAAAATGACAATAAGTGAATTGCAAGAAGTTTTTGGAGTAAAAGTGGAATATTATTATACAAAAGCATGTGTAGAAATTTTGTTTTAAAAAATAGGTATTGCATTTATAAAATTTATGATATAATATAAAATATATGTTTTAAATAATGCTTTTAGTATTTGCCATAAAGCATTATTTAAAACTAAAATATAAAAATTGGGGTATCGCCAAGCGGTAAGGCATCGGACTCTGACTCCGACATTTCCTAGGTTCGAATCCTAGTACCCCAACCAGTAACTTCAAGGCTTTCAACGATTTTTGAAAGCTTTATTTTTATAAAAAAATAGCTTACTTGTCCAAAACTTGTCCATATACTCAGTATATAATAGAAAAAATAGAAATAGGCAATTAACCTATTTCTATTAAATTTTTATATAATGGTAAATTAGCACCATTTATAAAATTTTTTATAAAAAATATTGACTTTATATCTTACTGTGATAGAATTATTAAACATAATATGTATAAAAAACAAATTGAAATTTACATAATATTATGTTATAATAATTGTAAATATCGCATATAATATAGTGGGAGATGATGACAATGGCAACAAAGTCTTTTTTAAAAAATATAGTTATCAAAGATGGAAAACAAGCAGAAAGATTTTTAAAGGCATTAGAAAACGCAGAAAAGAAGAAATCAAAAGAGATAACTATTAACCAAAGAGTAGAAGAAATTAAAAATCCAGAACAAATTAGGAAATTGTTTGCAAGATAGTAAATGGCATATCAAATAATAAATTTAAAAGATATTTACAATGAGCTAGGAGAAAATAATACCAAAGAATTACTAAAAGAATTTAGTTGTCCCATAAATAAAGATGTAGAATATTTTATAAAAAATAGAGCTATAGAATTTTCAAAACAAGATATTTCAAGAACATATATTGTAATGTCTTCATATAAACAAAAAAATGTAATTGCAGGCTACTTTGCAATAACAAATAAATCGACAATAATAAAAAAATTTATTCTTAGTAAAACAAAAAGAAAACGTTTATTAAGATTTGCAAATTATGATGAAGATATTAAAGGATATCATATAGCTTTACCACTAATAGGACAAATTGGAAAAAATTTTTATAATAATTATAATGAGACGATTACAGGAGATATATTACTCAAATTTGCTTGTAATAAGATAAAAGAAATTCAGAATGCAATTGGAGGAAGATATGTATTTCTAGAGTGTGAAGACAGCCCTAAATTAGTAGAATTTTATGAGAGCAATGGATTTGTATGTTTTGGAAAACGAAATCTTGAAAAAGACGAAAGAGAAACTAATAAAGGAGATTATTTACTTCAAATGTTAAAGGATTTAAGTGAATATAATATTTGATAAACGTTGAAGAATCAACGTTTTTTCTATGTTAAAAATACCTCTGGTTAAACCAGAGGTATTTTTTAATGTAAATATTTATGAATATTATAGTAATTTTAAATTTATTTATTATTATTTATTACTGTGTTTCTTTAATCTAATTGATATTATTGCTAAAACTATAGCTGTACCAGCGATTACAATTAACGCAATAAAGCTATTATTTCCTGTTTGAGGAATAGGATCTTTTGCTATTGTGTTATCTTCTTTTTGAGGTGGTATTTCTTCTTTTACTCTAACTGTAGGAGAGTCTTCAGAATTAACATGTCCATCTTCATTATAAGTAATATCAATCTTTTCGTTTGTAGGTAATATTTCGTCTAAAATTTCTTTATTAAAGTTATCTTTCAAAGTAAGTTTATAACTTAATGTAGCAACTTCATCTTCTTTTAATACTTCTATTTTCCAAGTAATACTATTATCAGACTTATCTATTTGTGTACTTACATTTCCAATGTTAGGTGATGCAACATATTCAAAGTTAAAATTATCTATAATTGTTTGTGGAAAATAGTCTTTAATAATTACATTGTTTAGCTTTGTAACAGGTGTTGGTACAAGTATATTAACTATTGTTTCATTAAGTGTTTTGTCTATTTCTTTGTCTTGTACATAATAGAACTTTCCTACTGTAGGTTTATCTGGTGTTCCAAAAATTTCTTCTGCAAGATCTTGGTAAGTTCTATTTGTAAGTGGTTCTATTTCTTCACCATTTAAACCAATCATTGCACCAATTATATTAATTCCTTTTTCATCAAGTGATTGTAATTTTGCTTTTGTATTAGCTGCAACTTCTCCAGAATAAGTAGAAAAATGACCATGTGTATCGTTATTTGGAACTCCGTCACTTAATAATACTAAAACTTTTGTATTATCTTCTTTTGTATAATTTTGTTCTGCTATTGTAAGACCAGCCTCAATATTAGTTCTTGCACCTTCGCTTGTTTCTATATTAGCAAGTGCATTTTTTACTTCAGTAACATCACTTGTTAAAGTTTGCTCTAATTTTGCATCTGCTAAAGTTCCCTCTGCGCCATCTTTACTAGAAAAGCTCACAATACCAATTTTTAAATCTGGATAAGCTTTAAGTAACTTGTCTGCTAAATTACTAGCAGATTCAATGACTGCTTCTTTTCTTGTTACTCCAGATTCTACTGAATTTTCTACCATGCTGTTAGAATTATCTATTACTAAAAATAATTCAGAAGGTTTTGTTACATTAGCTGGTGAAGAGGTATTTACCAAACTTAATTGTAGTGTAATGCTTTTTTCTTTTGCATTGAAGTCTGCAACTTTCTTTTCAAATCTTCCATTATTACCTAAGTTTAAGTTGCAAGATTTATCACTCACTAATTCAAAAATTGTAACTTTTGAGTTTCCACCAGTTGTTTGTGTAGTATTAGAAACAGTGTTATTTGTTGTATTTGTAGCTGTTCTATTGTTGTTTCCATTATTATCTGTGGCAAATACGTAAGTAGATAAAGTTACTAGTAAAATTGCTAAAACAATTGTAAATAAGAATTTTTTTACATTATTCATTTTACTCTCTCCTTGTATAATATATTTAGGTTTTTAAAGTTACCTAAAACTATATATTTTTTAATTGTGATATAATGATTATATTCTTTAAAATAAATGAGCAACTAAATTTTATATTTATTTTAATAGTTTAACCATTTTATATCCATATAATTCTAACATGTAAAAAAACTTTTTTCAATAATTTAACAAAAATGTAATAAATTTGTGATATAATTAACAAAAATTAAAAAGGTGGTTTTAAATGTATCACATATTAAATCAAGTAGATAATACAGAAGATCTAAAAAAATTGAATATTTTAGAAAAGCAAGAACTTGCTAAAGACTTGAGAGAGCTTGTAATAGATACTGTTTCTAAAACAGGTGGGCATTTAGCTTCAAATTTAGGAGTAGTAGAGATTACTATAGCTTTGCATAGTGTATTTAATACTCCTAAAGATAAAATAGTATGGGATGTTGGACATCAAACTTATATACATAAAATTCTAACAGGAAGGAAAAACAAAATAAGTACACTAAGAAGTTTAAATGGTTTGGCAGGTTTTCCTAAAGCAGTAGAATCCGAATATGATGCTTTTGACACAGGACATAGTAGTACATCTATTTCTGCGGCACTTGGAATGGCAAGAGCAAGAGATATAAAAGGAGAAAAAAATAGTGTTATAGCAGTTATAGGTGATGGAGCTTTAACAGGAGGAATGGCTTTTGAAGCACTTAATGATACTGGTTCTAGTAATACAAATTTAATTGTTATATTAAATGATAATGAAATGAGCATATCTAAAAATGTTGGAGGACTTTCTACATTTTTAACAAGAATAAGGACAAGAAAATCTTATAATAAATCAAATAACTATATAAAAAGAATTACGTTGAGAATACCATTTATAGGTAAAAAAATAGTAAGGTTAGTAAGAAAAATAAAATATTCTATAAAGCAATTGTTTTTGCCTAACATGTTTTTTGAGGATATTGGTTTTAAATATTTAGGACCTGTTGATGGTCATAATATAGAAAAACTAGAAGAAATATTAGAAAAAGCCAAAAGTTTATCTGGTCCAATATTAATACATGTTATAACAAAGAAAGGCAAAGGTTATGAACCAGCAGAAAAAAATCCAGATAAATTTCATGCAACAAGTGCATTTAATAAAGAAACTGGTAAAAGTTTAAAAGAGAAAAAAGATGATTATTCAAAAATTTTTGGAGATGAGCTTGTAAAACTTGCAAAGAAAAATGACAAGATAGTGGCAATAACAGCAGCAATGAGAGATGGAACAGGGTTAACAAATTTTGCAAAGGAATTTCCAAATAGATTTTTTGATGTAGCAATAGCGGAACAACATGCTTTAACAATGGCAGCAGGTATGGCAAAAGAAGGGTTAATTCCAGTAGTTTCAATATATTCATCTTTTTATCAAAGAGCATATGACCAAATAATTCATGATATATGTACACAAAAACTTCATGTTGTAATGTGTATAGACAGAGCAGGAGTAGTAGGAAATGATGGGGAGACACATCAAGGTATGTTTGATTTAGCATTTTTAAATATAATTCCTAATATTACAATAATGGCACCGAAAGATTTTATAGAATTAAGGCAAATGCTTGAATTTGCAGTAAATTACAATGGACCAATTGCAATACGTTATCCAAGAGGTGGAGAAGAAAAAACAAAGTTTTTAACTCATAAAAGCATAGAAAAAGGCAAAGCAGAAATTCTAAAAGAAGGAGAAGATGTTTCTATAATTGCAATTGGAAAAATGGTAGCAAAAGCTCAAAATATTGCAGAAATTTTAGAAAGTAAAGGAATAGATGCAGAAGTAATAAATGCAAGATTTATAAAGCCTCTAGACAAGGAGACAATAATAAAATCTATAGAAAAAACAGAAAATGTAATAACAATAGAAGATGGAACAATAGAAGGGGGACTTGGAACAGTTATAGAAGAACTTATACTAGAAGAGAACTTAAAAAATGTTAAGTTTAAAAAATTCGGTTATCCAGATAGATTTATAAAACACGGAAAAACAGAAGAAATAGAAGATATATTTGGACTAACAGAAAAAAATATAGTAGAATATGTCGAAAAATGTAATGAAAAAGTTGTTGACAGAGTAAATGCATTAGTCATACAATAGAAAGGTAGGGAAAATATGGCAATAATAATTGATGGTAAGGAACTAGCAAAGAAAATTAGACAAGATTTAAAAGTAGAAGTAGATAAATTAAGAGAGAAAAAAGTTTATCCAAAACTTGCAGTAATAATGGTAGGAGAAGATAAAGCATCACAAGTTTATGTTAGGAATAAAAGTAAAGCATGTAACGAAATTGGTATAGACTTTGAAGAATCCTTGCTTCCAAGTAATATTACAATGGAAAAACTTTTGGAGTTAATAGAAGAACTAAACAATAGAAAAGATATATCTGGAATATTATTACAAAGTCCTATTCCGAAACCATTAAACATTAGAGAGGCTTTTAACAAAATAGATTATAGAAAAGATGTAGATGGATTTAATCCAATAAATGTTGGAAAACTTGCTATAGGAGAAAAATCTTTTATTTCATGTACTCCATATGGTGTTGTAAAAATGCTTGAAGAATATAATATAAATCCAGAAGGAAAAAATGTAGTAATAATTGGTAGAAGTAATATTGTAGGAAAACCATTATCACAATGCTTACTTAATAAAAATGCTACAATAACAATTTGCCATTCAAAGACAAGAGATATAAAAGCAATTACTAAAAATGCAGATATATTAATTGCAGCTGTAGGAAGACCACATTTTGTTACAGAAGATATGGTAAAAGATGGAGCTGTTGTTATAGATGTTGGAATAAATAGAAACGAAGAAGGAAAGTTAATAGGAGATGTCGACTTTGAAAACGTAGAAAAAAAGGCATCTTACATTACTCCAGTACCAGGTGGAGTTGGACCTATGACAATTGCAATGCTAATGAATAATGTTGTAGAAGCTGCGAAAATGCAAAATGGAATATAATACAAAATGCAAAAAAATAGAAATAAAAAAGAAAATTAACTTATGTATAAAAGTGAATTTTTATTATGGATTAAAATATTAAAGTAAAAATAAAAAAAGAAACAAATAAAAGTAAAATAAATATAATTAAATAGAATAGGGGGCTTACTTAAGTGAGCTCTTTTTTGTTTAAACTGAAAAATAAAAAGACTAAAACAAAAAAGCTAAAAAGATAGAAATCTAAATTTATTAAAATATTTTAAAGTTATATTTATAAAATATGTGATAAAAATTATTTAGGAGGAATTATATTGAAAATAATAAAAGAAAATGATAAAACTTATCCAGAAAAATTAAGGCAAATATATGATAGACCAGCTAAATTGTATTTGGAAGGAAACATAGATATATTAAATAATAAAAGTATAGCAATAATTGGTTCTAGAAATTGCTCAAAATATGGTATGGAAGTTGCTTATAAATTCGGCTATGGACTAGCTAAAAAAGGTATAACAATAATTAGTGGATTAGCAAGAGGAATAGATGCATACTCACATTGGGGTACTGTAAAAGCAAATGGTAAGGCTATTGCTGTTTTAGGAAGCGGATTTAATAATATTTATCCAAAAGAAAATATTGGACTTTATAAAGAGATAATAAAAAATGGTGGAGCTATAATAACAGAATATGAGCTAAATGCAAAACCAGATAGAATACATTTTCCTGCTAGAAATAGAATAATAAGTGCATTATCAGATGGAATTTTAGTTGTAGAAGCAAGAAGAAAAAGTGGAACTCTAATTACAGTAGATTTTGGACTAGAACATGGTAAAGATATATTTTGTATACCAGGTAATATAACTAGTGATAACTCATATAGTACAAATGAGCTTATTAAACAAGGCGCTATACCAGTAACTTGTGTAGAAGACATATTAGAAAATATTTTTGACACTTTATGTAAATAGTGATATAATACTATCGTATCAATAATTTTATGTAAATTAAGTAAAACAAACTAAGACACATCATGGATAGAGAGGAGTTTTTAGTTATGGCAGGAAAGGATGTATCTTACAAGAAGGTGCGGAGAAAGAGAAACAAACTCTTAAAACTAGGCTTAGTGCTAATCTTAGTGATTGGCGTAGCACTAGTAGGAGTTTACGAATTTTCTCGCACACATTTCGGAAAAGCAACTATTCAAGGAATAGATTGCTCTTGGCTTTCAGTAGAAGAGGTAAAGGAGAAAATAGAAAACAGCATAGAAAACACAGAAATTTGCTTTACAATAAACAGTAAAAGCTATACAGCAACTTATGTAGAATTGGGGGCAGAAGTAAGTAGAAATACTTTAGAGCAGTTACTTGAAAGTCAAAATTTTTTCAACCGAAATGACTTAACATTAAAAAATGGTATAAGCATAAGTAAAGAAAAAGTTACAAAGTTTTTAATGGGGGCTTTAGAGAATCAAGAAGAAAACTATGTACAACCAAAGAATGCATATATTCGCTTTGACGGTAGTAACTTTTTTATTGAAAAAGAAGTTATAGGAAACCAAATCGATTACAACATAGCATATGAAATTATAAGGCAAGAGTTAACTAGCATAGAAGAAAATCAAGTTATTGATTTAACTTCCGCAATGCAACTTCCTCAGGTAATGTCTAATGACAAAAACTTAGTAGAAAAATGTGTGAAGTTAAATAATATGTTAAATACAGTTATAATTATTAAACTTATAAATGGAAGCACATATACTATAGATAAGGAAGTAATTGTTAACTGGATAACATATGACGAAAGTAACTTTTCCTTTAATATTGGGAAAAATGTTGAAAAATTCGTAGATGAAATTAACGAAGCTGCGAAAAAGGTAACAACAGTACAAATTGAAGGAACTGGTGTAGGGTATGTAAACATGCCAGCATTTGAGGAAAAAATTCCAAATATAATGAAAGAAGAAACTATTTCTTTTATTATGGATAAACTTAAGAAAGGTGAAACATATGTTGGAAAGCCAGTTTATGAAAAAGACCCTATAACAGAAAATTTAAACAGTTATGTTGAAATTGACATTACAAGGCAAATGTTTTTTATGTATCTTAATGGAGAATGTATTTTAGAAACACCAACTGTAACAGGAAATATTGGCGCAGGATATTATACTCCTACAGGAGTGTTTTATCTAAACAACAAGGTTCGAGATACTGTTTTAAGAGGCTCAAATCGTGATGGTAGCAAATATGCTTCTCCGGTATTGTATTGGATGCCATTTTACAAAGGTTTTGGCATGCATGATGCTAATTGGAGAAACAAGTTCGGAGGAGAAATTTACAAAAACAATGGTTCACATGGTTGTGTAAATCTTCCAACTAATGCGGCAAAAACAATATACGAAAACATTACTTATGATATGCCAATTTTTATTTACAAATCTTAAAGTAAATAAAAAAATGATAACTTAATTTATAGGCAGGTTCTTATGAGCCTGCCTATTTTATGCAAATAAATAATGAAAACATAAAATTATAATTATTTATTACTTCTATAACTTTGAAATAATACAAATGTAATCAAATTGTAACATAAATGCAATAAAAAAGAAATACACAATTTCATAATGAGATGATATAATTATTCTGCACAAGAAAATATAAAATAACAAATTGTTCCACATTTATTTATTAATCATATAGAATAAATTAATAAAATAAAACAGCAAAATATAAAAAGAAAGAGTAAATAAAACAATAAAACCAGTAAACAAAGTAACAAAAAAATAATAAAATAAAACAATGTAATAAAAACATGATTAATAAATAAATTTTGTGGAATAATAACAAAAGAAATAATAGGAGGAAGAACATGAAAACAGAAATAAAAAAGAAAGAACAAGCAATGATGTGTGCAGAAGATTTAAAAATTAATAATACAAATATTAAACTTAACAATGTAAAAAACAAAAAGTTAAATAGCAAAGAAACAAGAAAAACAAGCGGAATAACGCTAATAGCGTTGGTAGTAACAATTGTAGTATTGTTAATATTAGCAGGAATAACAATAAGTTTAGTATTTAGTGAAAATGGAATAATAGCAAAAGCAAAAGAGGCTGCAGAAAAAACAAACCAAGCAGCAATAAATGAACAAAAGCAAATGAATGAAGTAGCAGGATATTTAGATAATATGCTAAATGAAATAGGAGGAAGTGGAGAAGAACAAAACCCACCAGAGCCAACATTACCAAGTGATGGAAGTTATAGTGAGAAAAAAGGAGTAAATACACCAAACTTGGGAGAAGGGATGACTCCAATAAAGTGGGACGAAACAAAAAATGATTGGGTAGAAACAAATGGAAGTGACCCAGAGTGGTATAACTATGGAGAAACAGAAAGTACAAGAAAGTGGGCAAATGCAAAAACAAGTGATGGAAGCATGTGGGTATGGATACCAAGGTATGCATATAGTATAACAAGTGGATATCATAGCAGTAGTACAGGAAATATAGAAGTAGAATTTATGAAAGGGTTAACAAACGAGACAAGCACAGGAAGAACAAGTTTTGATAATGTAAGTGGCCAAGGAAAATGGAATATCCATCCGGCATTTAACTATGGACAGATAGTAAGTGGCCTATGGGTAGCAAAATTTGAAGCAAGTAACAGCGGTGGAAAAATAAAAATAGTGCCAGGAGTACAAAGTTGGAGAGATATAACAGTAAATGATATATATACAAACTGCTTAAATTACAATAAAACATTAAATAGCCATATGATGAAAAACGACGAATGGGGAGCAGTAGCATACTTGAGTAAGAGTAGATACGGAAAAAGTGCAGAAGTAGATAGAAACGGTAATAGTTCATATTATACGGGAGGCGGAAGTGGAAATGCATATGTAAATAATGTAGGACAAAGTACAACAGGAACAGTGCATGGAGTGTATGATATGAGCGGAGGAGCATATGAATATGTAGCAGCATATGTAAATAACGGAAATAGTAGTTTAAGTAACGGAGAAAGTTTAGTAAATGGAGACGCAAAAACAAAGAACGTGTATAGTAAAGGAAGTTCAGATGATAGAGATAGTAACTATAGTGCAAACTCAGGAAAATATGGAGACGCAGTATACGAAACGAGTGTGAACGGTAACTCAAGCAATAGTTCGTGGTACGGTGATGATTCTTACTTTCCTGACACGAATAGTCCTTTCTTCCTACGCGGAGCCTTTTACGGTGCTGGTACGAGTGGCGGTGTGTTCTACTTCGACTACGAAGACGGTAATAGCTTCAATACTTATTCGTTCCGTCCGGTCTTGGTAGTGCTTTAATGTAACAACACAAACACCTGTAAAAATACAAATATATAATATAAATTACCTTATATATAGTGAAATATAAATATTTATAAAATTTTTCATTATATTTAGGGTAACTTTTTTTGTTTGTAACCATTTCTTGTTTTATTTTTATTGTGCAGCATACTTATTCTTTTTATATTTCTGAAAAATTTCTTAAAATACTTTCAATTTTATGCAATATATTATATAATGAATTTGTTTAAAATATCCTAAGGAGGAAAATTTTAGAATGAGTACTGGAAAAAGAAACAAAGATGATGGAAAAACAAAGATGTATAAAGTTGTAAAAGAGGATACAAATAGAAAGAAAAAGAAAACAAAACCTAAAACAAAAGAAGATTATGTAAAAGAAAGTGAAGTTAATAAAAAGAATAAAAAGGGAAAGAAAAAGGGCAAACATCCTAAGCTAAAAAAAGCTTTGATTATAATTTTTATAATCTTTATTTTATTATGCTTAATTGGAGTAGGTGTTTTTGCTGGAGTATTTTTTAGCGATAAATTAAAGCTAACTAAAGAAGAATTAACAATAGGACATAATAACTCTGTTGTTAACGATATAGATGATGAGCAAATATTTGACCTATCTTCTGGAGATATAAACAGAAAAATTATTACATATTCAGAAATGGGACCATATTTACCAAATGCCTATGTTGCAATTGAAGATAAAAGATTTTATGACCATTCTGGAATAGATTTAACAAGAACTATGAGTGCAGCAATACAGTATGTACTAAGAGGAGGACATTCTTCTTATGGTGGAAGTACTATAACACAACAATTAGTTAAAAACTTAAAGAGCGATAAAGATGACACTGGTTTTGCAGGTGTTACAAGAAAAATAAGAGAAATGTCTAGAGCATATCAAATAGAACAAATGCTTTCAAAACAACAAATATTAGAGCAATATTTGAATATAATTTATGTAGGTGGAACTACAATATGTGGTGTTGAAAATGGTGCTAAATATTATTTCTCTAAATCTGCAAAAGATTTAGATTTAGCAGAAGCAGCATTTTTAGCAGGTATAAACCATTCACCAAATAGTTATAATCCTTTCTGGAATGAAGGAGACGAAGATGTTACAAAAGCTATAAAGACTAGAACCAAGACAGTTTTGGCAGAAATGAAAGACCAAAATAGAATTAGTGATAATGCAGAAGAAGCAGAAAAACTATATAATGAGGCAGTAGCAGAAGTAGATGCAGGATTAAAATTTAAAGAAGGCTCATTTAATAATGCAACACAAATGTCATACCACACAGATGCAGCTATAAAAGAAGTTGTATCAGATTTAGCAGAATTAAAAGATATAGATGAGAAAGCTGCAAGAAGTTTATTAGTATCTGGTGGATATAAAATATATACAACTCAAAATACAGAAATTCAAAAGAGAATGGAAAAAGAATATGTAAAAGATGAGTATGTATATTATGCAAGAACAACAGGAGGACCAAAAGAAAACAAAGAACATACACAATCTGGAATGGTAATAATAGATAATAAAACAGGATATGTTATAGGCTGTATGGGTGGACTTGGAACAGATGTTGATGCTACAGGTTATAATAGAGCTATTCAAGCACCAAGACAAACAGGTTCTGCAATTAAACCATTAGCAAATGTTATACCTGGACTAGAAGAAGGAGTTATTACAGCTGCAACAGTTTATGATGACCGTAGAGCAGATTTTGGTGGTGGATATGCACCTAAAAATGTTGCTAACTATAGAGGGTTAACAACTGTAAGAAAAGCAATAGAAGTTTCTTCTAATGTTGTAAATATGAAAATATTATCAAATGTAGGACCATCAAAAGCAATAAAATATTTACAAGATATGGGGCTTAGTCATGTTAATCCAGATTTAGATAATAACTTAGCTTTATCGATAGGTGGAATGAGCGAAGGTGCAACACCATTAGAGATGGCAGCAGCATATGAAGCAATAGCAAATGGTGGAGAATATACAGAACCAACATTTTATACAAAAGTTGAAGATAGTAATGGAAATGTTATATTAGAATCTAAACAAGAAAAAAGAAGAGTAATGGAAGAAACTACAGCATATATTACAGCAGATATATTAAAAGATGTTGTAACAGGAAGTAGCGGAACAGCATATATGTGTAAAATAAGTGGAATGGATGTATCTGCTAAAACTGGTACAACAGATAGTAAAAAAGATAAATGGCTATGTGGATTTACTCCATATTATTCAGCAGCTACATGGGTTGGATATGATACACCAGAAGAAGTTAGATATGGTAATGCAAATGCAGCACAACAAATTTGGGCAAGAATTATGAAAGATATACATTCAGACTTGAAAGATGCTAAGTTTGTTAAGCCTTCAGAAATAACAACTGCAACAGTTTGCTTACAATCAGGTAAACTTGCTACAAAAAGCTGTACACAAAAATATACAGAAATATTTAAAGCAGGAACAGTGCCTAAATATTGTGAAGGACATGACAAAGTTAAAATATGTAAAGAAACAGGAAAACTTGCTACAGAATATTGCCCAGAAGTAGAAGAAAAAGGTTATGCAGTAACACCAGATAAAGAAAAAGATCCAGCTTGGAAGAGCCTTTCGGGAACAACATATACAAGACCAACAGAAGAGTGTAATAAACACACTGCAACTAATATGGTAAAAGTAAAGAATGTAGTTGGCAAAACTGAGGCAGCAGCAAGAGCAGATTTAGCAGGATTAACAATTAAAGTAAAATATAAAGAAAGTACAAAAACACCAGGATTGGTTATTTCACAAAGTATAAAGGAAAATGAAGTTGTTACTAAAAACACAACTATTACTTTAACAATAAGTAAGAAAAAAGAAACAACACCAGAAACACCTCCATCAGGAGGAAATACAGAACCTCCATCAGGCGGGGGAGAAACAAATACAGAAAATCCACCATCAGGTGGTGGCAACACAGAAAAGCCATCTGGTGGAACAGGTACAAACACAGTTGTAAATAATGCTTAAGTAGAAAAAATTTAGGTTAAAAGTTATGTGTTTAGAATTATAATGAGGATATTATATACAACTGTTTGAGAAAGGGGATTTATGAATATTAAATTATATAATACTCTAACAAGAAAAGAAGAAAACTTTACTCCATTAGAAGGAAATGAAGTTAGAATTTATAGTTGTGGGCCAACTGTTTACAGTTATGCCCACATAGGTAATTTTAGGTCATATGTATTTATGGACAATTTAAGAAGAGTTTTAAAATATAATGGTTATAATTTAAAACATGTAATGAATATTACAGATGTTGGACATTTGGAATCAGATGCAGACGAAGGCGAAGACAAAATGGAAAAAGCAGCAAGAAAAGAAAATAAAAATCCATATGAGATTGCAGAATTTTATACAAAAGCTTTTTTTGCAGATATGGATAAATTAAACATAGACAGACCTGAGATTATAGCAAAAGCTACAGAACATATACCAGAAATGCTTGAATATGTAAAAGAAATTATAAAAAATGGTTATGCATATGAGACAAGTAAGGGAATTTACTTTGACATATCTAAATTAGATAAATATCCTGTTCTTTCAAATAGAAATTTGGATGATCAAATAGCAGGCGCAAGAGTTGAAGTAGACCCAGAAAAAAGAAATCCATATGATTTTGCATTATGGATAAAAGCACCAGAAAATCACATAATGAAGTGGGAAAGCCCATGGGGACTTTCTTATCCAGGTTGGCATATAGAGTGTACTGCAATGGGAAGAAAATATCTAGGAGAAGAATTTGACATCCATACTGGTGGAGTTGACCATATACCAACACATCATGAAAACGAAATAGCACAGGCAAAAGGTGCAACAGGTAAAATACATGCTAAATTATGGATGCATGGTGAGTTTCTACTAGTAGATGGTGGAAAAATGTCAAAATCTTTAGGAAATGTTTATACAATTTCACAATTACAAGAAAAAGGTATAGAGCCATTAGCTTACAAGCTATTTTGTTATTCAGCTCATTATAGAACAAAATTAAATTTTACTTTTGATGGTGCTATTGCTTCTCAAAAAGCATTAAATAGGCTTAGAGAAGGCTATTTAAAACATTTAGATGGAAATAATGAAATTAGTCAAAAAAATATTGAGGAATATGAAAATAAATTTTTGGAAACAATAAATAATGATTTAAACATTCCAGCTGCAATAGGTATAATTTGGGATATTGTTAGAAGTGATAAAAAGTCAAAACAATATGCAAAATTATTAGAAAAATTTGATGAAGTTTTAGGATTAGATATAAAAAATTCAGAAAAATATTTAGAAAAACAAAAAAATATAGAACTTCCAGAAGAAATAGAAAAGCTTGTAGAAGAGAGAAAACAGGCAAGACTTGAGAAAAATTGGGCTTTATCAGACGAAATTAGAAATAAATTAATAGAAAATGGCTATCAAGTAGAAGATAGTAAAGATGGAATGACTGTTAAAAAAATGTAGATTAAAAAAGTGTAGAATTGTAATGGAGGGAATTGACGTGGAGACAGGAGAAAAAATAGGTTTTTTTGAAAGACTAAAAATAGCAATATTTAAATTTGAGGATTATGCAAAACTTGCTGCACAAAAAATAAGCAAAGCTGTTATTTATATGCTAATTTTAATGTTAGTATTTGCTTTATGTGTAAGTGCAGCAACTACCTATAAATTTTCTCAGAGTTTAAATGGTTTAGCAAGTTATATAAGTAATGAAATAGAAACATTACAATTCAAAGATGGAATTTTAAGAATAGTTCCATCTAATGAGAAGGACAAGCCTATAATTATAGAAAATGAAGAACTGCCAATTGGAAAAATTATTATAGACACAGGAGACTTGGAACAATCAAAAATAGACGAGTACAACGACCAAATAAAGCATTATACTACTGGTATTGTTGTTTTAAAAGATAAAATAATTACCAAAACAGATATGGCTGCTATTACAACAACTATGGCATACAGAGATATTTCAGAACAATATAGAATTGGTGAATTTAACAAAGAAAATATTATATCAATTATTACAGGTGAAGGAAGTATAAAGTTATGTATGTCTTTCTTTGCAATAACAGCAATTTACTTGTTTATAATATATTTTTCTACAGTATTAATAGATGCAATTTTCTTAGCTTTACTTGCATATATTACATCTATTATAGCAAGAGTAAGGTTAAAACCTGCTGCTGCATATAATATTGCTGTATATTCTTTATCACTTCCTGTTATACTAAATTTAGTATACATTGTAGCAAATATTCTTACAGGTTTTGTAATAGAGTATTTCCAATTAGTCTATACAGCAATTGCAAGTATCTATGTTGTTGCAACAGTTTTAATAATTAGAAGTGACGTAATAAAGAAACAAGCAGAACTAAATAGAATTATGTCTGAGCAAGAAAAGGTAAGACAAGAAATGGAAAGAAAAAAGCAAGAAGAAGAGGAAGAAACAGAAAGAGAAAAGGCTAAAAAAGAGCAACAAGAGAAAGAAAAGCAGGAAAAAGAACAAGAAGAAAAGCAAAAAAATAAAGAAGAAAAGAAAGAAAAAGGTAGCGGAAAAAGCGGGGGAGAAGAACCAGCATAAAATATTTATAGAAAAATAGCTACATTAAATAAATTTTATATATAGTTTTTATAAATTTATATGGATAATTAAAAATTATATATGCAATTGAGAAATAGTATAACTCAAATAAAAAGCGAAAGGATTTAACTAGATGAAGGAAGAAGAAAAGAAAAATAATAAAAAGAAAAATCTGTATTTCGTAATAACAGCAATAGTTTTAATAATTATAGCTGCGGCGTTAACAATATATGTTGTTGCAACAAACAAAAAAGGTGACAACACTGAAATAGCTTATACAGAGCTTATTAGAGAAATTGGTGATGGTAATGTAGAAAAAGTAGAAATGACTACAGGTAGTACAACCGTTAAAGTTAAACTAAAAGATGAGACAGATGAAAGAAAATGTATTGTGCCAAATACTCAAGCTTTTGTAGAATTAATTCAAAGTAAAGTAGAAGATGGCAATAATATAGAGTTAAACCAAAAAAAGCCTAATGTATTTATAACAATATTTAGTAATTTATTTACTTTATTACCAACAATTCTTTTAGTAGTTTTATTTGTAATGTTATTTAAATTGCAAGGATTAGGAGATAAAAGTAAAGTTTATGATACAGAGACAACTAAGTCAAAAATAACATTTGGAGATGTTGCAGGATTAGATGAAGAAAAACAAGAAATGATAGAAATTGTAGATTTCTTAAAAAATCCTGACAAATTTTATGAAATGGGAGCAAAAATTCCAAGAGGAGTACTTCTTTGTGGAAAGCCTGGAACAGGTAAAACTTTAATTGCTAAAGCAATTGCAGGTGAAGCAAATGTACCATTTATTTCTATGAGTGGTTCAGAATTTATAGAAATGTTTGCAGGACTTGGAGCTTCTAGAGTAAGAAAATTGTTCGAGAAAGCAAAGAAAATAGCTCCATGCATAGTTTTTATAGATGAAATAGACGCGGTTGGTTCTAGAAGAACAAGTGGTAGTGGTGCAGAGTCAGAAAATAACCAAACATTAAATCAATTATTAGTTGAAATGGATGGGTTTGATACAGAAGAAACAATTATAGTTTTGGCTGCAACAAATAGACCAGAAATGTTGGATAAAGCACTACTTAGACCAGGAAGATTTGACAGACAGATAAATATTGCACTTCCAGACTTAAATGGAAGAGAGGCAATATTAAAAATACATGCTAAAGACAAAAAGTTTGCAGAAAATATTGACTTAAAGAATATTGCTGAAGATACAGCAGGATTTTCTGGTGCAGAGCTTGCAAACATTTTAAATGAAGCTGCAATTATTGCTACAATAAACAAGCACGATGCAATAACAAATAAAGATATAGAAGATGCTACAAAAAAAGTAACAATAGGTATTGAAAAACATAGTAGAGTTGTTTCAGAAAAGGATAAAAAATTAACAGCATACCACGAAGCAGGTCACGCTATAGTTAGCAGTCAATTAGAAACACAAAAAGACATTAAAGAGGTATCTATAATACCAAGAGGTATAGCAGGTGGATATACAATGTATAAATCGAATGAAGATAAATATTATATATCTAAAACAGAAATGGAAGAAAAATTGGTATCTTTATTAGGTGGACGTGCTGCAGAAAAGATAGCTTTAAATGATATCTCAACAGGTGCAAGCAACGATATAGAAGTTGCAACACAAATTGCTAAAGATATGATTGTAAAATATGGAATGAGTGACGATTTAGGACCAATTTATATAGACACAGAAAAAGATCCATATGAATTACAACTATTTGGTGAAAAATTTGGAGATGCAGTTGGTGCAGAAGTAAAAATAATGATAGACAATGCTTATGTAAAAGCACAAAAACTTATATTAAATAATATGGATAAGCTAAATAAAGTAGCTGAAGCTTTAATAGAGAAAGAAATAATTTCTGCTGAAGAATTTCAAGATTTAATAAAATAGTAAAAAAGTAATAGAGACAAATGCTTTTTCAAATTTAGGAAATTAGCATATGTCTCTATTTTTTGTAAGTTTCTTTTATTGATAATTACCTTTAACTTAGTTAATTAGTAAATTAAATTTGTTAATTAATTCTTTTGGTAAGACAAATTCTTTTTTATTTAAGTAATTTAAACTATGTATAAAGTTGTCTGTGGAATAATTTTTAATATTACTGTGAACATCCAGATAATCTTCTTTATAATATTTATTATCATAATGTTTCTTATCACAATGCTTTTCGTCTGTTTTAAAATTAAACTTTATTTTATAACTACAAAGATTTTGAGTTTTAAATCCAAATTTTTTGTTTATTTCGTTTTTTCCATATTTTCCATCACCAATTATAGGGTAACCAATATGTGCTAAATGAGCACGAATTTGATGAGTTTTTCCTGTTAAAAGTTCAATATCTAATATAGAATAATTTTTAGCTTTATTTATATTTAAAACAGTGTATTTTGTAGTAATTGGTACATATCCTTTTTTTGGGGTATCAGATATATACACTTGAGATTTTTTATTATCTTTAAATAAATATGCTTGTAATGTTTTTTGTTTATCTGAGAGAATTCCATATACCATAGCTAAATAATGTTTTTCAATTTCATGATTTTTAAATTTGTTTAATAAAATATTTAAAGCTTCTTGATTTTTTGCGAATAATGTTAGTCCAGTAGTATTTCTATCTAATCTATGACAAGGCTCTAAAAATTTAAAGTTATGTTGTTTTTTTAATAAGCAAGTTAAACCGCTATCTCCTGTAACTTCAATTTGTTCTGGTTTATTTGCTATTAAAATATTGTTATCTTCATAAATAATATTTATTTTAATTTGTGTATTTGGTAGTAAAAGTTCATCAGAAATGTATACTTTTACATTATCATTAGTATGTAAAAGTATATTTTCACTTATTCTTATATTATTTATTTTTATATCTTTTTTACGCAAGGTTTTATAAAAAAGTGAATTTGTTAAAGAAGGAAAATTGTGCATTAAAAAAGATTGTAGTTTTTTATTATTAAATTTACTTGGAACAACTAATTCTTTCATATATTTTATAAACTCCTGTATATTTTAATGAAAAAGGTACTCCAAGGTAGGAGTACCTTTTTTAGGCAAACTGTTAACTTTAATAGACTATAGGTATAGGAAATGAATTATAAAAATGCACATTACATACTTTGCATGTTTACAATACATATCCATTTGGACTGTAAGAAATAAATTAATAGCCAGCTTTTTTCAACCGTTCTACTTCTTCTCTTGTCCAAGAACCTAAAGGGAAGCATGGAAAGGTATATTGATTTATCAATCCCTGCTTCGCAAGTTCGGTAAACCGTGACTTATTGTGAGATTTGATGGCTGCTTCTAAGTCATTGAGCCAAATACGTTCCCGGCGGTCGTCTTCATAGGCTTCCCAAGCGCGCATACTTTTACCGTACGTCATAAGTTAATCCTCCTCTATAATAAAGTTTGCATGAGTTAATTATAACATTTATCTGTAAATTTAGCAATCTTAGTCGAATTTTCGTATGAATTTCTGTGACATAATTATCAAAAAAATTCCTTGACTAAGATATGTAACAATGATATACTTTATGTGGAAATTTGGTACAAAAGGAGGAAAAATGTTGGAAGACATTTTTAAGAGAAACAGTAGAATTATGTTAAGAAAAATGTTATATATATTCATAATAATTAATTTATTGTCATACATATTTATATTCTTACTAGCTAATGTCTCTAAGGCAGCAACAGATGATTTTAGCAAATATCCAGGTTATCAAGAACTTATAAATGAATTAAAAAAAGAATTTCCTAAGAGTGAGTTTAAAATGCTTAAAACTGGATTAGACTGGAATCAAGTTATAAAAAATGAGACAACAGCAAGTCATGGTAGAAATTTAACTAGTAATAGTGCATCAGAATGGGTATGCCCAGTATGTAAAAATAAGCAATATGAACCCGGCTGGTATTGTGCATCAGAAGCAACTGTATCTTATTATATGGATCCGAGAAATTCTTTAAATACAAACGATGTTTTTCAATTTGAGTTATTAAATTATAATAGTGATGTACAAGATGAAGCAGGTGTTAAGTGGATTGTCTCAGATTGCAATTATCTACAAGGAAAAATAAATTATACAGCAACAGATGGTTCTACAAAGACTATTAACAAAACATATACACAAGTAATAGTAGATGCAGGAAAGAAATTTAATATAAGCCCATATCATTTAGCTTCTAGAATAAGACAAGAACAAGGACCTGGTAATGCTACAGAAACTGCAACTGGTAATGGAAAAGGTAAGTATAATAAAGGATATGCAGGTTATTACAATTATTATAATATTGGAGCAACAGGTGGAACTACTGCAACAATAATAAAAAATGCATTAGAAAAGGCAAAAAAGGAAAATTGGACAGACCCAGAAAAGGCAATTATTGGTGGTGCAGAGTTTGTAAGAAATGAATATATTGGGTATGGTCAAAATACATCATATTTACAAAAATTTGATGTAGATAATAGCGACGGAGATTTATATTGGCACCAATATATGACAAATGTTTCTGCTTCTAAAACAGAAGGACAAGAAACAAGAAATGCATATAATAAAATGGGTAAGTTAAATAAAAATTCTCACTTTATATTCTCTATACCTGTATTTGAGAATATGCCAAAACAAAAATGTGACCTTCCAGGCTCTAACTCAATTGTTACACAAAACGTACAGATTAATTCAGATAATATACGTGTAATGGAGAAAAAAGGAGAAGGAAAGGAATTAGCAAGGTTAAATAAAGGTGATAAAATTTTAAGAATAGAATTGTCACAAACTCAAAATCCAGATGGAAGATTTATGAGATATTGGGATAAAGTTGTTTTAGCAGATGGAAGAAAAGGTTATGTAGTAAGAAATTATCTTACTCAAATTGCAGATATTACAAATTGTAATGAAAAATACATTGTTACAGCATATACAAATTTTAGAAATGGACCAGGAGTAACAAATACTACAATAATAGAAACTTTATCTCCAGGACAGGAACTTACAGTAATAGAGAAAGATAAATATAAAAATGTTGATGGAGAAAGTTGGTATAGAGTTAAACTTCCAGATGGAAGGCAAGGATATGTTGGAAACGGCTATATAGAAAAATGGACAGATACAAGTGGATATGACCAAGTAAAAGTTGTAAATAATTCGGGAGTTAATGTAAGAGAAACACCAGGTACAGGCTCTAAAGTACTAACTACAGCATACAAAGGCGATATTATGACAAGAATGGAAAAAAATGCGTCAGATAAAGATGGTTATATTTGGGACAAAGTAAACTATAATGGTATTATAGGGTATGTAGCAAGAGGAGACAGCAAAGAAGATTATATAGTTCCAGTAGACGAAGAAGGAAATGGTGACAACAATGGAAGTGGAGATGAAAATATACCAAGTAAAAATAATCAAGTTAAAATGGATGGAAAACAAGTTATATGTGACGCAGTATCAAATGTAAATACGATAAAGAGTGCATTTAGTGGTGCTGTTGTAAAAGATGGTAAAGGCAAAGAGATTACAGGAAAAACAAATGTAGGAACAGGATATACAGTTACAGTAAACAAGAAGACTTATACTATTGTAAAAAAAGGCGATGTAAATGGAGACGCAAATATTAATTCAGGTGATTTATTAAAACTACAAAAACATTTGTTAAAAGATACTAATATAGTGGGTACCCCATATGGAAATGCAGCAGATTCAAATAATGACGGAAAGCTAAATTCAGGAGACTTGCTAAAAATACAAAAATTTTTATTAAAAGATTCATCTAATATAAATATTTAAATTTAAAAAGAGATTTAAGTTAATTTACAATAAAAAATGCAAGCAATAACTTATAAAACTTAATTGTTGTGCATAATATAAAATCACATAAATTAAATGATAAATTACTAATTTATTATTTAACAAAAGAAAAAGGTTATTATATTTGCTTTAAGCAAAAGAATGGAGGATAATATGAGAAAATCTTTAAAAATGACTTTAATAACTATGATAATTGCAATAGTCATCTGTATGTTAAATGTGACTATTGTAAAAGCGGCAAGTTCTAGCATAACAGGAAGTAAAACGGTAACAGTAGGAGAAAGCGTAACAATAAATGCATCTGTAAATGCAGGAGCATGGAACGTAGTTTTATCTGGAAATGGACAAACTAAGGAATTAGTAGGGCAAACTGCAACACAAGGAAATAGTTCTGCATCAACAAGTATAACTTTTACTCCAAATAAAGCAGAAACATACACATTTACACTAAGTGGAGATATAACAGATTATGAAACAGAAAAAACAGACAGCATAAATAAAACTTGTACAATAACTGTTAAAGAAAAAGAAACTTCTGGTGGAGGTTCTAATTCAAATACAGGTTCTGGGTCTAATACTGGAACAGGGTCTAACGCAGGTTCTGGTTCAAATCAAGGATCAAGTGGAAACTCTGGTTCAAATTCAGGGTCAAATAATAACTCAAGTTCTGGAAATTCATCAAATGCACCAAGTTTTACAAGTGTAAATGAAACAGTTTATGCAACAGGAAGTGTAAATGTAAGACAAAGTTGGTCAACAAGTAGTAAAGTAGTAGGTTCACTTTCAGAAGGACAGAGTATTACAAGAACAGGAAAAGGAAGTAACGGATGGAGTAGAGTAACATTTAATGGTTCGACAGCATATGTTTCATCTGAATACTTAACAACAGAGAAAAAAGAAGATAAGTCTAAGAATAGTGCGTTAAAACAGTTGACTTTATTACAAGGAACATTAACTCCAGAATTTAAAAAAGATGTAACAGAATATACTGTACAAGTAGGAAAAGATGTAACAGAATTACAATTAGATGCAGTTCCAGAAGACGAAAAGGCTAAAGTAACTGTAGAAGGAAATACAGATTTAAAAGATGGAGAAAATAAGGTAACTATTACGGTTATGGCAGAAGATGAAAGTAAAACTGTATACACATTAATAGTAAATAAAACAGATAAGACAGCTGAAACAGGTTTAACATTAAATAAATTAGAAATTGCAGGAGTTACATTAACCCCAACATTTACTCCAGATGTATATTCATATTCTATAAATGTTGCAACTGGAACGACATCTGTGGATATAACAGCTGAATCAGGAGATGAAGATGCAACAGTAGAAATTACAGGAAATACAGATTTAAAAGATGGAGAAAATTTAATTACTATAATGGTTAAAAAAGGCGAAGGAGACAAACAACAAGTTACAACATACCAAATAACAGTTAATGTAGGTGAGCAAGAAACTGTAGTAACTACAGAAAAAAGCTCAGGACCAAATATATTAATAATTATATGTGGAGTAGCTGCAGCTATTATAGTTATTTCAATAATTACATTAATAGTAATAAATCGTAGAAATAAAATGGACTATGACGATGAAGACGATGATGAGGACTATGCAAATACAACAATTCTTAACCAGAATTTTAACTATGCAGATGAATTAAAAGCAAAAAGAGAAGAAAAAAACGAAGCAAAAAAACAAAGTAGAGAAGAATATTTAAATAGTTATAAAGATACTATTGCTACTAATGACATTGATGCAAATAATGAGAATAATTATGAAGAAGATGATGATACAACAAGAAAAAAGAGAAAGGGTAGACACTTTTAGTTAGAAAGTTGGGGTTAACTCCCACTTTCTAAATTAGAAATTAGGCTTGTCTTTGGATTAAAAAATAGAGACAAGTCTATAATTTATATTTTTGCCAATATAGCTCAGTTGGTAGAGCAACGGATTCGTAACCCGTAGGTCAGCAGTTCAATTCTGCTTATTGGCTCCAATTAAGTAAAATCGTTGAACCAAGCGAAAACATTGATAAATCAAAGTAGTCAAAATTCGTATTATAAGACTAAGTACCATTATAATATTTTGTATTTATTAATATAAATCGGAGATGATATTTGTGAATGATGAAATTAATAGTTTAGCAATTCAAGACAATTTATCAAATGAAGATATAAAAAATTTAATATATACAATAAAAGGAAAACAAGTTATGTTAGATAGTGATGTTGCAAGATTATATCATTATGAGACTAGAAGAATAAATGAAACTGTAAAAAGAAATATTGAACGTTTTCCAATAGAATTTTGTTTTCAATTAACGACTAAAGAGTATGAAACTTTGAAGTCGCAATTTGCGACTTCAAACAATACAAGAGGAGGAAAACAAAAATTGCCTTATGTATTTACAGAAAAAGGTATTTTAATGCTTTCAGGATTATTAAAGAATGAAGTTGCTATTGAGGTCAGTATAAAAATAGTAGAAGCATTTGTTGAGATGAGAAAATTTTTATCTTCCAATGGACAACTATTTGAGAGATTAACAAATGTGGAATATAGATTGTTAGAGCATGATAAAAAATTTGATATAGTATTTGACCAATTACAACATGAGGAAAATATAAAACAAAAGATATTCTTTCAAGGACAAATATATGATGCATATAGTTTGATTATAGATATTATAAAGAAAGCAGATAGAAAAATTTTAATAATAGATAACTATATTGATGATAGTATTTTAAAAATGCTTACTAAGAAAAATAAAAATGTGGAAGTTGTAATACTAACTTCTGATAAAAGTACTATACAAAAGATTGATATTCAAAAATTCAATAAAGAATATCCTATATTAAAAATATCAACTACAAATAAATTTCATGATAGATTTATAGTGATAGACAATAAAGAAATGTACCATTTAGGAGCTTCAGTTAAAGACTTAGGTAAAAAATGTTTTGGAATTAATAAAATTGAGGATATAAGTATTATACAAAAAATAATAAACATAAGTTGAATATCCAATAAGTAAAATCGTCATATTTAGAAAAAGGTACAGTAATTGATAATTAAAAAAGGGGATTAAAAATATGAATAAATATTTAGTAACTTTAAACGAAGAAATAAGAAACTATTTAAAAATATTATCACCAGAATTTCCAGAATGGTTGTTAGAATATATTTATACTCCAGAAATGCTTAAACTAGATGGAATTGGTATGTCTTGCGGTACGTTATATACAAAAGTGTATAATGACAAATATTTTTATTCTTCACTAACTCACAGTGTTGCAGTTGCACTAATTATATGGCATTTTACACATGACAAAAAACAAACTATTTCTGGTTTATTTCACGATATTGCAACTCCTACATTTAAACATTGTATTGACTTTATGAACGGAGATTCGGAAAATCAAGAATCTACTGAAGAAAGAACAGAACAAATAATTAGAAACTCAAAAGAAATAATGGCATTATTAAAAAGAGATAGTATAAAAGTAGAAGAAGTTTCGGATTATCATATTTATCCTATTGCGGATAATGATACTCCTAGATTGAGTACCGATAGATTTGAATATACTTTATCAGGAGGTCTTTATCAAGTAAGGGTATTCGAACTTAAAGATATAGAAAGATACTATAATAATATTGTAATTTTAAAAAATGAAGACGGAATAGATGAATTAGCTTTCAATGATGAAAAATTATGTGAAAACTTTATACATAATATTTCAAAATTATGGCCTCGTTGGGTTGAAGATGAAGATAGACTTTGTATGCAATTTATTGCAGATATTGTAAAATCAATGAATATAAAAAATTATATTACAGTTGATGATTTATATAAATTTTCTGAAAAAGAAGTATTACAATTAATCCAAAATTGTGAAGATAATTATATAAGAAATGCTTTTAAAAACTTTCAAAATGCAACAAGAGATTCTGTGTATAAAAGTGATGAACCAAATAATGAAATATACTGTACTAGTGTAAAAGGCAAAAAAAGATACATTAATCCTTTAGTTAATTTAGAGAATAAAGTTAGTAGAATAAAAGATGTTTCTTTAATAGCTAATGATGATATAAATAATTTCTTAAATATGAAAAATCATAAATTTATAGGATTTGATTTTAAATTTAAACCATATGAGATATGAGTTATAAAATATATAAACTGCAAAAATAAAATACCCTTGTTAATTTTAAAATTTAACAAGGGTATTTTAAAATCTAAAAACTAATTATTAATTTTCTTTTGATTCTAATAGTTTGCGTTTATTTTTAAAGTATGCAACAATCAAGTATATTATATAACCTATTATTGATATAAAAGAAATTACCATACAAATTTTATGAAGTGTTGTAGTATGATATTCTACATTAATGTGTCCTTTCATAGATGGGTCTAAGTTAATTTGTATAAATCCATTATCTGACTCTGTAACTTCTAATTTTACTTTTTCATTTGAAGAATTATTATTGTTACTTTCGGTAGAATTATTATTTTCTTTAGAAGGTGTATATGTTACAACATAGCCTTTATAGTATAAATAAGGTAATTCTACTACAGTACCTTCTTGTACATCTGATATATTAAAGTCTAGCACGCCATTTACTTTACTTTCATCTAATATATTAGCTTTTCCAGATGTAACAATTGCTTTGTTTTCTCTATTCATTGTATAGTCAAAGTTATTAATTGATTTTTGTGGCCAGTATTCTAAGTAAGATGAATATCTACTAACTTGCCAACTATAATCTATAACTTCTGGCTCTTCAAAATATGCATTGTCTTTTACAGGATAGTCTAAGTCAGATATAAAGTGTAATGCATAAAAACCAGAAAATATAATAAGTGAAATTGTTACAACTGTTTTACCTATGATTTTACTTTTTTCTTGCCATTGTTCCATTAGTATATCTATTAAGAGTGCAAAGTTTATTCCTGCAATAATAGAGAAGAAGAATATTATAAGTCCAACCATTCTCCATGGAAATTGTATCATTTGTAATGGGTCTGGCATAAAATACCAAGGGGTAATAAATGTTGCCATAATGCAAGACACAATTCCTGCAATAAGCATAAATTTATATGTAGGAACTTCTTTAGCTTTTTTATATACAAAAGGTGTAATTATTAATCCAACTAATAAAAGTATACCAATATTATAAAAGCGACCTTCTTGGCTAATTCCGTTAAAGTAAGGGAATATTAGCTCTATAGGATTTAAGGCACTATTTTGTACAGATTCGTTTGTATACATTTTTCTAGAAACTTCATATTCTGTTCCTGACATTTGTTCCATTAATGGTCCATAGAAAAATAGTACAGATAAAATTATTATTAATGTAGAAATTACAAAGTTTTTTAATATTTTTTTGTCTTTTAATTTTTTTATATTAACAAGTACATAGAAAAGTCCAATTAAAAAGGTAAGCATTGTACTTATATTGTGTGATAAAACTAATCCAATTGTACCAAATACATATATATATGACTTTTCTGTTTTTCCTTCAAAAAGTAAGTATACACCTCGCAAAACAATTGGTATAAATATAAATCCTGCAATTTCGCCAACCGCAAGTCTTGTGTATGCATTAAGCATACGGTAAGGTGCACACATATAAAGTACAGCAGAAAGCATTGCTGCAAATTTATTATTAGAAATTGTTTTTACTAATTGGTACATCGCTATTCCAGATAGTACAAAAGTAAGGAAAATAAATATCTTCATAGCTGTTACAACATTATTTGTTAAAAATGCAAAAACAACGTTAATTATAGTTGAAACAGGTGGATAAAATAAATTCCATGGAAATCCAAAGCCTAAAGAAAAACGGTCTATTATAAATGGATTTTTACCATTTGTTATTTGCTCAATTGTTCCAATAGTTCTAGAAATGTGAAATTCTCCATCATCTCCAGTGTGTATACCCTGCTGAAATAGGGGAATACACATTATTAAAGCTACTCCAATAATTATTAAATAGTAAATTATGTTTTTTGATAAAATTTTTTTCATGTTTACTAATCATTCCTTCCACAAGCATTTTTATATTACACAAATACTATTAAAATATTATTTAAAAATTTGAATATAAAAATGCTACATTTATTTTCAAAATGATTATACACTATGAAAATAGATTATTCAATAAGACAAATAGAATATATAAGGAAAATTGATAAAAATAAAGGTCAATTGAAAAGTTAAATGCAATTTTGAAAAAGTAAATGAAATTTATGATTAAAAAAACAAAAAAAGAGTTGAAAAAGTAAAAATGGTATAGTAGAATAAATAATGT
>OFML01000177.1_pt1 | contig 64952 bp, 87 predicted proteins | sample 1541831 | NCBI WGS metagenome assembly OFML01 (sample SAMN04209237, study PRJEB22552) | human gut metagenome | biome: gut; material: feces | host: Homo sapiens | place: USA: Oklahoma | reverse complement strand
CAGCGACAAGTGATTGATAACCAAGATGTTCCCCCATGATGTTAGCATACCCCTTTTCACTAAGAAAGATGGTAAATGGAATTCCACTATCTTCGCCAAGCGCATCCACCATATCAGAAAACTTATTTTTCATAGGTAATACTTTCATCTTCATGGTATGTTTTCCTGTCAATGTTAACATCGTACCTTTATGGATATATTGAATTTCATGATAGTTACCACCATCCTGTTTTGCCTGTTCTCTGGTACCATCTGCCAGTAAGTAATCCGTTGTTGAATATCCATTTTCACTGCCAGTATTTTTTTTAAAGATAAAAGCTTCCGTATTTATAATCGCTAAATCACCGTTTAAAAAGGCTTTTTCATCAAAGTTTAGATATTTTCGCATGATGGGTATCACGGTTGTATCCTCATTGATAGCAATGAGGGTGGCATAGGTATTATGAGTGTCAGGAATAACATTTGTATAGTGATAATATGTTTGATAATCTTTTAAACAAGTTTCTTGTTGCATATTGGCATAGCTTATTTTTATATCACTGCGTATGTGAAAGGCGCGTACACTTGTTACATGGGGGATGCTCTTAAGTCCTGTTATATCAAGTTCACGTATCTTTTTTGATTCTGGATTTACGTTGAAAGAAGCACGATAATCGCCAATTCCTCGTCGCTTTTGATAGTCTTGCCATTGCATATAGGCATTTGCTTGTGTTTGTATGCATAGGAGGAAGGTACTTAAGACGATTACATGCAATACTATGATAATAACAGTGTGATGCGATAATGTAGTAAGATTTCGCCAAGCCAAGCGCCATGGCGTGATCTTTTTCCATGGATGGCGTATCGTCAGCTTATGTATATGTGTTTTCTTTATCATTTTTTCTTGTTTGCGATTCGTCAATAAATTGGCGAGTAGGATGGTTAGCAACAAACCAAGTAGAAAAATACCACCAACGTACCAAGAAGCAACAACTTCAATGTGTAGTGCATCATTTAATAGATCACTTCCTAAGGCACTGCCTCCATAATATAGCAAATAGGCACAAAGAATTGGCAGACGCAAGAGATAGATGAAAAACCAAAAGCGAATCCATCGTATTTGCTTACGCGATGCTCCCAATTGTTTTAGGATGTGATCTTCTTTTTCATAACTCATAAGAATATCTCGAATAATGAAATACATAAATACAAGAATCATACACAACGCAAACATCATCCCTATTAAGAAACGACTGCTATTGCCATTTAACCAAACCATATTATCATAAGCATAGGTATTGATAGCAGAAACACCTGGTATGGAAGGATAGTCTTCGTTTACGCGTACATCTTTTAACCATAAGGAAGAAAGACTACCTTTCGCTTTGACAAAAGCAGCGGATAAAGAATTGCTGTCTTGTACATTCCACATCGAGCGATAGGGCTTTATGATTCCTGTGAGATAAAACTTATGCATTTTTCCATCACTTAACAACAGCTGTATCGATTGATGAAGCTGATAGGAATAACCTAAATAGCTCAACACATCGGCCTCGATGATGATATCATTGTTCTTTTGCGGATAGCTGCCATCTAATAGTTCTAAGTGAAACAAGTCCATGGCTTCTTTTGTATATTGAGAAACTTCTCCAATTTGGGCATAGCCATCTTGATTTTTTACCATGATCTGTCCTAAAGATGGCAAAGGTAAGACAGTATCTAAATTTGCTTTTTTAGCAGTTTCTACATCTTTTTGTTCTACGTTGAAAATAACGCGATTCCACTCTCCATAATGAGCAAAAGCTTATGTATTTTGTTATAGATAAGGGAAAGGATAAGTGAGGTAAATATGAAAAAAATTATATTATGTTTAGGAATTCTATTATCTTTTACATGCTTGAAAATTGAAGCTAAAGACACAACAAGTGATTATGATGAAGAGATACAGATGTTTAGTGATTTTTATGAATCGCCTTCCACTTATAGTTTTCAAAATGATAAAGGACAAGAGATAAATTCTTATATTCTAAGCAAACATAAGGATTTTAAAAATAATCCTGAAAAGGTAACAAGACAAATGATGAAACATGTAAGTAGTGTTATAGATTATGAACAGGTTCTTTCCGACCGCGCTGGTAAAAATAAAATATGGAAAAATTTAAAGGTCTATTATACATCATCCAAATATGTGCAATATGATTTCAAAGCAACAGCTAATATAAAAAATAGTAAAGTAAGTTCAGTAAAAGGAACTGCTTATAATTTAAGAAAATTGTATAGTGACAAGTATACAATTGTAACAAAAACAAACTTTTCTAAGAACAAGGCAAGCTTTAATATAAGTCACATTATCACAAAAAGTAATGTGAAGATGAAAAAAATACAATAATCACGTGGCAGTTATAAACTAAAATTGTTTTAATCTGTAATTTTGTACTATTATGTGCTATTATATGCAAAAGGTGGACAGAATTATGGAATATGATTTTTTGATAACTATTCTTATCAGCATCGTAAATTTAAGCAGCTTTTTATATATGTATTTTTTCCCGAAATTATCTATGGAGCTAAAACATAAGAAAATACGTGGTATTTATGTTGTTTTTGTAATACTTTTCATGATTTATAATTTATATGAACTTACCTATTATCAGGTGTATTCAATTGAACTGGAATATAGTATTTTGGGTTGTTTAATGTTTATCATGTTAAAGGGAAATGTCTTTAAAAAGATATATTATATTATTTTTTCTTATGTTATGACGCAATTGGCTGAATCCATATACATCTTTATCAATAATATTATTTTCCAATTTATCTTTCCTTGTGATGACGATTACTTGATTTTATTAGAGTTGTTAAAGCCTATTATTTTAGTGGTGGCTTATAAACTGTTTAAAAAATACAAAATGGATGATGATCATATGGATAATAAAGAATGGTTTTTATTTATGATAATGGCAATTTTTGCGGCAGGTTTTTTTGAATACTCTGTATTTGCCACATGGAACATAGATTTAAATGATCCTTTACAATATGTTATTTTTAATTACGTTTATACCTTATTTATGGTTTTGATGTATATGTTATTTTATTTTTATTTACGCGCAATGGGCAAAAAAAATAAAATACTTTTTGAAACCGAACGCCGATTACAAACAGAAGAGTTCAATATAAAATTACATAAGCAAATGGAAGAGGCAAATGAACAAAACAGAAAATTAAGACATGATCTGAAAAATCATATGTTGATGATAAAAAATAAAATCGACCATGATCCCCAAGAAGCAAATGAATATATTGAACAACTTTTAGGTAATGTGAATAATACAACTATCATTGATGGAAAGAATGAAGCATTGATTTATATTTTAAATTCAAAAAATGCCATTATGCAAGAAAAAGGGATATCTGCGAAATTCATCTTACAAAGTGATTTAGATATTATAAGTGAGTATGATCTGACAGTTATATTTGGTAATTTATTAGATAACGCAATCGAGGCACAAGAACATGTGGAAGATAAAAGAATTATAGTAGAGATACGGGAAGATAAAGATTTTTATTATATTAGAATAAAGAATCATTACGATCCGGCAAGGATCATAAAAACGAATGAAGTATTTAAAACAAGTAAAGAAAATAAAGAACAGCATGGATACGGCTTAAAGAATGTTGAGGAATGTGTTAAGAGGTATCATGGGATCTTCAAACAAGAAACAGATGATTACTATTTTATTTCTATGATATCTATCCCTAAATAAAGTATCAGTAAGCATATGTGATATAATTACAAATAAAGTGGGTGATGCTAATGCAAGATATAAATGTGTGTATTTGCGAAGATGATCTTGATTATGCACAACAGGTGAAAACATATATTCTTCATAACTTTAGTAAATTAAAGGTGTTTGTATGTGATGATGATAGTTTACCAGATGAAAAATTTAATCTGTATATACTAGATGTGGAATTAAAGCATAGTACAGGTTTTGAAATTGCCAAGCAATTAAAATTAAGACACCAGGATGTAAATATCATTTTTTTGACAACGCATGAAGAATTTGCTCGAAAAGGGTATGAGTATCAAGCGTCAGCTTATGTATCAAAAAATTATTTTGATGAAGAGTTTCCATTGGCGATACAAAATGTTATGGATAAGATAAGAAAGCAAACGATTCTTGTGCCAATTACATTTGAAGGGAAGCAAACCGTACTTCGTCTAAATGATATTGATAGTTTACTATCAGAGGGGCATTATCTTATCATCAATTGTCATCATGAAGCATATCGCGTAAGAGGTTCTTTTAAAACTTTTTTTGAGAAGTATCCTAATGATGATTTTTGCTCTAATATGAAAGGACAGTATGTAAATATGCGCTATATCAAATATATAGATACCGGTCGCATTGTATTAAAAGATGGAAGATGGCTGCCATTATCGAGAAAAAAACAAAAAACAGTGGAACATGAATTTAATAACTATATGACAACATTTATGACAGATTCTTTTTAGCAGTAAGTGACTGAAAGACCAATCCATGTCAGAAACAAGCCTTTTGTTGCCAACTATCTTGCACAATATACGTTGTATGATAAAATACGTTCAATAGAATATAGAGCATGGAAATAGAAAAAAGATGATGAAAAAATTATGATGGAAGTATTCCATATAATAACATCATCAAATGGAGAGGAAGTTAAACATATGACAAAATTTATGAAATCATTAGGCATTGGAGCATTAGCTCTTACAATGCTGGTAGGCTGTCAAACTAAGCAGCCTACGGATAATAAAGTAAGCAAGAGCCAAGGAAAGGAAGATACCATCTGCATTGATAAAAGTTTTGTGAATAATCATCAAGTTACGCTGCATCCAATTGCTGCCATAGAAGATATCAAAATGACAGATGCCGTCTTGAAAAAGGATGAATTACAGGCAAAGTTGGTAATAAAAATACCAGAGATGATTGAAGCATGGAATGAATATAGGATCTTTAAAGATGAATATCGTTTCACAATTAGTGTAAAAGATGGGGAAGACACCGTTTCGTATACAGGGGAAGAGGTATACAGCGTACAATTATTTGAAGAAAATACGACAGTTAAGATAAAAGAGAAGATCACAGAAACAGCCGTTCTTACGTATTTGCATACAAAAAGTGATGCTAAAAGTTCATATGTAACAATTAGCTTGAATTTTCTAAATGAAAACGGCGATGTTGTGCATGTTTATAACATCGTGTCACCAAAAAATGAGATAAAAGTTTATGAATAAAGGCTCGTTACGGAGCCTTTTCCTTATGTGTATTTGTAAAAGACACCTATATTTATGGTATACTAATAATATATATTAACAAAATAGCTTGAAGGTGATGAAATGAAGAAAATAGGATTGGGGATGAGTGCTGTAATTGTGGCAATTGGCTTATTTCTGTTTTGGCGATATGCTACATATGGACATTCTCAGGAACAGCCTGCCTCGAATGTACATATGCAACAGGTATTAGAAAAGTTTTATCAAAATCCGGGGAATTATAATTTCTTTGATAAAGATGGTAACAGCATGAATGCCTATATTATGAGTCGTGAAAAAGCCTTTCAATTACACCCGCAAGATGTCACAAAAGAAGTTGTGAAAAAAGTCAATGATTATTCAGAAGAGGTCGTTCAAGAGCTTTTAGAATTACATAGTGATGAAGAATGGATACATGCCTTTCAAGAATATTATAAAAAACCATACATATATTCACTATATGATAAAAAAAGCGATTCTATGAAAGAATACGCCTTGAATCAAAAGGAAGCTTTTGAAAAATCCCCCCAAAAAACCATTCAGGATATAAAAAACATATTAATGAAGTATATAAAATCGTAGAATAGTTTTATTTATCATCAATATAATGATGCATAAGGAGATAATCACGCAGAGAAGGCTCCCAGCTGGGACCAATCACTTCATCTGCGTGTTTTTTTAATTCTTCATGTCCATTGCCCATGACAACACCAATTCCTGCCTCTTGGATCATTTGCAAATCGTTCATAGAATCGCCAAAGGCTAAGTAAGCATGAGCCGGTAATTGCCAGTATTTCATCAGATGAGCGATACCTCTTGCTTTGTTTACACTTGTCTTCATAAAATCCACACATGTTAAAGATGGATGCTGCACTTCTATGCCTTCAATACCATCAAACATATGCCAGTCAAAGCCAGGTTTTTCATAGGCACTTAACGCAACTAAAGGTTCATGATCCCACTCTCTCACAATAGGTACTTGACAATGAAATTGGTCAAACGCGGCTTTGGAATAGGCATTTAACGGTTTTGTCATAAACTCATATTTGCCATGAGAATTAATACATATATCATATTCCTTCCCTAAGGCAAAGATACGCTCACATTGCGCTGCTGTAAAAGTATCTTCAAAAATGATGTTCATTTGTTCATCATATACGCTGACACCCGCACCACCAACATAGCCATCCCAGGGAAACAGTTGCAAGACTCCTAACTGCTCTGCCATTTCTTTTGCGCGTCCACTACATAAAGCTACCTTATAACCATTTGCTTTTAATTGTCTGATCGCATCCATCGTTTCCGGTAACACCTGATTGCTGTGATGGTCAAAAAAAGTACCATCAATATCAAAAAACACTGCTTTTATCTCCATCCTATCCCTCTTCTCATGGTTTTATTTTAGCATGTAAGCGATGCTTGTACAATTCTCATTTCAGCAGAAAATAGGGAGGAAATGCAATATGGTTGGAAAAAGAACAGAAAGCGTTTATCCATCTTCATAGCGAATTCATGCTGTTGCTACGCATCTTATAATTATTTTCTTATGCAAAGAAACGATTCTTTATCTGATGCAGATGGAAGCTGTTCATGATCGGTTAGCTATGCTTTTCGCTACACTTGCTTTTCCTGAATTCCTTCTTAAATACATTGCAATCAAACCATATTTCTCCTATAATTAAACCATGGAGGATGAATATGGTAAAAGGTTTGGTATTGTATGATTACGATGGTACGCTGGTAGATGAGCGTGATGCGATTTATGTACCAAGTAATATCACAAAAAAGACGATTTCCCGATTGCAGGATATGGGATATCTGTGTGTATTAGCCACAGGAAGAGCATTGAGTTATATCCCAAGCGGTGCGAAGGATTTGCATCTGGATGGTTATGTCACATGTAATGGGGCATATGTCACGGTGCATGGTAAAGTGATTCATAAAGTTATCTTTGAAGATGAGGAGCTTGCGGCATTGATTGCTTATATGGATGCGCATGGTATTAATTACATACTGGAAAGTAATGATTTCTGTTATGTAAAAGATTTAAAGGATCCAAGTTATCTGCATTTTATGGATAACTTTCAGCTTCCGGAAGACAATTTTGTCCAGTATAAGAATTTGCAGCAGGTGCATGGATGTATTTCTAAGATAACCTTAGCATTTGGCAATCGTTCATCCTTGCAAAAAAGCAAGCAGTTATTACGTCCGCATTATCAGATGAGCCTACATCGAAATTGTGACACCTTGGATATTGGGAAAAAAGCGGTGCATAAGGGTGTTGGCGCAAAAGCTATCATGGAGCATTATGGAATACCTTATGAGGCAACTTATGCTTTTGGTGATGGTGATAACGATGTGGAACTACTTGCCAGTGTGCGGTATGGCATAGCTATGCGCAAACACGATCCACTGCTGGATGATGTTGCTTATATGGTAACAGGCACAGTCAAAGAAGAAGGTATATTTGAAGCATTAAAGAAATTGGAGGTAATTTAATTATGGCAATGGTACGATTGCTCCCTGCATTTAAGGATTATTTATGGGGAGGCACAAAGTTAAAGGAAAACTACAACAAAAAAAGTGATTTAGACATTGTCGCTGAAAGCTGGGAACTTTCTACGCACAAGGATGGGCAAAGTATTGTCGACAGTGGTGAGGATCAAGGAATGCTGTTTGGCGATTATTTGCAGAAGTTGGGAAAAGAAGCACTTGGTACAAAAGGTGCGGCTTTTGAGAATTTCCCTATTTTAATTAAATTTATTGACGCAAAGGGGAACTTATCCATTCAGGTTCATCCAAATAATGAATACGCAATGCGCGTAGAAAAAGAATATGGGAAAACCGAAATGTGGTATATTCTGGATGCAGAAGAAGGGGCTTCCCTGTATTATGGAACAAATAAAGAAATCACAAAGGAAGAATTCCGTGAACGTATTGAAAATAATACATTACTAGATGTATTAAAGAGTGTCCCTGTACACAAGGGAGATGTATTCTTCATTGAGGCTGGTACCATTCATGCCATCGGTGAAGGTATCGTGATTTGTGAGATTCAGCAAAATTCAAATACGACCTATCGCGTATATGACTTTGGCCGTGTTGGTGCTGATGGAAAACCGAGAGAATTGCATATTGATAAAGCTATTGATGTATCAAATCTGACTCCATTAGAAAGTGATTTTAAGCCTTGTGGTGAAGTTAAGACATATGATGGCTATCAGGTAGCCATGATGGCATCCTGTGATTACTTTACGACTTATATTTATGAGGTAAAAAGTGAATGCAGTGTCAAGGTGGATGAAGAAAGCTTTGCTTCTTTCGTTATCGTTGATGGGGAAGGAACGATTGAAAGTGATGATACGATGCTGAGTATCCGCAAGGGAGACAGCATTTTCGCAACAGCTGGAACAGGCAGTGTAAGAGTAAAAGGAAATTGCCGTTTCATTCTGTCAAGAGTATAAGAGAGAAAGCCTTGCGCAGTTTTGCTCGCGTAAGGTTTTTTTTGAAAGGAGATTTGTATGGGTTATAAATTAATTGTTATGGATATGGATGGCACTTTGACAAACAGTAAGAAGGAAATATCTGAGGAAACCAGAACAGCTTTGATAGAAGCTCAAAAACTTGGAGCTAGCATCGTGTTAGCCAGTGGGCGACCAACACCAGGTTTATATCGAGAGGCCAAGATTCTAGAAATGGATCGTTTCAAAGGGTATTTGTTAAGCTATAATGGTGCGCATGTCTGTGATTATCCCAATCAGCAGGTTATCTATAACAAGACCATAGATAAAAAGTATATTCTTCCAATTATCAATAATGCTAAAGCATTGAATCTGGGTATTATGGTGAATAAAGGTGAATATGTAGTTGTCGATGATCCGCATACTTATCAATTGGAATATGAGGCACATGCGACGAATATGAAAACAATGGTGGTAGATGATTTACGGACATTTGTTGATTTTGAGCTAAATAAATTTTTAATCAGTGCACCCCCTGAATATCTGAAGATGCAGTTTGAGGATTTTAAGCTGCCCTTTGGCGATCGCCTGAGTATTTATACATCTGCTCCTTTCTATATTGAAGTGGTATCGAATGGAATTGATAAAGGAAAGGCCCTGGCAGGAATTGCAGAACGTTTAGGAATTCAAAGAGAAGAAATCATCGCTTTTGGGGATGAGATGAATGATCTTACAATGCTGCAGTATGCCGGACATGGAGTAGCCATGGGGAATGCTGTAAAACCAATTAAATTGATTGCAAATGAAATTACGGCTAGTAATGATGAGGACGGAATTGCCAAGTCTTTGTACAAAGCTTTTCCTGAAATCAAACATCGTTAAGAATGAAAAAAAGCACGATTAGCGAAATCGTGTTTTTTTGTGGAATATGATTTTCTTTTCAATATGTGTAAGAAAAGAAGATTATCATCTGCTATGCAATGCGATAAACGAAGAGTGTACAATGGATAGAACTGATAAAGTAATCAACAAGAAAAGGAGTTTGGGAAAGTGCTATGTAAAGTGATACATAAGAATAGAGCATATCCAAAATGCTTTTAAAAGCGAGAAAACAGTGTGTACTACATAGGAACATCATAAAACAACATTCTTGCAGAAGGAAGCAATATATGCTTGAAATTGACGGATATCACACGAATTCATGATTAATTTTGATTGATATAGATTGACATTGACTGAAATAGGCGATAAACTGTAGTTACTTAGGAGGTAATTAGGATATGTTAGCAGAAGAGCGATTTGCGGCAATACTACAGTTGCTACAGGAAAAGAAGACGGTAACAGTGAATGAACTGACGAAAACTTTGCATATATCAGAATCAACGATACGAAGAGATCTGGTGTCGTTGCATAAGATGAAAAAACTACGTAAGGTCCATGGAGGAGCAACCTTATTACAAAAGGAGTATGCACCGATAGAGAACGATGTCACACAGCGTTCCCAAGAACATATAGAGGAAAAAAGACGACTGGCACAATATGCCGCAACCTTAATAGAACCTCATGATTTTATTTATTTGGATGCTGGCAGTACGATCTTACATATGGCAGAATTTATAGAAGAAAAAGATGCTGTCTATGTGACGAATAGTTTATATCTAAGTGAACGTCTGGCAATCAAGGGGATGAAGGTTTTTATCTTAGCCGGGGAAATAAAAGCAAAGACCATGGCCGTTGTTGGTTTGGGTGCTGTCAGTGCCTTACAAAAATATAATTTTACAAAAGCGTTTTTAGGTACAAATGGCATTACCATTGAGAATGGTTTTACGACGCCGGATATGGAAGAATCTTATGTAAAATGTGAAGCGATGAAGCATGCTCAAAAATGCTATGTTTTAGCCGATGCATCAAAATTTAATCTTTGCACGGCAATGAGCACTGCCGATATCAGTGATGCAATCATCATCACTAGTAAAGGAATTCCTGATGAATATAAGGAAGAAACAGAAGTTATCGAGGTGGCAATATGATCTACACCGTTACTTTAAATCCATCAATTGATTATGTCATCACACTGGATGCCTTATGTAAGGGAGCAATCAACCGCACCAAGGAAGAAGATATTATCTATGGAGGGAAAGGAATTAACGTGTCGATGATGCTTGCACATTTAGGTATACCCTCCACTGCTTTAGGATTTTTTGCTGGTTTTACGGGAGAGGCGTTAAAAAAAGGTATTGAGCAGCAAGGAATCATGACAGATTTTATTCCTATAGAAGATGGTTTTACCCGCATCAATGTCAAAATTCATGCGCAGGAGGAAAGTGAAATCAATGGACAGGGACCTCTTATTACCTCGGCCCATTTGCATCAGCTATATGCAAAGCTGGAACTCTTACAGCCAAATGATATCTTAGTATTATCAGGGAATTTACCAAAACAAGTGCCAGCAAATATTTATGCAGTGTTGATGGAGAAACTTCATGATAAGCAAATTGATGTAGTTGTGGATGCTTTTGGTGAACCTCTACGTCAGGCATTACCACAGCATCCATTCTTAATTAAGCCCAATCATCATGAATTACAAGAGCTGTTTCAGTTAGCGGACTTACAAGAACAAGACCTTGTCACATGTGCACGGCAATTACAAATGGAAGGAGCTAGAAATGTTATCATATCCATGGCAGATAAGGGGGCTATGTTGGTAAGTGAAACAAATGAAGTGTATCGTATAGCGAGTCCAAAGGGAAAAGTTGTTAATTCGGTAGGAGCTGGGGATTCCATGGTTGCAGGTTTTTTGTATGGTTGGTTAAAGGAAAAAACGTATGAAAAAGCTTTACGTTGGGGTGTTGCTTGTGGTAGTGCCAGTGCTTTTTGTAAAGGTATTGCCCAAAGAGCATTTGTGATGGAACAATATCAAAAAATGGAGGATGACTTGTTATGAATAGTAAAGAAAGAACTGCGTTTGCGGCATTAACCTTTATTAAGGATGGAATGCTCATTGGTTTAGGTGGGGGAACAACGATTGGGACATTGGCAAAATTTATCACAGAAAAACAATTGGCGGTAAAGGTTGTAACACCATCTTTTGAAACAGAAAAGCTTTGTGTTCGTTTAGGATTGCCACTGCTGCCGCTGCGTATGGTATCACATGTGGATGTCGCATTTGACGGTTGTGATGAAATTGACCGCCATTTGCATGCGTTAAAATCCGGTGGAGGCATTCATACAAGGGAAAAGCTGATTGCGCATATGGCAGATGAGTATATCCTTATGGCAACGGAAGACAAATTGAGTGATACCTTACGTTTTACATGTCCGATCGTTTTAGAGTTGTTAGAAGATAGCTATGCCTATGTGAAGCGCAGGGTTGAAGAATTAAAGGGAAGTTTTCATCCTCGAACAAGTGATGGAAAATTCGGGCTGCTAATGAGTGATCATGGTAATGTATTAGCAGATGTGCGCTTTCCTAACGTACAAGACAGTGTGCAATTGAACCAAGAGCTAAAGAAAATTGCCGGTGTGATTGATACAAGTCTGTTAACAGAAGAAGTAACGAAAGCATTGATTGGCAAAGAGGATGATTTTCTTTTGTTGGAGAAGGAGGTTTAAGTGATGAATTGGGGTATTTTAGGACAGGGTGTCATCGCTCATCAAATGGCACAGGCATTATTACAGGAACATGGGACTATCTATGCGGTTGCAGGACGTCATCCGAAAAAGGTAGAAGCGTTCGCAAAGCAATACACAATCGCGCACGCTTATACGATTGATGAAGTAATGCAAGATGAACATGTGGATATCGTCTATATTGCTACACCACATTCCAATCATTTTGAATATATCATGCAGGCACTTCAACATCATAAGCATGTCTTATGTGAAAAAGCTATTACAGTAAATGCACAACAACTTGAAGAGGCTATGGCTTTCGCAAAGAAACACCAGCTGATTCTGATGGAAGCGATGACTATTTTTCATATGCCGATCATGAAGAAAGCGAAAGAACGCATTGAGAGTGGAAAACTTGGAAAATTAAAAATGTTGCAGATAAATTTTGGCAGTTGTAAAGAATATGATATTACCAATCGATTCTTTGCGAAAGAGTTGGCAGGTGGAGCCTTATTGGATATCGGAACCTATGCAATAAGCCTTGCCCGTTATTTTCTGCATGCACAGCCGCATATCATTAAAACAGATATGCTTCCTTTTGAAACCGGAGTAGATGAGATGAGCGGTATCATCTTACGCAATAAAGAAGATGAAATGGCGAACATTACCTTAACAATGCGCGCAAAGCTTCCTAAACGCGCTGTTATAGCGGGTGAACTTGGTTACTTGGAGTTATGTGAATACCCTAGAGGAGATAAAGCGACGTGGAAAATGACACAAGATGGTCATGAAGAAATGATGAAGGATGGAGAAAGTGCATTGGCATTGTGTTATGAGATTCGTGATATGGAAGAGGCCGTAAGAACTGGGCAAAACGAAACTTTGCAGTTGAGCTATGATGTGACAAAGCTTTTATGGGAAGTAAGAAAACAATGGGGCATGATATATCCATTTGAATAACTACTGCATGAGCATGCTATGTAAGAAATCGTGGTGATGCGTATCATAAAGAAAATGATGTTTCCAATCCTGTAAAAAGTGTTACAATATTCATATAGGAAAAAGGAGATGGCGGTAATGAAGTACGCTGTTGTGTATTGTAGTCACACAGGAAATACAAAACGTGTGGCAGAGGCGATTGCGCAGGTTATTCCGGCAGAGGATATGCTTTATTTCGGAATTCCGGATATGGATGCGACAAAAGATGCGGATGTTATTTTTGCCGGATTCTGGACGGATAAAGGCAGCTGCCCAAGCGCATTGTTAGATTATTTTTCATCCTTGCATAATAAACAAATCGTGTTATTCGGTACATGTGGCTTTGGCGGCAGTGCAGAATACTATGATATGATCTTACAGCGAGTCAGTGCATTTATTGAAGATGATTGTACTTATGTGGATGGTTTTATGTGTCAGGGAAAAATGCCGATGGAATTAAGAGAACGCTATGAGCGAGCAAAAGAAGATCCAAAGAAAATAGAACGGATTCTCGATAATTTTGATATGGCACTATCACATCCAGATGAAAATGATCTGCGCCAGGCCAAAGCTTTTACACAAATAATTTTACGATCCATTGCATAAACGAAAACACAGGAAACCTTAAGGAGAGCTGTTTAGAAAGCATATCCATACAACAGGTTGCCTGTGTTTTTTAATTCAACTTGGGGAATACAAACAAAAGGTATTGGCAAAGATTGTGAATCTTCTTAGAAAATAAAAGTAAGCTAGCTTTTAGGATTATTCTTTATTTGTATGTGGTGATCATTCAACTGGTTTTTGAAAATCATTCTTTACATACATGAAAATTATCCGGCAATTGCTCAACGGTGGTTGGCGCATTCATGAAAATCGTATCAAAGTCGGTTGTGTGTGCCCAGGTGGCTAAGGCTTGTACTTGCAGCTTGCTGGCATCGGCCAATATATGTGCTTTGCGACAGCGTTTTAATACAGCAGCTTTCACAGCACTGATATCTAAATCAACAGCCATGACTTCTTCACTTTCTAAATCTATACCGCTTGCTGAGAAAAAAGCCTGATCGAAATGAAATCGATTAATATCTTCAATGGCTACAAAACCGACGCTCATATCATAATCGGGAATATAGTGACCGCCGATCAGAAATAATTCCCCTTTAAAACGTTTCGGCAATTTTCTTACCAAATAAGTACTGGCTGTTACCAATTTGATGTTTTTATCTTTCAGATAGGGCAGCATGGCAACTGGGGTTGTACCGGAATCAAGGTAAATACATTCACCATTCTTCACGATCTCAGCCGCTGCTTTTCCAATCAATTCTTTTTCAGCTAAATGAATGTTTTCTTTATTCATTACCGGTAAATCGGTACTGCTGCTTAAAGTCTGTGGTAATTCTTTACGAATCGCTCCACCGCGTTCACGCTGAATCAATCCCTGTCGCTCTAGCTCCATTAAATCACGGGTGATCGTAGATTTACTGGCGTTTAAAAATTCCATCAATTCACTAATGGTGACAAAAGATTGTTCTTCAATTACTTCCATAATGCGAAATAAACGTTCTTTGCTGAGCATAAGATCCCTGCTTTCTTTTCTTTATCATACGACACAAAGGAAGTTTTCGTCAATGGATGTCTTCAAAAGAAATCAAATTGATTCATTTTATTGGTAAATATGTGCGTATCAAGAACTTCTAACGTTTTGTATCCCTTTTATAATTCCTTGTTATCATGCTATACTATAGCTGAGATAGGAGGTTTTCTTATGGCATCAATGGAAGACTTGAAGAAACGTTTAAACTCCTCCAGCCAGTTTTTACAAAGCAACGATATGCATGTTGTTGAAGTAAAAGAAGGCTATGCTAAGGTGGAGATGATTATAGATGAACAGATTTTGAATGTTCATGGCTTTGTTCATGGCGGAGCATTGTATTCCTTAGCTGACACAGCTGCTGGAGCAGCTAGCTTTGCGACAGGGCGCGATAGTGTTACGCTTTCGGGTACCATCAATTATATAAAACCGGGAAAAGGTGGTAAGCTGATTGGCATCGCACAGGAAATATCTGCTGGAAGAACGACAGGTGTATATGAAGTGTTTATTTTTAATGATCAAGAAATCTTATTATCACGCGCAACATTTACGATGTTTTTCTTAGATGGGGAGCGCTATCGTAAGCAAAAATAAGGAAGTGTTGTTTCTATTCTTGAAAGGCTAATGCGCTTTTATACTAACAGATGGAATAGAATACTAACAATTAAGGATACAAACAGATGAAATGAAAATGATAAGGGGAAATGATATGAAGGTAATACTGCATGATTTAGCACAAGCGGAATGGAGCACGCTTGCTCTTCCTGTAGATAATAATACAAGAATCATCGATCATACCAAGGTCATCCATCCATGCGTGGGCTGCTTTGGTTGTTGGACGAAAACACCGGGGCAGTGTGTTATACAAGATGAATATCAAAAAATAGGTGCTCTTTTTGGTAACACAGACGAGTTGATGATTATTAGCCGATGTTCGTTTGGCAGCTATAGTTCTTTTATAAAAAATGTTATAGATCGCTCTATCGCATATTTTCTTCCTTTTTTCGAGATACGCCAAGGGGAAATGCACCATAAAGTAAGATATCATAATACGATACAATTCCGTGTGTTTTTTTATGGAGAAGATCTATCTGAAAATGAAAAGAAAACCGCTAAACTATTGGTAGAAGCAAATGTGCAAAATTTTAACGGCATATTAAAACAAGTTTGTTTTGTAGATAGTTATGAGAAGCTTAAAGAGCTAGTGATATAAGAAGTAACTAATTTTTATATTCATCATTTTGACATCAATATGCATTTAAAAAGTCGTAGGGAATGAGAAAGGTATGGAAAAAGATATGATTCTATTACTGAATGGTAGCTTACGCAAAAGCAAGAGTAATTCAAATCATTTTTTAAATTTATTAAAAACGCAACTAAAAGATTCATATGAAAGCGTACAACTTTATCAACGAAAAGATCTAAATGTTATGAAAGATCTGCTTCAAAAAGCGGATGCCTGTGTGATAGGTATGCCGGTATATGTAGATGGTGTTCCTGCCCAAGTCATGGAGTTTATGGAACAGATGTATCTTCGATATCAAGGACAGTTTGCACAATTACCCGTTTATGTAATAACTAACCTTGGTTTTTATGAAAGTGAACAAGGGAATGTTTTGCTGGAAATTGTAAAGAATTGGTGCAGCAAGATGGGATTTTTCTATGGAGGAGGACTTGCCATAGGAGCCGGTGAAATGCTTGGCACTTTAAAAAAGGTTCCTCTTGATCAAGGCCCCAATCAACAACTAGGAAAAGGCATCCGCCAGTTTGCTGAAGCTATTTCTGATAAGCGATGCATCGAGGATATTTATGTGGAACCAAGCTACTTTCCAAGAAGATTATATATCTTGGCGGCGCATCGAAATTGGTATAAAATGAGCAAACAAAATGGCTTGCAAAGAAAAGCATTATACCAAAGACCGGCAGTGAAATAAGCATACCGTACCATATAAAAATGAGAGGTGAAAGCATGCCATCTAGTAAAAGCTTTTTACAATATGTTTTAGAACAATTGTCTGCGCTAGAGGATATCACATATCGCGCAATGATGAAGGAATACATCATCTATTACCGTGGAAAGATCGTAGGCGGTATTTATGATGATCGATTACTTGTAAAACCGATAAAATCAGCAGTGAAGTATTTGCCGACAGCTACCTATGAACTGCCATATGCAGGGGCGAAAGCAATGCTATTGGTAAATGAAGTTGATGATAAAACTTTTTTAATGGGCCTTTTTGAGGCAATGTATGAGGAGTTGCCAGAGGTAAAAGGGAAAAAGAAAAAATAGTAATTTATTTGCACTTCATATTTATAAGATAGCGGATCATCGTGATGGTGAATCGCTTTTTTAATGAAACGCTACATTCTTACTTTATAGTGATAAGCATCTTTGTACATCAGCAGTATGGCCTTTACAAAGATTTCCTTATCATAAGAATGTTTTAGGATTGCATGTTGTAGGAAAAGTAGTGTATCATAATGCTGTTATTTAGATAGAAAGCAACAGTTAAGCAATAACTACAGATGAGGTAACAATATGCAAATCAGACAAACATTTCAAAAGTATCATTTTGTCGTTTTCTTTATACTGGTTGCAATGGAAAGCATGGCTGCGAATTTTGCCCATCCCATCACACCGACATTGATTCAACAATTACAGCTGCCGGATTATTCTTTTGGTTTATTGTATGCCGGCATGGCATTTACGAATTTCTTGTTTTCGCCATTATGGGCAAATCAGGTACATCATTTAGGCAGTAAGCGTGTATTGGGCATATGTTGCGTGGGCTATGGCGCAGGACAAATGCTGTTTGCTCTTAGTAAAACACTTCCTTTGATCATGGTTGCACGTTTATTATCCGGCTTCTTTGTTGGTGGTATCATGGTGAGCTTTTTGACTTATATCATTGCCCATGCCACACTTGAACAAAGAGGTCGCTATCTTGCTTTATCTGCCACCATCCCAACAGTTTTTGCGGCTTTTGGTTATTTGATAGGCGGTATCATGGGTGTTTATTCCTTGTTTGCGACTTTTGTTATGCAAAGTCTGACCTTGGTGGCAGCCGGAGTTCTTTTTGCTTTGTTTTTAAAAGCTGATCCCGATAAAGCAAAAACGCATACTATTTCTTTTAAAGATATCAATCCTTTTCAAGCCTTTTTGGATGCACGCCACTTTTTAAACGTGGCCATGGTGCTATTGTTTTTTGTTGTCTTTCTAACATCTTGTGCAACCACGGCATATGATCAAAATTTCAACTATTTCATTAAAGATCAGTTCGGTTTCCCATCTTCCTACAATGGCGCATTAAAAGCAGTTGTTGGTTTTGTGTCTTTATTCGCAAATACGACAATCTGTATGTGGATCATGAAACGTGGAAATGTAAAAAAAGCCCTGCGCTATGTTTTAGCGGGAGCCGGCATCTTACTTGTGATGATGACCTTTACCACGCACATGGTTCCATTCATGGTTGTCAATCTGCTTTTCTTTGCGTTTAATGCCATCTATATTCCACTATTACAGGATGTATGTGCTGGGGAAGGTAATACGGAAAACAGTCATCAGGTCATGGGTTTTTATAATGCGATGAAAAGTCTTGGCATGATTGCCGGAGCTTTGTTTGCAGGATTTATTTATGGTGCAGGAGCTCGCTTATCATTTCTTTTTGCAGGTCTTTTCTTTCTCATCAGTACCTTGATTTTTCATATCTTCAAAGCTATTGCGAATAAAGCTACTGCAAAAGCATAGCAAGTATGCTGTTTATCATCTTGACATATAAAGGCACGCATTAGGCAGCATTTCTTCTTGAAGCAATTGTTCATAGGCTTCTAGCTTGCGCATGAACAAGGCGAAAAGCTGTTCGATTTTTGCTAATTCCAGTGTAGTGCCTATGGAATGACAGGTTATCGTGTAGATATCTTGCTATGTGAAAGCTGATAGCTGAAGGGAAGGAAAATGACGTAACATGGTTAAAATTACTATTACCCTTTGTAAACCGTTTTCTTAGATAAACTAGTTTCTTGAATACATTTTTTTGGTTTTTCCTCTGGATTATCTATTTGCCATTGTTTTACATAGGTAGTCACAATAATCAAAAATGTAATACTTGAAAAGATAAAAATTGACCAAGTATTTGCTTGGTCAATCTATCCTGTTTCACTTATTAGAATTAGAAAATAGTAAATTTAATACCCATAGTTTACAAAATAAATATAATCAAAATAGCATATATAATACAAGTAAAATAAGCAAGATATAGAAGGGGATGTTTGATAATTGATTTTTCTCTTGCTATATTGATTAAGTTAGAAAAAACTATCAAAAATAAACAAAATTGAAAATAATTTATTTGTAAATTTATATCAAATTTTAATAAAATTGCTATAATTGCTACAATGAGACTTGCAAAACTTGAATATCTTAATATTGCTGAAAATAAATTTTTTCTCATAATTTTTTTTATTTATAAAAGTTAGTTTGACGAACCACAGTATAATAACTAGTAACTCTATTGATATCAGTAACTGTTCCTCCTGGTCCATAGACAAGTCATTATACTAAAAACGTTTATAACCAATCTTTTAATTTTTATCCTCCTTTTTTATTCTATAATTTAAAATTATAATAAAGTTCCCATGTTTCCACCTCTTTCTAACATTTACAGTATACAAAAGAATATTAAAAAATATAAGACTCATTTATTTGCTATATTTATGGTATGATATGAAAGTAAGCACTAAACATAACTCAGTTTTTACTTTAAAAAAATTTCACCATTTACATGAGATAATTCATGTAAGGAAAAGAGTATAAAAAAAGCGCTGATATAGAGCGCTTCACTCACGATATGGTGCAGGAGAAGAGATTTGAACTCTCACGCGATTGCTCGCACTGCCGCCTGAAGACAGCGTGTCTGCCGTTCCACCACTCCTGCTTAATTGAGTGCTTATATATAATAAACTATTTTAAAACATTTGTCTAGTAGAAAATGAAAAAATTATATCCGTAAAACAGTTTCTTTACAGTATATAATGGCGAGAAAAAACGTGACGAAATTTAGCTATTTCGATTGCGCAATTGTGCATAAATAAAGGCTATATAGCAGATGATATATGATGAATTCATGAATCACACAGGATGTAGGAAAAGCCTTTGATAAGTGTAGAATGCTCTTACATGAAAGCTATGTTATAAGGATGTTTTGGCATCACCGAAAAAGAAAGTAAGTAGAAAAAAAGTCCTTTTGAAAGGACTTGCTCTTTCATAAGATATTTAAGGTAACCCTAAAACATCTTTTTTGATTTTCATTGGTGCAGCCGATGAGACTTGAACTCACACGAGCATACGCCCACTACCCCCTCAAGATAGCGTGTCTGCCATTCCACCACGGCTGCTCATTTATGCTTTATAATAATACTATATTTTTTTTGATTTATCCATAGTTTTTTTAATTTTCTTATGATGCATTCCATCTTATAAAAAAGCTATCCATAATGGAAAGAAGACAAAACGCTTATGCATTGTTTGTTGCAGTGCAAAGCTTGCGACGATAACGAACAAGATATGTGAAAAGCCTTACATCATAAAATTCGTCTAGAAATCACATGATGCACACACTCATCACATATTTATAGTAGATAATAGAATCCGAATAAAAGAAAGGTTGAATGTTAATGTCAAAAAATAAGATTAAAATCTCGAAAGCTAGTATCGTTTTTTATGTAGCATCTGTTGTATTTCTGGGAATTGCCGCATTTTATTTCTATATTACGTATGAATCAGTTGTTACCTACAGTCAAAGTGCCAGCTTAGAAATCAAAGATATGCTAAATGCTTATTTCAGCAATTGTGCCCCTTTCTTCGCATATGCTTTTGGTTGCTATGGTATCGGTTTTATTATCTCAAAAATTGGAAATCTAAATCAAATACTTGCATTATGCTTGGATGATGCTATCGCAGAAACCCAGGATCAGGATGTTGTTCCTACACAAACTGAAGAAACTATGCAGGATGTTGAAAGTGATGCAAATCGCGAAATTGCTACCGAAGAAGCCTAATTTCTAACGGTGCGTACTCTTCATAAAATCTTCATATAAAATTAATATTATAATCAAGAAAAAGGAGTATCCTAACAGTATGAATGGAGGGATACCGGATGAAAGAAGTTATCGAAACGTTTTTGCAAGGAAAATTAACAGCATTCTTTTGTATATTGCTGGCACTGCCATTTCTTATTATGATGGTATCCTTATCACGACGCTTTCAGCCCATGCTGATTGAAAAGGATTCCTACAAAAACGAATAGTAAAAAACCTGTATAATCGTGGTATGGCAGAATGACATCTGTGCATATTTACGAAATACAGGTTTTTTCACGTCTTAATTATTTTTCCATCTGTGCAATTACCAGCTCGGCAATCTGAACAGCATTCGTTGCCGCCCCTTTTCTTACTTGATCGCCGCAGCACCAAAAACTTAATGCGTTGGTATGGTTGCTCATATCTTCACGGATACGACCGACAAATACCAAATCTTGATCAGTGGTATCTAATGGCATAGGATATTTTTGATGTTCAGGATCATCAACTAATTTCACACCTGGAGCAGTTTGCAACAAGGCTCTGGCTTTTTCAACGCTGATTTCTTTATCGAATTCAACCATGATTGATTCGGAATGGGAACGATATACCGGAACCCGAACACATGTACAATTCACACAAAGATCAGGATTGTCCATGATCTTTCTTCCTTCATTTTGCATTTTCATTTCTTCACTGGAATATCCCGCTTCATTAAAGCCACCTATTTGAGGAATCAGATTATAGGCAATCTGATATTGGAAAGTAGAAACTTCTACTTCTTTCTCATGGGCGATTGCGCCAACTTGCTGATTCAGTTCTCGAATACCGTTTACCCCGGCTCCAGAAACTGCCTGATACGTTGATACGACCATGCGTTTTGCCTTTGCGTAGCGATGCAGTGGTGCTAAAGCTACCAAAGCAATGATCGTTGCGCAGTTTGGATTGGCGATGATGCCGTTATGTGAGGCAACGGCTTCTGGATTTACTTCTGGTATCACCAATGGTACATTGGGGTCTAAACGATAGGCTGAGCTGTTATCCACAACAACGGCACCAGCTTCTACAGCTTTCGGTAAAAAGCGCTTAGCAATATCATTCTCCGCAGCACCTAACACGATATCGATACCTTGAAAGCTTTGCTCGGTTGTTTCCTCAATGCTATACTCTTTCCCATTGATTTCCATTTTTTTACCGGCACTGCGCTTGCTGGCTAATAAATGTAATTCATTGATGGGAAAGTTTCGTTCCATTAAGATTTTGATCATTTCCTGACCAACGGCACCTGTAGCACCTAAAATAGCCACATTATATGTTCTCATATACAATCCTTCCTTTCTTTCTATCCTATTCAATAACAAAGGAATTGTAGATAGCCGAAATGGTTTTCTCAAAGTCCTTATCTTCTACACCAACAACAATGTTGATTTCATCACTGCCCTGTGCAATCATACGAATGTTGATATTATGCTTACCTAGTACGGCAAACAAACGTCCGGAAATACCGGGACGATACATCATCTGACGACCAACAGTCGCAATCAAGGCGATGTGGTCAATGACTTTCACATTATCCGGATTGCAGGCTCTTTTGATATCGCCTACAATATCGTAGATGACATCCTTGACATCATCGCTATTTACAACAATACTAAAGGAATCAATACCACTTGGAATATGTTCAATGGAAATGCGGTAATTTTCAAATACTTCTAATGCACGTCGAATGATACCGACTTCATCGGACATATGGTTTTTATAAATAGCTACCACAGTGAAGTTTTTCTTTCCGGCAATTCCGGTAATGATCTGATCAGAATCTTTTTCTTTGATTTCCTCGACGATGATCGTTCCGCCTTCTTCCGGATGATTTGTATTTAAGATATTGATAGGTATATTTTTTTCTTTGACTGGAAAGATGGCTTCTTCATGTAGGACACTGGCACCCATGTAAGACAATTCACGCAATTCGCTATAAGTAATCGTATGAATACGTTTTGGGTGTGTCACGATGCGTGGGTCAGCCATCAAAATGCCGGATACATCTGTCCAATTTTCATACATATCGGCATTTAATAGGCGTGCTAATATAGATCCTGTAATATCACTTCCTCCACGTGCCATTGTTTTTACTGTACCATCTGGCAAAGCACCATAGAACCCTGGAATGACAAAGCAGTCATGGGATTTTAGAAAATTATCCAAACGATATTTTGTGGCATCAAAATCAATCTTGCCATCATAGCGGAAGGTGATGATATCTTTGGCATCAACAAAAGGGAAACCTAAATATTCTGCCATTAATTTTGCGGTCAGATATTCACCACGGCTTACCAGATAATCCGTAGACATCGATTTGCTTAGCTCACTTTGTAACTTAGCCAAATCCTCTTCGATAGGGTATTGTAGTCCTAAATCGGTTTTAATAGAAATAAAGCGTTCTTTAATCAAATCGAACAAGGATAGATAATCTACACTGTATTTCAGATGAGCTTCTATCAGATATAATAAATCTGTTACTTTGTTGTCTTTTTTATGCTCTTTGCCACTTGCGCTGACGACAACAAAACGTCTCGCTTCATCACTTTCAATAATATGCTTAACCTTTGCAAACTGTGCGGCATTAGCGACAGATGACCCTCCAAATTTAGCAATCTTTAACATTATAATTCCTCCCTATGATCATGGATGCTTGCCATAAAGGCTGTAGCATCGTGTTTTAAGATTTCTTTCATCAGTTCATGCATATGGGCAACCTCGACATTTTTTACATGTAGATATTTATCAAAGGTACTGCTGTCATAAGATAAATGATGTAACATCGGACGTAAGGATTTATCACAGCGTACAATATAATCACGGTTACACAATGTCGTATCGTACTGCATTTCTTTTTGGAAATGCAAGACGCGATGGGCTTTGCCTTCCAGGATATCAAGGATATCTTGTACTACAGCATTGGCCGTTGCCAGTTTTCCGGCCCCTTGTCCAAAAAACTTTAAATCACCAATCGTATCACCATGCAAGGTAATCAGATTGTAATTATCCATCGTATTTGCTTCCAACTGATTTTCTTTAAATAAAATAGGCTCTACGACACAGCTGTAGGTGTTTCCTTGGCGTTTGGTTTTGGCTATCAGACGAACAGCCATACCTAAGGATTTAAAATACTGGACATCTTCTTTGGTGATGGTGCGGATCCCAAATACCGGAAAGTTATCAGGGACATGATAATCATAGGCAATGGATGCGGAAATACGCAGTTTATTGCAAATATCAAAGCCATCGATATCCGCGCTAGGATCAGCTTCGGCATATCCTAAATGTTGTGCTTCCTTTAATACTTCATCAAAGGTTGCCTGGTAACGCTGCATATGATCTAGAATGAAGTTGCTGGTTCCATTAAAAATGCCGTGAATGCGATTGACCTGATCAATACGCAAGGCTTTTTCCAGACCTTGAATCCATGGAATACCACCTCCGGTGCTGGCTTCATAATAGAAGTTTACATCATTCTCACTGGCACATTCGTGAAATTCTTTTACATAGGCTGCGACAACCGCTTTGTTTGCCGTGACGACATGTTTTCCGGCCTGTAATGCCTGTAGGATATAAGTATGGGCCGGCTCTAAACCTCCCATGGTTTCTACGACAACATCCAAAGCAGGATCGTTGAGTATGGTTTCAATATCATCACACATATAAGGAAGGGTTTTAGGTTTTCCTTTCCGTATCAGAATGTGTGTTACATGCAAAGCTTTCGTTTCTGGTGTTGTGGCATGCTCAATAATTTCATAAACACCACTGCCGATCGTTCCAAAACCAAGTATTGCTATATTCATGGAAATCCTCCTTTTTAAAATTTTTTGTCTTTTTAATAAAAACACTTGTTTTTATATTGCGAACATTGTATCATAGTAAAATAAGAATTGCAAGATGAAAAAAGGAGAATTAAAGATATGGAAAAAAGGATGCAGAAAATATATACAAGTACTCGTAATAAAGATATAAAGCGGACACCGAAAGAAGCTATCTTAGCTGGTATGGCGGATGATGGCGGTCTATATGTATACGATGGATTGGATGAAGTAAAGCTGCCAATCCGCGATATGATGGAAATGTCGTATGCGCAAATGGCTGAAACTATTCTGTCTGCATTACTTCCGGATTTCACGGAAGAGGAAGTGAAAAAATGTGTACAGGATGCCTATGCCAATCGTTTTGATAACGATGATATTACCCCTCTTCATATTGCCAAAGATGTACCTGTTTTGGAATTGTTCCATGGACCTACCTGTGCTTTTAAAGATGTGGGATTGCGTATGTTGCCACAATTAATGTCAACTGCTATTCAAAGCTGTAAAGGCAAAGATGTGATGATTTTAACAGCAACCAGTGGTGATACGGGAAAAGCTGCTTTGGAAGGCTTTAAAGATGTTGAACATATTGGTATCACAGTGTTCTATCCGGATCATGGTGTCAGCAATATGCAGAAATTACAAATGGTGACAACAAGTGGACAAAATACAAAAGTTTGTGCTATTCAGGGAAACTTTGATGATGCGCAATCGAATGTAAAAAAGATTTTCCAAGATCAAGAGATGAAAGCGCGTCTGAATGAGATGAATACGACATTATCTAGCGCAAACTCAATTAATATCGGCCGTTTGATACCGCAAATCGTTTATTATGTATTTGCTTATAAGGAAATGGTACGCAAAGGTAAGATTCGTTTCGGCGAAGAGATTAATTTCTGTGTACCAACCGGTAATTATGGCAATGTCTTAGCCGGCTATTATGCAAAATGTATGGGACTTCCCGTAAAACGTTTCCTGGTTGCCAGCAATGCCAACCATGTGCTGTATGATTTTTTAACCACGGGTATTTATGATCGTAACCGTTCTTTCTTTAAAACCATATCACCAAGTATGGATATTTTAATTTCCAGTAACCTGGAACGTTTGTTGTATTATAAGAGCGGAAAAGATGCAGACTATATTCATGAACTGATGAAGTCTTTAGAAGAAAAAGGTTCTTATCAGGTACGCAGTGATATATTTAAAGATATTCAAAAAGATTTTTACGGTGGCTATTGTGATGATGAAACATGTGCTGCAATCATGAAAGAGTTTTATGAGGAAAAGGGATATGTATTAGATCCTCATACAGCTGTTGGTTATAAGGTGATGAAGGATTATCAAAAAAATGATGCGACACCTTGTGTCTTACTGGCAACGGCCAGTCCGTATAAATTTGCTCCGGCAGTGGAAAACGCTATTTTCCAACAGAGCAATGAGGATGAATTTGCTTGTATGGAAGAATTACAGCGAAAAAGCGGTGCCCGTATTCCGGATTCTTTATTGTTGCTGCAAGGGGCAAAAATTCGTCATGAGGATGTAATTGATAAAGAGGATATGCGTGATTACGTAGAAAAAACAGTAAAGGAGATGTTCCATGATTAAGGTAATTGTGCCGGCAACCAGTGCTAACTTAGGTGTAGGATATGATTGTTTGGGTTTGGCATTAGATGAATATGCAACTGTTTATTTTGAAGAAATCGCTACAGGATTAGAAATCATAGGCTGTGAAGAAGCTTATTGTAATGAAGATAACTTAATTTACCAAGCCTTTTTAAAGGGGATGCAGTATTTACAGAAAAATTGTACAGGATTGCGCATTACCATGGATACCAACATTCCTTATACAAGAGGATTAGGCAGCAGTGCCACCTGCATCGTTGCCGGATTGGCTGGGGCAAATGCACTAGTAGGAAGTCCTCTTAATAAATATGAGTTATTTGATTTGGCAACACAGATGGAAGGGCACCCGGATAATATTGCACCTGCTATCTTTGGAGGTCTTTGTGTCAGCTTTATGGAAGAAGGAAAGCCGAATATGATTCGCTATGGCATCAAGAAAGATCTGTTGTTTGTCACATTGATTCCTGATTATGAAGTCAATACCAAGGCAGCACGAGAAGTCTTACCAAAACAGATGAGTTATGCGGATGCTACGTATCAGATGGGGCGCTGTGCGGCTTTAGCAAAGGCGATGGAAATCGGTAACCCGCTGATCTTGCGGAAAGCATGTACAGATAAGATGCAGGAACCATATCGCAAGCATCTGATTCCACAATATGAGGATGTAAAAAAACTATGCCAACAACAAAATATGATTACAATGTTCATCAGTGGCAGTGGATCTACGATGATTGCGTTGACACAGGAAGAAACAGATGCGAAGAAACTCATAGAACAAATACAGATGCTATATCCTACATGGGATTGTCGTTTGTTGCATGCGACCTATGATGGCGTACAATGTGAGGTGATATAATGGAAAAATATTATATAGTAGATAGTGCGATTTTACCGGATGTGCTAGATAAAGTTATAGAGGCCCGCAGCCTTTTACAAAACGGGGAAGTCAAGCAGGTCAGTGAAGCTGTGAAACGTGTCGGTATCAGTAGAGGCACCTATTATAAATACAAGGATTATGTATTCCTTCCGGATAAAGGAATGAGTGCTCGTAAGGCAGTCATCTCTTTGATGTTGCATCATGATAAAGGTATTCTTTCCGAGGTGCTGAATGTGATGTCAAAAACCAATGCTAATATCTTGACCATTAACCAAAACATTCCGATTCATGGCTGGGCAAGTGTGGTTATTTCCTTTGATATCAGTGAAATGAATTCTGGTATTGATGATTTAATGCAGTTGTTAAATGAATGCCGCGGTGTTTCTAATCTGCACTTACTGGCTGTGGAATAAAGCATTCGCTATCGTATGAAGATAGAACGATGTTGATGGGTTAGAATTAAGTTTATAATCTTTATAGGATCTCTTTGCTATCCTTCCTGTGGTGATTGCATGGTGTGATAGAAGAGATCTTTTTTTATTCGTATGGAGGATACCTTTTGGTAAGAAAACTTATTTTTAAAAAGATCAAAATGCTTTTTCTTTAAAGAAGTCTTTATATTCATAATAGGGATTTTGCACAAAGGTTAACCTTTGATATAAACGAGAAATAAAAATATTTACTATCAATGAAAAGAACTTATCGTTATATAACATGTAGCAGTAAATGTTATATCATTCTTACTGAAGTGAGGAATTACAAGTTTGCTTTTTCATTAAAATATGGTACGATATAATATAGCTAAAATTAAAAAAAGAGGGTTGTTTATGAACGTGGTACTTAATAAATTAAATACAATTGCCTCCTATGCAGCAGCAATTTCATTGGTCATCATTTTACTGGTAACCAGTGTCAGTATCAATTGTTTTGATTCTGATTTCTATAAGAGTGAATATAAAACATTGCAAACAGCACAGGATTTAGGCATGACGCAAAAGGACTTGAATCTTGCGACAAATACATTATTAGATTATTTGCAGGATAAGCGTGATAATATCAATGTCGAAATTACCGTGCAGGGTAGTAAGGTAGAGGCCTTTAACAGCAAAGAGGCTGCACATATGGTGGATGTTAGAAGTCTGTATCATTTTGCCCAAATCTTGCGAAACATGGCTTTTGTGATTTTGGTGGTAAGCTGCATTTATCTGCTTGTGCGATTAAAGAAAGGTGCATGGACAGTGTTAAGTATTAATTATATGAAAGCAGCGATTCTATTTGCAATCTTTTTTATCATGCTGGCAGGTTGGGCATATGTTGACTTTGATGCTTTCTGGACAGCATTTCATCATGTGGCATTCCGTAATGATTTATGGCTATTAAATCCTAGTACAGATCTGATGATCAATTTATTCCCGGCAGCCTTCTTCAGTAAGTTGGTATTCCGTATCGTCATGATGTTTGCGATAGGCTTTATAGGCTGTTTTGTGGGGGCTTATATCTATTTGCGTTATCAGTTGAAACATTATCAAGCGGAAACACAGGAGCTTTCTCATGATGCGTAAACAACTGATTTTGGCAAGTGCTTCTCCCAGACGTAAGGAACTCATGCAAGATAGCGGTCTGCCATTTCAAATCATTCCTTCAAAGAAGGAAGAAATTGTACCTCTTCATCTTCCTGCTGCACAGGCAATCGAGCAATTGGCATTACAAAAAGCCAGTGATATCTTTACGCAACATCCAGGTGCAGTTGTCATTGGCTGTGATACGATGGTCATATGGAAAGAGGAAAGATTAGGGAAACCAAAGGATCAAGCAGATGCTTTACGGATGTTAAAAATGCTTAGTAATCAGACACATGAAGTTATAACAGGCGTAGCCTTGTTAAGTAAAACGCATACGATTCTTTTCCATGAAACAACGAAGGTAACATTTTATGATTTGGAGGAGGAGTTGCTTACTGCTTATGTTGCAAGCGATGAACCTTATGATAAAGCAGGAGCTTATGGCATTCAGGGAATGGGAAAGCTGTTGGTAAAAAGCATTGAAGGTGATTATTTTAATGTGGTAGGTTTACCGATTTCCAGAGTATATCGTGAACTTCTACCATTGCTTCATGAGTAGGATGTAAAATAAGCAATAGGAATATCTTATACATAGCATAGATGATTTGAGAAATGTAAAGAAACAATCTTGTAATTTTAGAAAATGAAAAAAATGTGCTTTACCTGTTGAAAATTCTGACGATGCCTATTATAATATAATAGCTTTGAGATAAAGCACATAGTTGCCGACATAGTATAGTGGTAATACAGAGCAATGGTAATGCTCAGCGCGCAGTTCAATTCTGCGTGTCGGCACCATAGAAAAACAAAGCCTTTAAATAAAGGCTTTTTTTATGATTCATTCATTACTTGGTGTAAATTTGGTGTAAATTCACAATGTATTTAGTTTATCAACCATCTTTGATTGAGCATCTTGAAACCAATGTCCATAAACATTATTTACCATTTCAACGGTATGCCCTAAACGTTTTGATATGTCGAAAGGGTTAAAACCAAGGCTTATCAATAAAGACACGTGAGAGTGGCGCAAATCATGAATGCGTATTCGTTTAACCCCGGCTTCCTTTATCCATCTATCTTTTTTTATTCTAATTGAGTTTTCGTCGAGCGGTTTGTCAAAATAAAACAACAATTTATTATTATCAAAACCTATTATCTTTTTTTGATTTTGATATAAGTCTAATACCGCATTAAAGCAGTGATTTGGCATAATTACGGTTCTGTAACTGTTTTGAGTTTTTGGAGGCGTAAATTGATGCGTGTGCTTGGTGTAAGATTTATTTACTATAATTGTCTTTTTATCCATATCAATGTCACTCCACTTTAACGCCAATGCTTCACCAATTCTTAATCCACACCAATATAAAACATCGAATAAAGCCACATATATATGTTCATCAACAACTTTAATAAATTCATTAAACTCAGATGGTTGCCAAAAATTAATCTCTTTTTTGTGTTGATCTTTGAACATGACATTTTCAAATAAATGCAATCTGTAGTCTTTTGTGTAACCGTATTTATCACCATATTTAAAAACAGCTTTTAAATACACTTGTATTTTTTTTAAAGTTGCATTACTGTAATGTTCGCCGTTTGATTGTTCTTCTTTTAATAAATTTGTTTGAAACATTTCGATCGTACGCAAAGAAATAGATTTAATTTTTAGTTCTTTCCAGTAGGGCAAGATATGCTTTTCAAATGTCTTTGTAATCTCATAATAAGATCTTTCTTTTAAAACATCTTTTTTAGAGTTAATATATAAAACATACAAATCATAAAAGGTTAAATCATTATCAATTTCTGTTTTAGCTTTTAGCAAAAAAGTATGTTCCCATTCTTTTGCTTCTTCTGCTGTAGAAAACCCTCTTTTGTGATAACGGTGCGATATGCCATTCAAGTCAACATAACTTCCTTCGCATTTGTATGTCACCTTTTTAACCATCTTATCTTTATTTTTTTTACTACGTACCATTCGTTCGTCTTTTTTTACAGCCATTGTCATACCCTCCTTTTTATGGTAAAATGGGTACAGAAAAAGTGTAGACTGAGCAAGCCACATTTTTCTATAGACACTCACCAGATGCCGCCGGTGGGTGTTTTTTTTATTTCTTCATTTTAACTAAAGATACTACTGCTAAAATAACACAAATCAAGCACCATGTTGACCATATGTACAGGTCACCAAAAGATCCAGCAAGTGTAAATCCACATAAAGCAGCGATACCATAAAGTACAATTAGTGCAATATTACCACCTTTAGAACCATTGCGAGTGACGATTGAAACTATACCGCCTGATAACATCATGATTGACACAATCAATCCAGCACTTCCACTAACCTCACCAGTTTCAGCTAAAGCATTAGATGCACCAGCTGCGCATGACTGCAAAAGGACAAACAGACACAATACAATAGATAAAATGCCTGAAACGAGTTTCCATGTTTTCATTCTTCCCCCTCCTTTCTTAAATTTATGTAAACACCTTAAAAGATGTGTTTACCTTTTACTAATAACTAAAGCTAATTTGCCAACTATTCTAAAGCATGTATTTTCTACATCAACGATAATTGGGTCATATTTTTCGTTGGCTGGCAATAACATGATTAAGCCTTGCTCGGATTTTCTAATCCTTTTACATACGGCCTCTTCATTATCGACGCAAAACGCTCCGATACTGCCGTTATCAAGCACGTTAGTTTTTTCAAATACTAACAAGTCGCCGCCATTTATTCCTGCATCTATCATGCTATCACCTTTTGCGTAATTGGCAAAGTATTCTTTATTAGGTTTTAGGATGGTATCCGGTAAAGATATATATTCGATAACATCATCATCAACGAAGCTACCTGTACCACAAGACAGGCGGGTGAATAAAGGCATTTGAATTTGGTGCTCTTTTTTTTCTGGCTTTATTAACTTATTGTCAGATTCTCCCATTAGATAATCAACATCTACCGCAAGATAATCAGCTATTTTCTTCAGATTTCTATAACTTGGTTTGCTGCGTTTATTTTTCCAATAGCTAAGAATTTGAGGGGATACACCTGTATTTTTTGAAACTTGATACGATGTTAAGTTTTTTTCTTCTAACAGTTTAGCGTATCTTTCATACATTGTTTCACACTCCTTAAAGTTTTAACAAAAGTTAATTAAAAAGTATTGACTAAACACGCTAAAGGTTATATACTAACAATGTATTTAACAAATGTGAAATACCGATAGCATTTATTAACTTATGTTAATGGTTAACTGTACAAACAAAGTATATCACATTTGTTAAGTAATACAAGTAAGGAGGTGATATTTTGTACGAAAAATTTGAGCAGTTGTTAACAAAAACTGGCAAAACATCGTATCAAGTTTCAAAAGAAACCGGAATTTCCCAAGCTATTTTAAGTTATTGGAAATCTGGTAGAAGTGTTCCAAAAGCAGATAAACTCAAGATTTTGGCCGATTACTTTGGCGTAGATATCAAAGATTTACTATGAAAGGAGAGTGCTTAATCATGCTAGAAAAAGCACAGTGCAGTGAAAAGACAAAAGCCTTGATAGATCACATATTAACGGTATGTGAAGAACAAGGCCTAAGTGAATCAGATGTTAAAGAAATTCCAAGTTTGTTACAGATTGAATTAAAGAAAATTCTATCTAAAAAATCAAAGACTAACGTATTTCATCGCTAGATTCAATAGCTTCTAACAATGAGCCATAGATATTTTCATATTCGCTGACAAAAGAAATAGCATGAATAGTTTCATCATTGTCAACAGTTATTGAACCGTTTTTGATTTCAGCATACATATAAAGGATTGCTAAATCGTGAGCGCGTTTTTGGTTATCTGTCACTTTAATACCCCCTTTCATAAATTCAATTTTACATCGATTAGAAAGAGGTATCAAGGCGAGCTATTGAAAGTGACAAGAAAGGAGTTGAAAACATTGAGGCAAAAGTATCGAGATGATTTAAACATCGAACGTGAAATGATATTGCATAAAATCTATCTAACTAAAACGGACATCAGAAATTTTATGCGTTGCGGGAATGACAAAGCAGTTAGATTATTTGATGCCTGTAGGCAAAAATGCATTGAAGATGGCAAGAAAAACCTAGAAGGCAAAATTTACTACAAATATTTATTACAACTGACAGGAATAAATGAATCTGACATTAGTCGCATGGCAAATCAAGAACGCAAAATAAAAGACACTCAGCCGTCTACCAAACTAACGAGTGTCTAACATCAAACCTTTATATAAAGATTCATTTTTATTATAAGGGAATCAAAGGTAAAAAGCAAGGGAGTGAATTAAAATGGAAGCAATCAAAGAATTACTATTTTGGTGGATGTTATTAGACAATATCGCTTTAGTACTTATAAAAAGTTGGAGAAAAGAACGGATAGATCAGTTAAAAACTTTGGATATCAAAGATTGAATAAATGCATTAACTTGAGAATTGTATATCGCATAAAAAACAACCCATACCCAATAAATGAGTTGCACTAGCTTTGTAATAAAGGTATCTGTTTTTATGCCTAGATACGTAATTATATATTTAGGAAGAAGAATGATACGGAGCAACCAATAAAAAGGATTTAATGTATTTCTTAATCTTGATGCAAAAATACCGTTCGCTTCCTCGAAATCATCGAGTACAGCACGTACGATCCTTTTATCATTAACAAACATGTTGGACCATACCTTTGCATTTCCTGATTCAATCATGTTGTAACCTACTGGTTGAGCAAATCCGATTTCACTACTTTTCAATCCTGCAATCTTGAAAATATCAATTATTTCTTTTTTACACCTTAGTGCTTTACTACTCTCTTGAGTAAAAAAAGCCATATAAAGATTGCGAAGTCGTTTCACTTTAATAAGTAAATATAAGTTTATACAAAGCCAAAGCACTAAAAACCAAAATATGATATCAATCAATTTCACAAAACCACCCTTTCTTTATTACACAATCATATCACATATTTCAGAAAGGAATTGAAAAAAATGAATGAATTAAAAATCGTTACATATCAGAATCAAAGAATTCTGAACACTCAACAACTGGCAGAATCTTATGACACGTCAGTTAAACGTATTTCTCAAAATTTCAATGCAAATAAAGAACGTTATCAAGAAGGTAAACATTATTTCTTTCTTCAAGGCGATGAACTATCATCGTTTTTGCAATCCGCAAATTGCGGAACGCAAAATCAAAAAGTCAGATCAATGTATTTGTGGACAGAAAAAGGCGCTTTCCTCCATGCCAAGTCACTAAATACAGATAAGGCATGGGAACTATACGACAAACTTGTTGATTCTTATTTCAGAAAAACTGTAGTTCCATCATTGGCAGAGCAAGCAAGAATTGCTTTAGCACTATCCAGTGAAACAGCAGGACGGGTTGAAGAAGTTAATAATGACTTACAAAACTTTAAAAAAGACATTCCTCTTTTACCAGTAGAATGTGACGATGTCCAAAAAGCAGTTAGACAGCTCGGTACTAAAATTTTAGGTGGACACGGCACACCAGCATATTGTGATGATTCACTGCGTGGTCGAGTATATGCAGATATCGGACGTGAAATTAAACATAAATTTGGCGTACGCTCATACAAAGCAATCAAACGCAAATATCTTGATGATGTTAACGAAATCATTGAGAAATATACGTGCCCTAAAGATATCTTAGAAGATATCATTGCTGCTAATAAGGTAACATCATGAAAAGATTTAAGCTATGGATACAAATCACTTACGGTTTAGCGTGGCGAATGATTATATTGCTGCTAGCTTATATAGGAGCAGTAGAGTTGTACTTTACGTTAAGGTGACATTATGCCAGCCAAAGGACCAGATGAGTATTACAGCGACGATTTGTCAGTAAATGAGCTGGCAGATATTAAAGCACTCCATGAAGAGCAAGAGTGGAGAGAAAGGAAAGAGGATGAAGACAACAGCTGAATTACTGGGTGAATTAATAGCAGTAGCATATGAATGTAAAAAACATGATATTTTTGTTGAGTATTCCCCTCATACACAGTCGGTTTGGGTGGATATTCATTTAAACAGATGGATAAATAATAAAAATGCTGATGAATCATATACCATTTATCTAACTTACGAAATGGCAAATGAAAAGTTAAAGGCGATAATCGACTATATCAAGCATTTAAGCAAGGAGAAAAACAAATGAAGATAACAAACAAATACAATCTGCCTGCACCGTTAGTTGATGCAGTTACACGCAATCACAAATATACACCTAAGCAGTACAGCGTTACGGCGTTATTAAAAGGGCCATGTCAAGCAATCTTAGAGCGTAGACATGACGATGAAATAGAGCAAGACGTATCAGATATGATTTGGTTAATATTTGGTACTGCTGTACACAGCATCTTGGAAAAATCACAGGAAGAGTTGGAAGAATTAAAAGAAAATAAATTTGTAGTCGATATGCTGAATGGCTATAAATTAAGTGGCATTTTTGACCTTTACAACGATGCAACTGGAACAGTAACGGATTACAAGACAGCAAGCGTTCAAAAGGTACTAAAAAATGATTGGGATGAGTACCGCAAGCAAACACTCATTTATTGTTGGATGTTACGACAAATTGGTTTTGATGCAAACAGAGGCGAGATTGTGGCCATGCTAAAAGACCATAGTAAAACAAAGGCTCTGCAGGGCGGTAATTATCCTCAACACCCTGTATATCGTATTGGATGGGATTTTACGGATGATGATTTTAAAGAAATTGAAGAATGGATAAAACAACGATTTGAAGAATTGAGTGATTGTGAGCAAATGGATGATGCAGATTTACCAAACTGTACACCAACAGAACGCTGGCATAAGGATGATACATATGCAATTATGAAAAAAGGTCGCAAATCGGCTGTGAAGTTATTCAAAACAGAAGGTGATGCAAAAGCATATTTTGACAATTTAATGCTTGATGACAAACATAGCATCGTAAAGCGTGAAGGTGCTGATAATCGTTGTGATAATTATTGTAACGTAAACAAATGGTGCCCTTACTACAGGAGTAAACATGCAGAGTGCAGTGATAACCAGTGTGACACTGAAACAGCTGAGTAGCGAGGTAACAAGCATGACAGAAAAAACTATATCGCTACTTGAGAAATTATCAAGTATACAGTGTGAATTAAAAGCACCAAAAAATCAGTATAACAAGTTTGGGAAATATAACTATCGTAATTGTGAGGACATCCTTGAGGCGGTTAAGCCGTTATGTAAAAAAAACAAGACAACCCTTATTATTAGTGATGAAGCTGAAATTTATGATGGATGGCATTACATAAAGGCTGTTGCTGAATTGTATGATTGGGAAAGTGACCAAACAATCAAATGCTGTGCATATGCCCGTGAAAGTGTGGCTAAAAAAGGTATGGATGAAAGTCAAATTACAGGATCCACATCGTCATATGCCCGTAAGTACGCATTAAACGGATTATTTAATATTGATGATACAAAAGATGCTGATTCAAATGAGCAAAAAGAGCAACAAAACAATAAAAATAATACAGAAGAGCAACTCAATGTATGGACATTGGAATGGTCATCGCTAAGAAAAAAAATGGATGCCATGGGAATTGATTATCGAAGTGATGCTACAGCAACTTGGCTAAAGAAACACTTTGGTATTGTATCACAAGATGCATCTACTGATTTGCAAACAATGATCAACCTTGTGAATGCGTATAAAGCTTTAATACAGGAGTATGAAAAGAAGTATGGGAAAAAGTAAACGCAGCAAAGCTTGCGACATAAGCGCTAAGGTAAGAGCAGAAGTAAGACAGAGAGATGGCGATAAATGCATATGGTGCGGTCGTCACCTCTCACATCCTCAAATATGCCACTATATATCCCGCGGAGCCGGTGGCTTAGGCATACCTCAAAATCTTGTCTGCGGATGCGTAACATGCCATCAGCAAGCTGACCAAGGTCAACATACAGATAGGTATAAATTAGCCATGAGAGAGCATTTAAAACGTCATTATCCTGATTGGGATGAAACCAAGTTGAGGTATCGTAAAGATGGCTAAGACAAAGATAGTTGCTAATTATCTACGCAAAGCAATCAATGAGGATGGAAACCTTGAAGTAACATTTGAAGTATCAAATTATCATTACAAACGATACTGTCAAGACTTACAAAAAAAGCCTTATACATTAGAGATTGCTGAGGTTAAAAACAAACGCAGCATTAATCAAAATAATTATTTGTGGGCGCTGATCCATGAGATAACGCAGCACCCAAACGCATCCTCAGATGATGACTGGGATATGTACTGCATATTGTTATCGCAGGCAGGTGCCAAGTTTGAATACATTACATGCCTTGCAGAAGCGCTAGAAACGCTCAAACAAGAAGTCAGAGCATTACAGGTACTCGGTTATGAAAACCGCGAGAACGGTACTAGATGGGCACGGTGTAAAGTGTTTATAGGGTCCAGCAAAATGAACAAAGAAGAGATGGGGAAGCTCATTGATAAAACGTTATGGTATGCTGAACAACTTGGCATAGACACGGTTTATTATCGTGACATGTTAGTATGATAAACTACCCAGACGGACGTAAGTATACCTCTGCGCAAACACCTCCCATAAAGCCTAAAAAGAACAAATATGGAGCGGTTAAAACAGAGATAAATTGGATAAAGTTAGGAGATTGATATGGTAAAGGCAAAATGCGATTATTGCGGAAAAGAATATAATACATACCCATGTTATTTAAAACGACGTAAAAATCATTATTGTAGCAAGAACTGTGAGGCAGAATCAAAAAAATATAACAATACAATCAAGAAGTGGAAAGGTGGGCATTTATCTCCGGAAGGTTATAAATACATAAGGGTCAATGGACGTGACATGGAAGAGCATAGACTTGTTATGATGCGCCATTTAGGTAGAAAATTAGAAACTTATGAACATGTGCACCATATAAACGGAATAAAGGATGATAACAGGCTAGAGAATTTGCAATTAACAACCAGATATGAACACCCTAGTTTACATGCAGAACATAAGAAAATCATATGTAAAAGATGCGGTAAAGAAACAACTCATCATGCGCGTGGATTGTGTCACACATGCTACCATTATGAATTGATACATGGTAATTTATATGAATACGATTTATCTGATTAACTCCCGTATACCGGTTGAAAAAGCGAATGATGGAAGAAAAATATGGGATTGAGATAAAGGAAACATAAAAACGAGGTGGTAAATTGGCAGAAAGACGAATGTTCTCATCACAAATCATAGATAGTGATGCTTTTCAAGATATGCCATTATCAGCGCAAGCTTTATATTTCCATTTAGGAATGAAAGCTGATGATGACGGTTTTCTTGGAAATCCAAAAAGAGTACAAAAAATGATAGGGGCTTCAGAAGATGATATGAAGCTCCTACTTATAAAAAAATTCATCTATTTATTTGATACTGGAATATGTGTGATTAAGCATTGGAAAATGCATAACTACATTCAAAAAGATAGATATAAGCCTACTGCATATGAGCATGAAAAAGATATGCTTGAAATCAAGAAAAACAAGGCATATACCGTTAGAAATGAAGGTTGTATACAGAATGGATACATATTGGATACAAATTGTACACCTAGGTTAGGTAAGGTTAGGTTAGGTAAGGTTAGTGAAGATATATTGTCTGAAACAGATGTTTCCGACGACGTACCTACTGGTAAAGAGGACATCAAAGATAATATACCGTACAAAGAAATCATTGATTATTTGAACGAGAAAGCAGGAACTCAGTATCGCTATAAATCTAAAAAAACAAAAGAGAAGATTAAAGCGAGGTACAACGAAGGTTTCGCAATCGACGACTTCAAAAAGGTAATTGATATCAAATGTGATGAATGGCTTTCGGATCCTAAAATGTGTAAGTACATAAGACCAGAAACATTGTTCGGTAATAAATTTGAAAGTTATTTAAATAAGCCTACACCTACGAAAACTAATAAACAACTTCCTGAATGGTACGAAAACCAAGATGTTATTGAGACAACAAGTCAACAAGTAGATGATGATGAAATCAAAGCTATGATGGAGAAACTGAAAGGAGAGCAGCAATGAAGCAAAAAACATACGAGACCATGTGTAAGCGCATGAAAGCACAAGGTATCACATTAAGCAGTTTAACAAAAGAAGTGAACAAGACAGCACATGTATGCGAACAGGAAATGATCAATTATATGCTTGTACCAGAAGAAATGCCGGATGAGGTCGAAGAAGCGTTAAAAGATATATTTATGCTGCATGGTATTGAACAAAAAAAATGTGCAAATGTGCATGGAAGATTATGAGGTAGCATAGTATGAAATTTATAGGATCAATGTTTAAGAATGCCATGACTACAAATCACATAGAGGTTAAAAATGGTGTGGTTACAATACACAACACAGAAAATGACTATGGTTTTATTACTATGTTCAATATCGATGAAAAAAACGATGAAATGACATTTACGCTAAGCAAAAAGGATTATCACACATTATCTATGTTTGTATCTTTTGATTTAACAACAAAAGAAAATAAGATCTTTGTCACAATGCCAAAAAGCAAAATAACCTTAGCTGATATGACAGATGCATGTATTCCTGATACAAGTTTGGGTGATAACACAATACAAATTAGCGTTAACTCAAATGACTTTGAACCGGGGCAAAAATTTGTTGGCAATGATCAAACAAGAGTACAGCTTAATGGTGTTAACATAACGCCTACAGGATATCTCATAACAGATTCCAAGTGCATTTATATACACAAGGCCGATACTGGTATCAAAAATACTATTTGTGTGCCTAAAGAAGCATTCAAATATATCAAAGATACTAATACATGCATGACCGATGGGAAAAGAGCAGCATTTGTAAACAACGAAGGGCAATTGTTTTATACATCATTGATGGTAGTTGCAATGGATATGCCGCAACTTAACATCAATCAAGTATGCGCTATTACTGTCAACAAAAAGCATTTGTTAGAAACACTTAAGATGCTGCGAGGATACACTGATGAGTTACAAATTTTAAATGATAATGAACTCCGAGCTAAAACATCATCAGAAACAAATGAGTTTGATATTACATTAGATGGCAAATTAGTGAAAGGTAGCAAGCTTAACGTTAAAGTGTATATCGACGATGTAATTAAAATCATTGAATTAGAAAACGAAGATCAAGTATTGTTAAGTTTTAACAACAGAATGCTGATATATCAAAAAGATGATACCACAGCAGCATGCGCATACCTTAATCAGCCAAACAGGGAGGTAGAATAATGGACTTAATGAGTATGTTAAAACCTGCTGATGTAGAAGAAAAGCAGGAAAAACCTAAAAAAGAAGCAAAACCAAAAGCAGCCAAAACAGACAAGAAAGAAGCAAAAGTAAAGGAAAAGAAATATAAATTTCCTTTCGGAATGTTCTTTAACCACAGTGAGCAGGATGTAACACATGTGTTTCAAGATGATAAAGAATATACAGCAGATGAAATATCAAAAGAAATGTTGCGTCATGGGTTTTATGATTTCTCCGGATCAGTATCATATGATTACATTCAAGACGACAACATGTTGGTAGTGTCTTTTCAAAAACACGCTAAAGGTTAAAGTATGAAATACGTGTTTATTGTTGTGGGGGTCGGCGGTACCGGCTCCCTGGTGGCTAGGGATTTACCGAAGTTACTCATTCACACAAATAGTGAAATGGTATTAATTGATGGCGACATCGTGGAAGAAAAAAACATGGTACGACAAGCGTATCAACAGCACGATATCGGTGAAAACAAAGCGAATGCACTGGCAAAGAAGATCAATACATTCTACGGAAATATTTGCGAATCAGTTGACCACTATATCACGAAAGATGAAATATTAGAGTTACTAAAGAAGTATGAACAACATATACCGGTGCTTATCGGCTGTGTTGATAACAATAAGACGCGAATTTTGTTAGAACATACATTCAAACAGCTTGATGAATGCATTTATATTGATTCCGCAAATAGTGAATATGAAGGCGATGTGTATGTGGTTGTTAAGAGCGGACAAGAAACCGTTGGGAAGTTACGCGGCGATGCTTATAAGTTTGATTTGGACAAACATCCGACAGAAAAAAGCTGTGAAGCACAAGCGGCCGCAGGCAATACACAGTATATGGTCACAAACCTAAAGATGGCTAACATGGTGATCGAACATATCAGTGCATTGCTACACGGTGAGATAAAGGCAGGTGTTAGCGTTGTTAAGCGATTTGAGGCAATACACATCGTTCCAAAACATTAAATTAGAGCCACATACTTACGGATGGTATGTCAAGCAACTGTGTGAACATTGCAAAAAAAAAGATCTGGTCGATGAATTAATGCGAGCTATTAAATATGCGTATGATAACAATTATCAAAACGATGATTTCTATTTGTTCGATCGTCTGGTTGGTGACTATCATTTGTCAGATGCTTTTGATGGGTTGGAAAATATCATGTTAGAAATCATTGTACATTGTTTTGTGGAAGATGCGATTATCGAGGTTGACGATGCACCACTTGAATATCAATTTATGGAATACACAAATACCGGAAGAAGGATCAATGGTCTTAAACCTAATGTTTTATCTGAATTTTTGGAAGATTGGAAGTGTTTCAGTGAAATAGAAAACGAAGATACAGGTAAAAAAATGTCAGATAAAGAAATAGTGGAAGCTCAAAATAATGGTGACTTACCGTATATGTACGAAGAGACTTATATGACAAGTTGCATTATTATTGTAGATGAAAACGAACAAAACATAATTGATTTTAATGAATTTTTATCAATGATAGCGTTCCAAAAGGTTACACATGGAATGTATTATTTTGGTTTAATATCTTATGACGGTAGCATTGAAAGCCCTAGTGATCTTGGAAAACGCGAAATTGAAGAAATTTGCAAAACACTTAACTCATACGAAATATATCAAAAATTAGATGATGATCTATTTATTATGTTAAATGACGATGGCGTGAATAGTGCCGCTTATAAGTTGCTTGATAAATTAAAAATATGTTCATCAAGAAAAGAGGTAATATTCTAATGATGGAAATGATTTTTCGCGTTACTGATCAAAAATATGATGCAGAAATACTTATTAACGTAAGAAAAAAAAGCTATTTTAAAACAATCAGTATTGATCAGCTTATTGACAGCTTAAATTCTATGCGTGGACAAGAAATTTACATTGATTATAAAAAAGATCTAATTGTAGCAGATGATGAGCTAATAGCAGTATCACCTAACTGCATCCTAACTAAGCAACCAGAACGTAAGCGTATCGTAACATATGCCGGTAAAGCATATAAAGTAAACTTTCCAAACAGCATTTATGTAATATGCCACCACGCAGGACAAATCAAACAGTTAGAAGCGTATTGTTTCAAAGAGTATGATGGAATGAATACTAAGCTATATCGTTATGCCATGCCAAATATGTTTGGTAATAATACAATTTGTATGGGAACAGCCAATAAAAACATTGACATAAAAAATTACAAAGACGCTTTAGAAGAAATTCTATGCACTCAGTACACACATGCAAAGCCAGATAATATCAGAAAATTCAAATCTACATCGGAATATTTTGATTTTCTTAAAGATAATGATTTTCCATATGACTTACTGTATTCAACTGGAAAAGCATTAAAAGATGTTATGTAATAACGCAACCTAAATTGGTTGCAATCGTGCAACGCAACTTTATAAGGTTGCGTTAGAAGGAGAATGAAGAAAAATGACTGTAGAAGAAAAACAAGAAGTTGTGCGTAGAAGCGAATTGGTATGCGAGGTTATTGACAAACTTGTTGGAAGTGTTGAAGCCGTTGGAGAAACCAATACTGATGGAAGACACCTTAATAATTTAAAAGTGTTAGAGAATGTATTACGTCACATTATTGTAACCATTGGAGAAGAAACGCCGAATGCAAAACGATATGAATGGAGTATGAAAGAAAGTGGTGAGTATGCCATGGCTATCTTAAGAGAAACCAAGGAATATATTGACGGTATGTTGGAGGAATGGTGAAGAATAATGAAAATAAACATAGAAAAAGAGATTTATGTACCATCTGGTATTTATTGTGATAAATGTTTTGAAAAAAAAGAACGTGATGGACGTACTTATTGTAATGGATTTGGTGGCTGGTTATATGCCGCGAATGACGGTACTGGAAGGATTGTGAAATGTGTAAACTGTTTTGAATCAATTCAAAAAACAATCACAGAGAGGAATTATTAATTATGAAACCGATTTTATTTAACACCGAAATGGTGCGTGCTATTTTGGATGGTAGAAAAACAGTAACAAGACGCGTTATTGATGTACCACAGGGATTTAAGTTTTTGGGCTGGAATATGGGCAGTGGATATGATATCCAATATGGATATTGTTCCTTTATAAGCGATAATGGAATGACACAGATAGTTAGAAAGCCAAAATATAAAATAAACGATGTTCTGTATGTGCGTGAAACATTTTTTAAAAGTAAATATAAAGAATTTTATTACATGGCTGATAATAAGTGGACTACACTGAAAAATTTAGGAATATCATTTAAATGGAAACCATCCATACATATGCCAAAAGAAGCAGCACGCATTTTTTTACGGGTAACAAATGTAAGAGTAGAGCGATTGCAAGATATAACAGAAGAGCAAGCTATGCTAGAAGGTGTGCCTTGTTTTGATCGTTATCCTATCAATAAAAAATATTGCCCAACATGTAAAGGTTTTGGATTGATTGGAGGATATGATAATAATACGATAGGGTTTGTGGAAAAAGAGTGTGAAGATTGTAATACAGGAATTAAAAGATTTTCTCATTTATGGAATTCAACAATCAAAAAATCAAATATGGATAAATATAGATGGGAAGTAAATCCTTATGTATTTGTGTATGAGTTTGAAATGATTAGTAAAGAAGCCGCAATGGAGACAGAAAATGAAATGTGCTGAATGCAAATATTGTAACTACGAAGGAACGGGATTGGCCGGTGGGTATAAATGTAGACATCCAAAAATAGAAGAATGTGCTAAGAAATATGAAAAGAAAACAAACAAAAGAATGACAAAAGCTCCTTGGCATATTGGATATAAATTGGTAAAGACGTGTCTGAGATATTGCCCTTATAAAATGATGGAGGATGATAAAAATGAAATTTACATACGGACAGCTTAGCACGATAATTTATAGTATCGTGTACGATGAAGCGGTTGATTACGAAATAGAAGATATTGAGGCATTGATGGAATATCTTGATAATAATGATGACAATTACATTGAGGTTTTAGGCGTATGATCAATAGAGTGATTTTAGTCGGTCGATTAACCAAAGATCCAATATTACGCAAAACACAATCGGGATTCAGTGTTACATCCTTTACCGTAGCATGCGATCGCAGAATCAAGACCGAAGGACAGCCAACAGCGGATTTTATCAACTGTGTATGTTGGAATAAGGTTGCTGATAATACAGCACAGTATACGCATAAAGGAAGCTTAGTTGGTGTGGAAGGAAGAATTCAGACACGCAGCTATGACGACCAGAGTGGAAGACGTGTCTATGTGACCGAAATTGTCGCAGACTCTGTTCAATTTTTGGAGCCTAAAGGAACAAACAGTACTGCTAACACACCAAGTTATGATGCGGGTAATCAAGGTACTGAACATGATGCTAGCGACAGTGAATTTAGATTACAAGAGGATGATTTACCATTTTAAAGGAGGAAAAGATGAAAATGAAAATAATACAGGTTACAGATGAAGCTATAGTGTTCAGCAATGGCAATAAAATTACATATGATCACGTACAAGATTGTTGTGAATACAACTTTGCTGATTTTAAGTCTTTAGAGGATACGCTTGCGATGGAAACTGAATTTGAAGATAACCTTATATTTGAGGTAGTAAAAGGTTATGGTGACGATAATAAAGGGTCAGGGTTTAGATTTGGTAATCCAAATAACATGTTTTTTGTTCCATGTTATTCGGAACAGAATGGATGTTACACTACCGATATTAAGATTTATTATACTAATACTAAAGAGGTATTGAATTTGATGTGCGAAGAAAGGATATATTAGCACAAAGGAGATAGATACAAGGTGAAAAAATATCAAGAAGCATTAGATTGGGGTGAAGAAAATGAATAAATTAGGAACGGCCTGTATGCCATTGGTGAAGAATATTCCAAAGCCTTCGAACAAGCAATGGGTAAAGACAATATGCCCGGTGTGCGGCCATGAATGTTGGGAAACTCCTCAATTAAGATGGGCGAAAAAAGCAGGTATGGTAGATAAAGCTGCATGCACAGAGTGTGCTATTAGCGGAAAGGGAGAAATAAATGAATAAATATCAAGAAGCATTAGATGGTTTAAAAGAAAATATTGAAAATATCACGGGCACGCGAATAGAAACTGATGAAGATTTTTATGGATGGATTGATACCTTGCAAGAATTAGTTGATAAGGAAACACCTAAAAAATACTAGCTAAACACTACGAAAAGGAAGGAGAAAAACCATATATCAAATATGTTTGCCCTAATTGTCGTGATATACAATTATCAAGAGTAACGGAAAAGAACCACCCATATGAAAACATTTGTTGTAACAGATGTGGACAAGCGATAGATTGGAGTGATGAAGATGAATAAAGAAGAATGTGAAAAAGCAATCGTAACAATAAATGAGTATGCATTTGATGTACCTACCGAAAATCAAGTAGGTGTTTACGAATTTATTGATGCCATTGAATTAATTGATAAACTTATTGAAGAACACTTTGACAATTCACCTATTGAATTAGAAGAATTGATAGATGGTAATTGGTATTGGTGCAATGAGTTTGGATGGGGTTTAACTAATATTTATGAAGATGAAGATGGAGACCATTACAAGTTTAACACTTTATTTAATGGAGAAATTGATTTAATTGATGATGATTGCAATTTATATCTCATGGAGGTACAAAATGATTGAATTTATTACTGGGTTATTTATTGGTGGCTTATTCGGTGTATCTATGATGTGCTTATTTAAAATTTCAAAAAAAGATAAATTTTTGAAAGAGTTAGATTACGAATACTGGAAGAAAGTTGGTAAACAATGAAAAAGGAAATATTGAGCACAAAAGATAAAGTTGAACAGTTTAAAAGGGATTGCAAAAGTAACGACTATTATACAAAAGCAATTTTAATATGTAATGAACGTATCGAAGAATTGGATGTACAGCTGACAGGCTTAGGCTGTCCTAATGGGAATGATGGGATTAAATGTGAAAATGCTGCTGATCCGTATAAGCCAAATAAAATTGCACCCATGATGGAACAGCAGCAAGTTATCAACGAAAGGAATGAATATATAAGACGCATCAATTCCGTATCTGCTAAGCTTATGAAGATTACCGATCCTATTGATAGACAAATGATAGTTGATTTATTTATCGAGAAAAAGTATTATAAAAACATGGTTGATAAATATCATTTCAATGATTCATCTGCAATGTATAGACATGCAAATAAAGTAATTTCAAAGATAGTATAACTGGACACTATTTGCATAAAAAAACATGATATTATGATATCGTAGAAATAGCAGGGAGAAAGTTTCATACTTTCTGCTTTCTATTGTCTTTGTTTCTCCCCCTCTTGTGTAAGGCATCTTCGGATGCCTACCGTAAACTGCTAACGATTACTTTGAGGTTATTGTTAGTGGTTTAGGGCAAATGTTCTCTCTCTATCTATGATAATACCATTACAAAAAGCAATAGATAGTAGCCTGCAAAGAGACAAAATGTTGACATCACCTTACAATGTCAAATTAGATATTAACAGGATACAACTAAGTAATGACTGTTGATATATGGAGTGCCCAGGATGGCAGAATGCTCCCAAAGAATGCGATATCTTAGATATCAGCGTAAAGCTCCTAACGGGGCTTTTTTTATTGGAAAGGAATGATAGTAGACTGTGACACAAGAGGGAACATTGAAGGAGAAACAAAAGAGATTACTCTCAGAACGCTGAATAAGATACTATGCGATACCATAGATAAAGCCCTTGGAGACGCGGGAGTTATAAACATTAGAGTAGAGGTACTAGACGATGATAACAGTATGTAAAGATTGCCCTAAAAGACATGTAGGATGTCATGGAGAATGCACATTGTATAAAACAGAACGCAGGTTGCTGGATAAAGAAAATGCTCGCAAAAGAGCTGAAAACGCAGCTTTTGACAGTGTAAGTAAAACATGGAATTATGATGATAGAGGAGTGAAAAGAAAATGAATGAAGAATATCAGAGTAAACTAAACGAACTTAACACGGAAATCGAATCATTAAAAAATATGCATGAAAATGATCAAAGGTATATCACGTCACAAAAAGAACTTATTATATCATTAAAACGGGTACACGATGTGCAGAGATACCTATTGGATGGTAGTTATAACGATTATAACTCAGGGTTTTACAATGGAGTGGAATTGGCGTTATCAATCCTTTGCGAGGTACCACCAAAATATGTTAATCTATGTTCTGAAATGCACGTATCTGTAGACGGTAAAAAGATTGCAAATGATATTCGCAAACATGCGTATACGCGGTTATAACATGGTAGTAAATGTATTAGGTACAGAATACAATGTGATATTCGATACCCTTGCAGAAAATAACATGTATAAGCAATGTGATGGTTATTGTGATTTTTACGATAAAGAAATACACGTCAGAAAGCACATTAAGGAGGATGCGGATCACGATGAAATGACGATATCGGAAAAATCCATGAGAATATATGAAAACAAGTGTTTACGTCATGAGTTGATACATGCGTTTATGTTCGAGAGCGGGCTTGATTGCAATTCAAACAATGTTGAAGGATGGGCCAGGAATGAAGAGATGGTAGATTGGATGGCAATACAGATGCCAAAGATTATGGATGTATATGAGAGTGTAAGCAATTCATGGAACTATGATGATAAGGGAGTAAAGAAATGAAATATGATAAATTACTATGGCGAGTGTTTATATTTACACTGGCTTTTATTTTAGCTAAGACATTCAGTAATGAATGGTGGATGCTATTTACGTTAGTTGCGTTTATTGATGATTAAAAAGGAGGTTAATCTATGCCAAGACAAAGAAGTCCCAATAGAGATAAAGCAAAAGCCATGTATATTGACAGCAAAGGAAAGATGCTGTTAAAAGATATAGCAGCACAGCTTGATGTAAAGGATACGCAAGTTCGTAAATGGAAATCTCAGGATAAATGGGACGAAGAATTAAAAGGGAACGTTACTAATCGGAAAAGGAACGTTACCAAAAAAAGCAAAGGCATAGATGGGCAACTTAAAACAGAATTATTACCAGAAGAAATAGAAACACTGAACAACGAGGAGCTGACCGAAAAGCAGCGTCTTTTTTGTTTATATTATGTAAGATGGTTCAATGCAACAAAAGCGTATCAAAAGGCTTATGGATGTGACTATACAACAGCGATGGTCAATGGATGTAAGCTACTAAGTAATCCTAAGATACAAACTCATATACAGTCAATCAAAGATGCTAAGATAAAACAATCGATGTATACAGCTGAGGACTACTTCCAAAAGATGATGGATATAGCATATTCTGATGTAACAGACTACATGACGTTCGGTCAAGAAACAGTAGCAGTTACGGGAGCATTTGGTCCGTTAGAAGTTGTTGATCCAATTACTAAAGAGAAAAAGATATTAACAAAAGATATCAATGTGGTGCGTTTTAAGGATTCGTCAGAAGTAGATGGCACACTTATACAGGAGGTAAAACAAGGCAAAGACGGATGCTCTATAAAGCTTGTTAGTAAAGAGTTTGCACTTAAGTGGTTAGATAAGCATTATAGCGAGGCGACAGAATTGCAGCAAGCACAGCTTGAGCAGTTAAGAGCACAGACAGATAAACTAAAAAAAGAATCTGACACCGAAACGATTGCTGAAAAGGTAACGATTATAAATGACCTACCAAAATAAAGTGGTAAAGCTCAGCGATATTATTATTCCAAAGTTTCAGCCACTAGTAAATGATCGTGAGCATATACATCAGATACTTACATCTGGAAGAGCCGGTACCAAATCATCTGCGATGGCGATCATTGCAGATTTTCTTTTGGTTTCCGAACCAAACTCAGCAGCCGTTATCATGCGTAAGCATCACAATAAGTTACGTAAGACAGTGTATCGAGAATGCGAAAGAGCGATAGGACGGCTTGGATTAAACAAGAAACTATTCAAGATAACAAAAAGTCCTATGCAGATTACCTATATCCCTAATGGCAATACTCTATACTTCACTGGTTCAGATAGTATAGACGACACTAAGGGTATGATCGATGCAGAAAACAAAATCAAGTTAGTCGTTCTTGATGAGCTGACAGAATTCTTTGATAAAGGTGATGGTGATGATGAAATAGCTAACATTGTTGCTACCTTTGTTAGAGGTAATGACGGTGACAACTTTAGAATGATGTATTTATACAACCCTCCTAAGAATCCTGTTGCACCTGTCAACGTCTGGTGTACAAAGATGGAGCAACGTGCTGATTGTACCCATATACACGTAGACTATCGCGATGTACCAGTTGAATGGCTTGGAAAGGCATTGATTGCCGAGGCTGAAGCAATGAAAGAAGCGGATCTTAAGATGTATCGTTGGGTATGGCTTGGTGAGGCAGTTGGGTTAGATGATCTGATATATTACATGTTTGATGAAAGCAAGCATATAGAAGAGCCACCACAAGATATCGATATCATCGTGGTTGGCGGAGATTATGGGCAGATGAATGCAACTACATATGAGGCATATGGCATCAGCTTTAAACACAAGCACATATATGGTCTGGATGAATATTATCATAGTGGCAGGGAAACCGGCCATCAACGAAGTCCAAGCGACTATGCAAAAGATTTTAAAGAATTTGTTGATAGTTTACATAAGACATATGGTGAAAAACCAACGTACATGTGTCTTGACCCATCAGCAAGAGGGCTTGCAGAAGAAATGAAACGTGTATGTCCTTATGTTATTTATGATGATGCGGATAACACAGTAGCTACAGGTATAGGACGTGTTCAAAAGCTGCTTGCTTTTTGTATATTATCCTTAAGTCCAAAACAAGTAGAACTTCGTAAAGAGATGCATCTATATAGCTATGATGCAGATAGTATTGAAAAAGGTGCTGAAAAACCAATAAAAGAAAATGACCATTGCGATGATGCAACAAGATATGCTGTTATGAAGATGTGGAAGTGGGTACGGCAGATGTTGCCATATATCGGAAAGGAGTGATTATATGAAATATGATGTATCGAATATAACTGGATATCTTAAATCGTTAGGGCATACCGTACTTGATGCTGATAATGTCACCAGAATCAAGGAATGGATAGAGTGGTACAAAGGAGAATTGGACACTTTTCATAAATACCAGATGTTCAATGGACTATCGTTTGTTGATAAAAAAAGAGCAAGCTTACGTATGCCGAAAAGGGTATCCGAAGAATGGGCGTCATTGCTTTATAACGATAAGGTATGTATAACGATTGATGATAAGAACCAAGTGTTATTAGATGATGCTCTTGCCAGTAATCGTTTTAACTATAAGTTCAGCGAATTGATAGAGCGGGTATTTGCTCTTGGAATTGGTGCTACCGTGGTGTTTGCAGATGCCAAGGGAAAGCCACGCATCGATTATATCATTGCTCCTATGGTGTTCCCTTTAAGGCAAGAAAATGGAGAAATTACAGATTGTGCTTTTGGGAGCATTAAAGGTGATGCGTGTTATGTCAATATCCATATGCTTAATGATGATGGCAGTTATACCATTGAAAATCATCAATACAAAAAACAAGGCGAGAAGTATGAGGAAATAAAGGACGGCAGTATGGAGGAATCATATACAAGTCCTGTGAAGATGTTTCAAATATACAAGCCTAATATAGCGAATAATATTGATCTTTTTTCTCCATGTGGCCTTAGTGTATATGCAAATGCCATAGACCAGAGCAAAACTATTGATATCATATATGACAGTTTTTGCAATGAATTTTTGACTGGAAAAAAGAAACAATTTGTAAAAACAGATGTACTTACTTATAAGTTTATTTCAGTCATTGGTAAAGATGGGGAGCAGAAACAAGAGGCCGTTCCTATATTTGACCCTCAGCAAACGGAATTCTTCGCTCTTCCAGGGGAAGAAGGGGAAAAACCTATAACAGAGATCAATCCGGAATTACGTGTAACTGAGCATATTGATGCATTACAGACCGCATTAAATTTGTTTGGTGACGCTTGTGGTTTAGGGCCTGATCGGTTTGTATTTCGTGATGGTAAGGTGTACACGAATTCTGACCAAGTAATTTCAACGCAGAGCAAGCTATACAAAAATATAACCAATCATGAAAAAATTCTACGTTATTCCATGATAGAGCTAATAAGAGCAATTATGTATGTGATCAAGGGCAGTGAATATAAGCAGGATGTAACGATAGACTTTGATGACAGCATTATAGAAGATTCGGAGAAAACACGCCAACAAGCATTGCTAGAACTAAACAATGAACTTATCGATGCGGTACAGTATTACATCGATGTGTATAAGATGACGGAAGAACAAGCAATAGAATTCCGTGATAAATTGACTGAACGGACACCGAAAGAAGAACCGGAAGATGAACCACCGGAAGGAGCTTAGGATGCTTCAGGATAAAGATTTTGATGAGATTACACAGGCCATAGTTAATATTTATCAAGATATGGAAATGGAATTGCTTATCGATGTTGCACAGAGGTTCAACAGCTATAAGACAATTGGCGGTTCGTTAGCTTGGTATATTGATATGCTGAAAAGTATGAATGTGCTAGACGAAGCAGCAGTGAAGATCATTGCTAAATATTCAAAACGAAGTGAGGCATACATAAGGAAAGCTCTAAAAGATGCGCAACTTGGTAACTTTAACTCTTTTGACATTGATGAGGCATTCCAACAAGGATTTACGGCTGTAACGTATGAACAGCTTATAAAGAATCCTTTCATCCAAGACATCTTTGATAACACATATAAAGAGGTCAATGATTCTCTGCGCCTTATTCAAACAAAAGCATTGCAGGGACATAAGCAGGCTTATATAGACGTTCTTAATAAAGCATATATTGATGTAGCAAGCGGCGCTTACTCATATGATCAATCTATACGTGACGGTATTAAGAAGATGGCCAAGAAAGGTATTACAGGTGTTACCTATAAGCGTAAGGATGGAACATTGGTGAATTATTCGATGGAAGCTGCAGTGCGTAGGGAAACGCTCTCCGCAACACATAAGATTGCGAATGAAACAACCATGCAGAGCATTAAGGCTATGGGTGCTAACTATGTTGATGTATCCAGTCACTTAGGTGCCAGGGTAAGCCTTGACAATCCCATTGCAAATCATGCAGGATGGCAAGGTAAGCAATATCAGTTAGAAGGTAGTAGTGATAAATATCCTAATTTTATCGAAAAGACCGGTTATGGTGATATCCAAGGGTTTGGTGGTGTCAATTGCCGACATAGGATGTTTGCATTCTTCCCGGGTATTTCAAAACCGTATATGATGCAATATGATGAGGCAGAAAACCGAGAATATTATGAAAATACACAGAAATTGCGTAAATTGGAACGTCAGATGCGATCCTTAAAAAAGCAGCGTAATTGTTTGAATGAGATAGAAGATGAGGATAGTGTTGCAAAGCTCAACAAGAAAATAAAAGAAAAATCAAAAGCTATAGATGAATTTTGCAAACATACAGGACTTATAAGAGATCATACAAGAGAGGTGATAGGTGATGTCTAAGGATGACTTAGGCCCTGGAGTGTGGCGTACTGTTGGTGGTCGTAGGATATTTATCAAGGATGGACAGGATCTAGAATCTGCGATGTATGAAAGTGGAAAATTTGATAGTATTATACGCAAGAACAAGCACAAAACTATCAAAATGAGTAAACAGGAATATGCTGTTTTCATGCATGAAGTAAATACATACTACGATATGAAGAATGAAAATCGTAAAATTCTATATAAATGTATTGGAGATCACATGTATATGTTTGACAACTTTGGTTTTAACAATTACAATGTGTTCAAGAAGTGTAAAATTGTTGGTAATGAAGACAACAACAGGGTCACTATGGAGGTACTGGATGAGCGAAAAAAATGATAAGAGAAAGGAATTAGCAAGTTTGCTTGCTGATATCTGGGAAGAATATGAGTTCATATTTGGTACTCTGAATGTTATCCAAGAAGGAAAACAAACAGACGAATTACTTGAATATTTAAAAAGTAATGATTCGTTGACTAGTGATGAAGTGATTGAAAAGTCGCTATTAATTAGGGAAAAATGTGATCCTGACTTTGGTACAAATGATAAATATTGGTAAATGGCACTCATAACGGGTGCTTTTTATATGCCGTCCTATAATGGGCGGCTTTCTTCGTGTGGCATAGCAACGATAGGACTAGCACCATATCAAATCACACGCGGACGCGACCGCGATAACAAGCGAAGGAGGACATATGAGAGAGTTTTTAAAAGGTTTAGGCCTAGAACCGGAAGCAATCGACAGCATCATGGCGGAGCATGGCAAGTTACTTACAGCTAGTACAGAGAAAATCACTGAACTTACTGCAAAAGTAAACAATCTATCTAGTGAGAACACAGAACTTAAAAAAGTTGACGCTGCAGCGTTACAAAAGCAAATAGAAGATCTTACTGCGGAACGTGACACCATGAAAGAAACTCATGCAACTGAAATGAGCGCCATGAAGTTTGACAGCGCACTGGAATTGGCTGTTCTTAACGCAAAGACAATTGACCCAGTAGGCTTTAAAGCACATCTTGATACTAGCAAGTTGAAATACAATGAAGAAACTAAAACGATCGATGGCTTTGATGATCAACTGGCAGCAATCAAAGAATCACACAAGCATCTCTTCAGTGGCACGCAGGCCACAGGTAGTTTTCAAGGATCTTTGAATAATAATACAGAGAGCGTGGCACTGAGTGGTGCACTTAAAGAACATTATGAATAGGAGGTAATCTATGATTACATTAGCAGAAGCAAAAGTCGGCATGGCCGATAAAGTAGATCAGGCAGTAATTGACGAATTCAGACGCGGTTCCTTATTATTGGACCGCCTTATTTTTGATAACTCGGTATCCCCAGGTACAGCAGGAAGTACGATGACCTATGGTTATATGAAGTTAAAGACACCATCAACTGCATCTTTCCGTAAGCTGAATGAGGAATATAAAGGAAACGAAGCAAAGCGTGACAAAGCTACCGCTGATTTGAAAATTTTCGGTGGTGAATTTGGTCTTGATCGTGTCATTATTGATACCTCAGGTGCGGTCGATGAATTAGATTTCCAGATGCAGGAGAAGATCAAGGCAGCTATCAACCTTTTCCATTACACTGTCATCAATGGTAACAGCAGTAAAAAAGCAGACGAGTTTGATGGATTGAATAAATTGGTTTCAGGATCATCCACTGAATATAACAAAGATGGCGTGATTGATCTTTCAACAAGCGCTGCTATGGATACTAATTACAATACCTTCTTAGATGAGATGGATAACTTTGTTTCGATGATGCAAGGCAAGCCAGATATGTTCTTGGTCAATTCCAAGATGAAAACTAAGATGAAAGGTATTGCAAGACGTGCCGGGTATTATTCACGTACAGAGGATGCCTTTGGACGTTCGATCGACAATTGGGATAATATTCCATTCGTTGATCTTGAAGAATATTTCGATGGCAGCAAAACGGTTCCATGTGTACCGATTGATGATACAACAGGTACTACAGATATTTATGCGGTACAGATTGCCAAGGATGGTTTCCATGGGGTGTCACCAAAAGGTGAAAAGATTATTTCGACACATTTACCGGACTTGAATGCTCCAGGCGTTATTAAAAAAGGTGATGTGGAAATGGTTGCGGCTGTCGTACTGAAAAATACTTTAAAAGCGGGAGTTATGCGCGGTGTGAAGGTGCAGGAAGTAGCAGGTAGCTAATATGTATGCGGATTTCGATTTCTATAAGGATGTTTTTATGGGGAATACGATCACGCAAGAAAGCGAGTTTAAACGTCTAGAACGTAAAGCAGCTGCTTTTGTGGATGAGATGACATTAAAACGAATAAAGGAACCGAATGACTCTATCAAGATGGCCGTATGTGAAGTTGCAGAGATAGAACAACGTGAACAGAAAGAAAACAATGAGGACCAGATCGTCAGTGAAACGGTAGGTCCTCATTCTGTTTCCTATGCTAAGAAGAGTAAAAGCGTTGCCGACTATAGGAAAGAAAAAGCTGCCGCTGTTCGGCTGTATCTAGCTAATACAGGATTGCTCTATAGAGGAATCTCATGCAGTTCCTAGATACGGTCACGGTCTTCCACAAGAGCGCGTCAGGCTATGATAGAAAGATCGTTGATGGTTGTTATTGGTATGGAGATAGCTCTATTACTGTACAAGGCAATGGAATCGTACGAGATGACAGTATTCATATCTTCTTCCCCTGTGATGTTGTCGTATGTTATGCACTAGAAATCAGCAAGAATGACCGCATTGTGAAAGGAATGGTACCAGATATCAAATCAGTGAATGAGCTGGCAAGATATGAGGATAAGATCACAGTGACCTCTGTAAATGGGAACTATGTAGGAAGTCGATTAGATAATTTGCTGGTGACAGGGAAATGACATATAAGGTCGATCTAAAGCTATCCTCTTGGAACCGTACGCTAGTAAGGCATGGGTTGGAAAAGGATGGTCCCGTTCAGGCTTTTTTCACAAATGAACTTTTCCGTGCTAGTTCGCCATATACACCATTTAGAGCAGGTGTTTTATTAGGTACCGCTCAAGTTGATTCATCTAGCATCACATATATCACACCATATGCCCGTTATCTATGGGAAGGTAAATTGATGGTTGATCCATTATATAAAAAAGGGGCTTTTTACGACCCTCTATATGGGTTTTGGTCACGTCCAGGAATCCAAAAAGAGCTAACGAACAAAGAGCTCAAATTCCAAGGAGCACCTCTTAGGGGATCAAAATGGGTAGAAAGAGCTTGGATAGATCATAAGCAAGCAATCATTAAAAGTACCCAAAGGTTCGTGGATGAAGGAGGTAAACGATGAGCATTATTGAAAGCATCCGCAATTATTTATTGACATGCCCATATCTTAAGGAGCTGTCCGATGTTAATGTGGATTTTTTGCCTGATGATCCAACGACATATAGTATCGAACAAACACCTACTGAACCGATCATCAAAACATATTTGGATGGATCATCTGACAGACAGTTTACATTTGTATTTGCTTGTCGCATGTTTTATTCAGATGAAAGAATGAATAACATTACAAACAGTGGATTTTTCGAGAACTTTCAAGATTGGTTATATGACAATTCAGAAAATGACATTCTGCCACAGCTTGATGAGGGTATGACGGCAGAAAGAATAGAAGCAATATCAAGCGGTTATCTGTATGATATATCGGGCGATCTATGCAATGCTAGATATCAGATACAGTGCCGTTTATTATATACAAAAGGAGGCTCAATATGAGTGAAGTAAAAGTAAAACGAAGTCAGTTTGCGACCTTCCTGAATACTGGAGGGAGCACAGAAGCATGGAACAGATTTGGTAAAGGTGTGACATCGCAATCTGTTGCATACAACCCAACCGTAAACAGCGAACAATACATTGATGAAGATAATGCTACATCATCCGTAGATGCATATGCACCTACGATCAATACACCACAAACGGTATGGTCCGGCGATCCAGTATTTGAGTACGTTGATGGATTGCGTAAGGCACGTGCCATTGGTGACGATGCAGTTACGGATATCTTGCTTGTCTATATCTATGATAAAGAGGCAGATGGTGCCTATGCTGCAGAAAAACAGAAGGTATCTATTTCTGTCACAGATTTTGGTGGTGATGCAGGTAGTCCATTATCTATTACATATGATTTAGGATTTATTGGCGACCCAGTAATCGGTACAGCATCTATCACAGATGGAGAGGTAGTTTTCACTGAAAAAAAAGTAACATCCCCTTCGTTAGTTGATGACGAAGGGATACAAGACGATAAGGAAGGTATTAAATGATATCTTCCTTTTAATTTAGGAGGAAATTTATGAACCAGTTACGAGTAGCAAAAAAAAGCTTATATGAAATTGAGGTAAATGATCTAGGTGATACCATTTCATTTAATATCGAAGATCCAACATTACCATTGCGATTGGAAAAGGCATATGAAGAAACTAATAAGATCGCAGACCGCTGTAAAAAACAACTTATTCTCATTGACAAAAAGGAAGCAACAAAATCTAAAAATGCTATCATGAATAACAAAGAACGTGAGAAATTACAAACTTATGAAAAGATGTACCAGGATATGCGAGGAGCTATGGATAAGTTTCTTGGTGAAGGAGCTTGCCAAAAGATATTTGGTGATGTGAATTATCTGACCATGTATGATGAACTCATGGAAGCCTTGCAGCCACACCTTGAAAAGATGGGATTAAATGCCAATAGTTTTGCTAGATCTATTGAAAAGAAATATGGCGCCAAGGATGAAACTGTCTTGAAATAATGGAATACCCTAAACAGGCACTCATAGACGGATGTAAATATCCCATCAATACAAGTTATAAGATTGCTTTAAACTGTTTCGATATCGTAAACGATGATGGCATTAGCGACGCTGAAAGAACCATGGCAATCATCTATTTATTATTTGGATTCATACCCCATGATAACATTGATAAATTTCTTGATATCGCTATTAAATATCTAGGATGTGGAGAAACACAGGAAGAGCATCATAGCCGTAAGAGGGATATGGATTTCGGTCAAGATTGGAAGTTTATTGTTGCCAGCTTTGCAAGCGATTATCATATCGATCTATCACAAACGGATATGCACTTCTATCACTTTATGGAGCTCATACAGGGATTAACAGAGCATTGTGCCTTGTCACGAGTAAGAGAGATACGTAATTACGATCTCAATGATATAAAAGATGCTAAGACCAGAGCAAAGATCATGGAGTCAAAGGAATCGCTGAAACTTAAGGAAACGATAACTGAAGATGAAAAAGAACTATTGGATGAATTTGAATCACTTTTCCAGTGAGGAGGTGAATTATGTCTGATGGAAAGATACGCATTGACACTACTTTAGAAACAAAGAGCGTTGCCAAAAGTTTCAAGGATCTCGAAAACATGGCAAAGCGAACAGCAAATAAATTAAGGGTCGCAATGAGCACAGGAAAAAGTGCCAAAGAACTTGAACAAGATCTAAAAGCACAGCAAAAGATCATACAACAAGCTGAGAAAGAAATATCAAAATATCAGGATCAATTGGATAACATCGATGGTAGCAAGATAGTTACTTCATTACAGAGCAAGATTAATGCAGAAAACAAAACTATCGAAGATGCAAAAGCAAAGTTAGAATCTTATTTAACGGAGCTTAATAAGGTGCAGGAAAAGACCATTAATATAAAGGCTGCTACGGTAGAACAAGTAAGGAATGAGCAAGGACCTGAAATGCTTGCTTTAAACCCTAAGCTAGAAAGCTATGAAACGAGTAAGAAGCTAGCTGTAAATCCTGATTATCAAGAGGCAATAGCTAAAGAGAAAGAACTATTTTCTGAAATGAGAAGATATGATAGCGCAATCGAAAAGGCAACTGCTAGTGTTGCTGGATTAAAAAGTAAGTTAGAAAGTGCTAAGAATGAACAGAAGGAAATGTTGAATGGCAAAATCAGCAAGTTATCACAAGTTCTGGAGAAGGCTAAGAAAGAAGCAGATTCCTTATCTAAAAGTCTTGCAAAGGCAAAAGATAGTTCTGATATGAGCGGTGGAGCAAAAAAATCTTCAAACGCTCTTTCTTCAGCTGGCAAAAGTGTTGGTGAGCTGGGTAATCATGTTAAGAAAACAACAGAAAGCGGAATCAAGCGTTTTGCAAAGCTTGCACTTGCCATTTTTAGTGTGAGAAGTGCCTATACCTTTGCTCGCCGTGCAGCAGATGAATATTTACAATCAAACGAGCAATTAAGCGGCCAGGTACAAGGAATTTGGAATGCACTAGCACAAGCTATCGGCCCTGTCGTACAAACAATCGTAGGGTGGATCGTAACTTTGGTGAGCTACATCAATGCTTTTATCAAATCATTGACCGGCATAGATTTTGTGGCTAAAGGAAATGCGGCAGCTTTGGATAAACAAGCGGCATCTACGAGCAAAGTTGCTAAGGCCACAGAAAAAGCAAAACGCCAGCTAGCTGGATTTGATGAGATGGAAGTCTTGAGCAAAGATAAAACTGACGGTGGTGATGCTGGTGGGGGCGGAGGTGGAACAAGTGCCCCTCAATTGCAATTAGATCCGGTCAATTTAGATGCTTTAGATGGTTTGAAGAAAAAAATGGAAGAACTCTTTGAGCCTATAAAAAATGCATGGGATAAATATGGCAAAGGTTTTGTTGATTCCTTTAAATATGGGCTTGGAGAAGTTTGGGAATTGGTGAAGTCGATTGGAAGCTCATTTGAAGAAGTTTGGACAAATGGCACAGGTGAAGAAACGGTATCTTTGATTCTCCAAATTCTTTCAAATATATTTAAAACAATAGGGAACATAGCTCAAAACTTTAGAAAGGCTTGGGAAGAAGCCGGTACAGGAACTAAGATCATCCAAAACGTATGGGATGTTGTTAATATCCTGCTAGGTGGTGTAAAGGACATTACATCCTCTTTAGAAAAGTGGTCGAGAGATCTTGATTTTGGTCCATTTCTGAAAAGTATAGAGAAAATCACCGGAAAATTAAAACCGTTTGCCAAGCTCATTAGTGAAGATATAAAATGGGCATTTGATCATGTATTACTACCACTTGGTAAATGGACGATAGAATCAGCTTTGCCTGCTGTTATTGATTTGGTATCTGGGGCATTAGATATTCTCTATAAAGTGTGTGAATCAGCTAGTGATACATTCAAATGGCTATGGGAGAACTTCCTTGAACCGATTGCATCTTGGACAGGTGGTGTGATAGTAGATGTATTAGAAGGCATTGCTGATATGTTAGAGGGCATAGCAAATAATGAAATTGCTGTGACTGTGTTAGAAGCATTAGGCATCGTCTTAGGCACGATTACGTTTGCAGTGGCAGCATGGACAATTGCTAGTACAGCTGCATCTTTAGCTACAACGGCATTCGGTGTTGCAATGAATATCCTAACTTCTCCAATTACCTTAGTTATTGGTGCGATAACGGCAATCATTGCCATAATCCTGTTATTGGTAAAACATTGGGATGAGGTCAAAGAAGCTGCAGGCAAATGTTGGGATTGGATATGTGAGAAGTGGGAACAGGCAGGTGAATTCTTTGCAGGTATATGGGATTCCATCTGTGATGTCTTCTCGGGTATCGGTGATTGGTTTAAGGATAAGTTTGAAAGTGCATTAAAAGCAATCAAAAATGTCTTTTCTAGTATCGGTACATGGTTTGGCGACAGAAAGAAAGATATCGAAAATGTATTTAGTAATATTGGTACATGGTTTAAAGAAAAGTTTAATAATGCAATAACAGGCATAAAAAATGTATTTGCAAACATTGGTACATGGTTCGGTGACAGAAAAAAAGATATCGAAAATGTATTTAAGAACATCGCATCCTGGTTTGGTGAAAAATTCGGTAATGCATGGAAGGGTATCAAAAACATATTCTCATTAAAAGGTGTAAAAGAATTTTTTGGGAATGTATGGTCGGGTATAAAAAATGCATTTGGAAATATCGCAGAATGGTTCAGAGATAAATTCAGCAAAGCTTGGACAGCTGTAAAAAATGTCTTCTCATCTGGTGGTAAAGTGTTTGATGGCATAAAAGATGGTATCCTAAATGGCTTGAAGGCGGTTATCAATGCTTTAATTAGTGGTATAAACAGAATTATCAAAATACCTTTCGATGGCATCAACTCAGCCTTGAATGGAATCAAAGATATTAGTATCCTGGGGCACCATCCATTCGATTGGATACCAACCATCAGCGTACCTCAGATTCCAAAATTGGCTAAAGGCGGTATCGTGAATAGACCGGGACCTGGAGTCAATATGGGAGATTATATCGCTGGAGAAAGAAGTCCTGAAGCAATACTACCATTGAAAGATTCTGAATTTATTAAAATGTTTGCGAAAGAAGTAGCATCTAACATGGGCGGGGAGCAGCCCGTAAACATTGTCTTGAAGATAGGTGACAAAGAATTCTATAGATGGTTCATCAACATGAAGAAAAAATATGATTTTGTAATGAATGGAGGTTGATCATGGCACATAAACAAGTTCTTTATATAGATTCATGGAAAGTCCCAAAGCTGATCAAATATGAGGTTGCCTATAACAAACTTTGGGCGGATGACAGTGGCCGTGATCTTGCTGGTAATAACAAAGCAACGTTGATAGGTATCTTTCCAAAGTTACAGGTGGAGGTCGGTTCGTATAACGAAGAAGAGATGAGTCAGTTTTTGAAAAAAGTCAATAAGGCTAAATTGTCGATCAATTGGTATGATGCAGAAACAAAAGCTATGAGAAATGGCGTGTCATACTATATTAATGATTTTTCTGTATCACTTAAGAATACAGCTGCAATGAAATACAACGGGTTTAATTTTAATCTCATTCCTAATAAAAAGAGGTGATCTATTTGGATGTTAGTGAAGCTTTCAAAAGAAACATACAGGAGTTCGGTAGGCAAATTGCTGTCGAAATCAAGATAGGAGATATTACATTACAGAATGATGACATAATATCCTGTAATAGGTGCTATGACGGTGATATGTTTAAGTCAGTCATGCAGTATGTAGATATAGAAATCATAGGTCATAAAATAGCAGCTGATGAAATTACATTGCGATTTGGTGTATTGAATGATGAAAACAATAGCTATGAATATCTGAACTGGGGTACGTACATCATTGATAAGGACACGATTGAAAGATCAATTGATAAGAATACCACAAAGTTCACGGCCTATGATTATTTGGCTAAAGCGTGCATCAATTATAAAAAACTACCAATTACCTATCCTATCACTATTAAAAATTATCTATCAGCTATTTGTAAGCAGTTAGGACTTACGCTAGTGACCAATTCTTTTGCAAACGCTGATCGGCTGATAAATGAAGAAAAATACCTTGATTATGGTAATTATACCTATAGAGATGTTTTGGATGAAATTGCCGGGGCTGCTGGAGGTATCATCTTAGTGCATGATAAATCATTATCTATAAAATATCCAACATCAACACCTCATGTCATAGATGAAAATAATCTCAGATCATTATCTCTTAATGAAAAATGGGGACCGGTGAATAGTTTGGTATTATCTTTAGAACCACAAGAAGATAATTTTTATAAAAGAGATGAAGAATCCATAAAGGCAAATGGACTTACTGAAATCAAGATATGCAATAATGAATTGATTTCTAAATCACGGGAATTATTTGTTGAACAGCTCTTTGATAAGGTCAAAGGGTTTTATTTTTATCCATTTGAATTAGATTCCTTTGGATACGGCTATTTTGAGCCGTATGACCTTATTACGGTCAAAAATCTTGCTGGAGAGGAGCACCAATGCCTAGTTATGAATGATACTGTGTCGATTACAGGTGGTGTGAATGAGAAGATTAATACTTCTATGCCTGCCGTAGCGGTAACAGATTATGCTAAAGCTACACCGGATAAAAAAGCATTATATAAAACGATATTAGAGGTAGATAAGCAAAATCAAAAGATAAAAGCCAGTATAGAGAAAAATGAACAGGAAATAGAAAAATTATCAAATTCTATCTCCGTATCTTTATCAACAAACTATGTGGCTAATCAATCTTATGAACAAGCAACAAAAAAGTACGCTCCTGATTACACGCTAACACCTTTAAAGATCATGGCTACTGTTATGGACAGCCTGATGCAATCATCTGTGGCAGCTACGATCACATGGACACGCAAGGTACAGGACAGCGATAAGTGGACAGCCTTGACCACAGGTGAATCAGCTAGCGGTAATACCCTAACGATATCTCATAATCTTGCTAAGACGACACAATACAGAGCCGTAGCAAGCGTTAAGGTAGGTACTACGCAATATACTTCAGAAAAGACCATCACCATAAACGTTAATATCCTGGAGGATACGACCATCAAGGGCGATGTCTGCAAGATAGAGGCATCAAGTTACTGTTTCACGGAAATGAAAGAGCAAGTAGAAAGCGAAGATGAGCAAGGCAATATCACCACGGAAACAGTGAGCGTATACAATCCAGGTAACATCACGCTTACACCAAAGTTCTTTAACTGTAATTTTGATTGTTGGCAATATTCAGCCGATCTCAGTACAAATTTTACGGTCATAGAGCCAACGGATGAACCATACCAATTTGAGGAGGACGACCCTAGCGCAGGCGATGAAAACATCGTACGGGTAAAGGTCAATGATGCTTATCTAGAAGGAGTTCACTTCAACAAGAAAAAACGGATACTTACGGTATATTATGACGCAGATTGTTTTTATGCGACACGAGCAGTCGTATTTAAACTGAAAAGCGATGTTGATGGCGGCAGCGATACGGTCACCCTTACCTTAGATGGTGACTATGAAACACAATATGGTAATCTCAGCGACGCACTGGATGCTCTGAAAGAAAGCTATACAAGCATCATACAAGAACTGGATGGGCTAGAAGGAACGATCACTACCAGGATAGAACAATCGGATGCCATCTATACGGATATGTTCGAGGACGTGCAAAAACAAATCAGTGAGATCATACAAACGGCATCGGACATCACGGAAACCTTTACTAGTGTAAAAGAGTGGGTCGACGAAAATGGTAGCGACCTGGAGCAGATATCGACCTATATCCGTCGCAGTAGTGCCGGCATCGAAGTCGGCGAAGTAGATGCAGCTGTCAAGACCTTGATGGGGACATCCTATTTCGCTATCTTATTAAATGATAGTGTCTCGATGAAACTGGAGCAGGATCTGTTAACAATCAAAAAGGTCTTGGCTCAATCTGGTCTGCAGCTAGGCAACAACGTCTTTACTGCTAATGATAAGGGCTTTAGGATCACGTGGGGAGGTTAGATAAATGGCAAGTACACCAAGCATAACGATATCGCAAAACTCACAGAGCATCGCAAATAACACCTCCAGTATTACGGTCAAATGTTATGTAACGACATCCGGAGGATCATATAACAACTATAGTCCTTCAGGCAAGTGTACCATCAATGGTACGACTTACTCCTTTAGCCATAGCATACCGGCCAACACAAAAACGCTGGTATACACTAAGACCGTAACGGTTGGACATAATACTGATGGTACCAAAACAGTAAGTGCATCGTTTACCTTTAACACAGAACTTTATGAAGGTACCATCAAGGCAAGCACCTCTAAGACACTTACTACGATACCAAGAGCAACTACACCGAGCCTTAGCGCAAGTAGCGTAAAGCCCGGCGGTAGTATTACCATATCCATGCCGAGGGCTAACGCCATCTTTGATCATACGCTGACCTATAGCTGTGGTAAGAGCAGTGGTACGATTGGTAGCGATTTGGACACATCAAAGACCTGGACCGTACCGACGTCGTTTATTACGCAAAGCCCTAATGGCAATCAGACATGTACGATTACCTGTAAGACATATAGCGGCAGCACTTATATCGGCAGCAAGAGTGTATCCTTCACGGTTGGTTACTACGCAGCGAGCACATTTACGCTGAGCGGTGGCAGCATAGGCAGCTCTGTCACAACATCCATCACGCGCAACTATAGCGGTTTTACGCATCAAGTGTATTGGAAATTTAC
>OFML01000176.1_pt1 | contig 65426 bp, 74 predicted proteins | sample 1541831 | NCBI WGS metagenome assembly OFML01 (sample SAMN04209237, study PRJEB22552) | human gut metagenome | biome: gut; material: feces | host: Homo sapiens | place: USA: Oklahoma | reverse complement strand
TCAAAGAACAGGAAGGAGAGAAAGTAGTTATGTGTACATCATTGGATTTATTTGCAAAAAGGAATAGAAAAGCAGGGTTTAACAAAGGAAGAAACGAAGGAAAAAAGACAATGTTAATAGAGTTGTTAAAGACAAAGATTGGATATTTATCAAAAGAAACAATTCAATTAATTAGAAACTGTAATCGAAAAGAGTTAGAACAATTAACAAAGCAATTTGTTATGATAAACAATCAGGAAGATATATTAGAAATATTGGACATGCACTAAGAAAACCAGAATTAAATTTCTGGTTTTCTTATCTTAATGATATAGGTAATGAATAATTTCTTTCACTATTTTTATTTACATACAAGAATCATTATTTAAAATATCTATGACAGAATAATTTTCTAGCAATAAAAAGTTTTATCAAGTAATATATAAATATAAAAAAACTTTGTATAAGATATGGAAGATGAGGTATGAAGATGAAACTATATAGACCAGTAGGATTATATGAGATGAAAAAAATATTAGAAACAGATTGTAAAGCATTTCCTCCTAGACAAAAACAACAACCTTATTTCTATCCAGTTTTAAATAAGTCTTATGCTAAGGAAATAGCTTTTTGGAATGTAAAAGATAAAAATTCAGGATATGTAGGTTTTATAACTGAATTTGATGTTGAAGATTCATATATAGAAAAATATGATGTTCATTGTGTTGGGAATGAAACGCATTTAGAATTATGGATACCAGCAGAGAATCTTCATAATTTTAATAAGAATATCGTCAATCAAATAAAGATTGTTGATGTTTATTATGGCGACGATTATAAGGGGTTACCACCAAGAGGTGTATCAGGTTTTAAAGAGACAGATGTTTATAAACAAATAGAATTATTACAAAATATTATCAAATATAATGAATTTGATTTTTATGGAACTGTCTTGGTTGAATGGGAATTATTAAATTTAAATTTACTTTTTTGGAAAAGTTTGGGTGTTGATTCATATCTTATCAATAAAATTGTTGAGTATTTACAACTCACACATAAATGCTTTATATCAGAATCATTATTAAAATAATGAAAAAAGATACAGTTTTCTCTGTATCTTAGGTGCTCAATGTATCGATTAATTACCGCCGGGTCCATCCTGGCGTTTTCTATCATCTGGATAATACTTTAGATTGTTATTAGTCCATTGATTGTCTGTAGCAGTTTTTTTGTTTTCTTTGTTTTGTTTATTCAATTTTTCTTTTGACATTTTCATCACTCCGATATTATTTTGTGAAGTAAAGACTAAAGTATTCATTTTTTATAAAAAAATTTTCAATCTATTTTATGAAGCGTTATAATGTATACAGGTGATATAAAAATGAAAAGACAAATAGAAATTCGATGTGGAAATTATAGTGATGCATTAAATGCACAAAATGGTGGAGCTTCTCGCATTATTTTAAGTAATGGATTATATTTGGGTGGATTAACGCCAAGTATTGGAACACTTTTAAAGGTGAAAGAAAATACAGATTTAGAGGTTATTTGTTTAGTGAGACCTAGAACGGCTGGTTTTTATTATAATGATGATGAATTTGAGACGATGATGTTAGATGCAGAAGTTTTGTTAGATAATGGTGCTGATGGGATTGCTTTTGGTTTTTTAGATGAAGAATGTGATATTGATATTGTTCATACAAGAAAGATGGTTGATTTAATTCATTCTTATCATAAGAAAGCTTTTTTTAATCAAGCTATTGATTGTGTTTATGATATAGATAAAACAATGTGTATTTTAATTACAATGGGTGTTGAAGGAATTTATACAAGTGGTCAACAAAAAAATGCTTTGAAGGGAAAAGAAATGGTTCATTATTTACAAGATACTTATGGTCAAGGGATTGAAGTTATTGCAGTAGAAGGAATTAATGTGGATAATCTCACAAAGTATATGGATGATACAGGAATCTTTATTTATCAAACAGCATGTCTTGATTGGGGTATAGACCCTACAACAGTGAAAGCAGATGGATTATTTGATTATCATGATGGTGAGTTTGAAAAAGTGAATTGGGAATTAGTTGAAGCTTATGTAGATGAAGTTGAAGATGATTTATATGATTTTGAGATTGTGTGAGGTGAAGTATGAATTTTAAAGATGATATTAAAAATTATCAACCAATTAATGAACAAGAAATCCAAGACCAAAAAGTCATTATTCAATTAATCGAACAATCTCCCCATATTTTAACAAGAGATAATTATGTTGCCCATATCACAAGTTCTGGATTTATTATGAATCCGACTCTTACAAAAGTCTTGATGATTCACCATAATATTATGAAAAAATGGGCATGGACAGGTGGACATGCCGATGGAGAAAGTGATTTATTAGCTGTTGCACTCAAAGAAGCAAGGGAAGAAACCGGTGTTAAAGATATCCAACCCTTATCTTCTCAAATTGCTTCATTAGATATTTTGCCGGTTTCCAGTCATTTTAAAAATGGTTGTTATGTGAATACACATTTACATTTGTCGGTTGCTTATCTATTGATATGTGATGAGAATCAACCTTTAAAGATATGTGAAAAAGAAAATAGTGGAGTGGAATGGATTGATATTGATATGATTAATCATCAATATTTTAGTGAACATGATGTTTATCTCTATCACAAATTAATAGATCGTGCTCAAAAGGAGGTTGAGAAAATAAGATGGAAATAAGAGTTTTAAAATATTTTCTTGCAGTCGCAAGAGAAGAAAATATAACGAAAGCTGCAGAAGTTTTACATATTACTCAACCAACATTATCTAGACAGTTAATGCAATTGGAAGATGAATTAGGAGCACAATTATATATTCGTGGCAAGAATAAAATTACGCTTACTGAAGAAGGAATGTTGTTAAGAAGAAGGGCAGAAGAAATTGTTGATTTAGCCGATAAAACAGAAAGAGAATTTTTACAAAGAGAAGATTTGATTGCGGGAGAAATTTACATAGGGGCTGGAGAAACTTATGCAATGCGTCAAGTTGCTAAGATGATGAAAGAATTTAGTATACAATATCCACAAGTTCAATATCACTTATTTAGTGGGCAGGCCGATGATATTAAAGAAAGAATTGATAAAGGCTTAATTGATTTTGGCCTTCTTACCGAACCGGTTGATATTGAAAAATATGATTTTGCCAGACTTAATTACAAAGATAGATGGGGAATTATTGTTCCTAATGATAGTGTTTTAGCTTCAAAAGAACATGTAACCCCTCAAGATTTAATTAATCAACCTTTATTGATTCCTCAACGTTCAATAGTCCAAAATGAAATCGCACATTGGTTTGGAGAAGATCATGAAAAACTGAATATTATAGCAACCCATAATCTTATTTATAATGCAGCAATATGGGTAGCAGAAGGTATGGGATATGCTTTTACAATTGATAAGTTATTTTATGGTGATGAGGAAATTCCAGTTACTTTTGTACCCCTCTATCCGACTTTAGAAACTGGGACGGTTATTGTCTGGAAAAAACATCAGATATTCTCACCAGCGATGTCACGTCTAATTGAAAAAATCAGACAAACGTTTAAAGCTTAAAAAAGACATGTTATAATAAAACAAAGAAAAATAGGAGGATTATAATGGAATATTTAGTTTTAGATGTCGGTGGAAGTGCCATCAAATATGCACTTATGAATGATGAATTAGAAATGTTAGAAAAAGGAAAAGTACCAACTCCAAAAGAAGGATTAGAAGAATTTAAACAAGCTGTTCAATCTATTTATCAAAAATATCAAGAAAGAGTAGATGGAATTGCTATGTCTTTACCAGGACTTATCAATAAACATACACGTTTAGTTCAAGTTCCTGGTGCTTTGGAATATAATCTAGGAGTAGACATTTTAGCTGAATTACAGTCAGTTACAACAAATCGTTTAACAATTGAAAATGATGCAAAATGTGCAGCTTTATGTGAAGTTGAATATGGAAGTTTAAAAGGTACTGATGTAGGAGCAGTTTGTATCATTGGTAGTGGTATTGGTGGTGGTGTCACTATTGGTGATAAAGTTTTTACAGGAACTCATGGTTTTGCAGGTGAGTTTAGTTACCTATCTACGGATTGGACAAAACAAGTTGGCTTTGAAGCTAAGTGGGGATTTGATAGCAGTGCTTTATATTTAGTGGCTTCTATTGCCCATGCAGTTGGAGAAGATCCAAAAACATTTGATGGTATGAAAGCTTTTGAATACTGTAATCAAGGTGATGAACGTGCTTTAACTGCTTTAAAGGCTTATACTGATAAATTAGTAATGGGATTATTCAATATTCAAGCAACTGTTGATCCAGATAAAATAGCTGTTGGTGGGGGAATTAGTCAACAACCTATCTTACATGAATACATTCAAAAATCATTAGATCAAATCTATGAGAAAATGCCAATCCCAATTCCAAGAGTTCAAATTGTACCATGTACTTATTATAATGATTCTAATCTTGTAGGAGCACTTGCAAACTATAAGAAAACATATAATGCCTAGTAAGCATTATATGAAATAGATTATAGGTATTAGACATAATTGAATAGAAACTATAAAATGTAGATGTCAAAAGAATATCTACATTTTTTGTTGTAAGGAGGTATGTTATGAAAATTAAAGAAGTCAGTGAAAAGTATAACGTTCCCATGACTGCATTAAGATATTATGAAAAAGCCGGATTGTTTAATCAAGTCAAAAGAGTCAATGGCATAAGAGAGTATGATGATTTGGATATTGAAAGATTAAGTTTAATCTTAACTTTAAAAAAGGCCGGTGTCCATATTGAAAACATTTTGAAATATATTCAATTAGATGAACAAGGACAATCAACATCAATCCAAAAAATTCGAATTTTAAAACAAGAAAGAAATAACATCTTAGATGAGATTCATCAACGTCAAAAAAACTTAGATACATTAGATTGTTTAATTTATAAATTAAAGGAGGAAAACAATGAAAACAAACAATAAAAAACCTTGGATTATTTTAGCTTTATGTTGTGGTTTAGCAGCTTCATCAATCGGGGTGTCTATTAACTCATCAGGAGTTTTCTATACACCTGTTTCAGAAAGTTTGCATATGATGCGAGGAACATTTTCGATGCATATGACAATTTTCTCGTTAGTCACAGCCATCACTTCATTATTTGTTCCACGTTTAATGGAAAAGTTCTCTTATAAAATGATTTTAACTGTCAGTGTTTTTACTGCTGTTGTTTCAACTGGATTAATGGCATTAGGAAATAGTGCTATTGTATTCTATATTTTAGGTGCTATTCGAGGAATGAGTACAGCCATGTTTTCAATTGTTCCATTAACTTTGGTTATTAATGGCTGGTTTGAAAAGAAACATGGTCTTGCAACAAGTATTGTTTTTGGATTTAGTGGTTTAGCAGGTTCTATTTGTTCACCTATCTTATCAAGTTGTATTGAAACATTTGGATGGCAAATGGGTTATATCATAAAAGCAATTATTCTTTTATGTTTATGCTTACCAGCAGTTTTATACCCATTTCATGTTGATGCAAGGGATGATGGGTATTTACCATATGGTTATGAAGAAAAGAAAGAAAATGATGTTTCTGTAGAAAGTCCAACTTTCCATTTTATAACAGTTGCTTTTATCAGTTTCTTTGTCTTTGGTTTAATGTGTAGTTGTATTACAAGCGTTACTCAACATCTTCCAGGATTTGCTGAATCTATTGGTTATAGTAGTGTTGTTGGAGCTTCACTTTTATCAGCAGGAATGGTAGGAAATATTATTTCTAAATTAGTTATTGGAACATTGAGTGATCATTTTGGTTCAATAAAAGCAACAATTGTTATGATTATTGCGAATACTTTAGGAATTGTGATGTTGATGATGGGAAAATCAGAATTTCTCTTATTAGTTGGAGCATTCTTATTTGGTTCTTGTTATTCAATTGGAGCAGTGGCTTTACCATTACTTACAAAGCATTTCTTTGGTAGTAATAACTATGCCAAAGCTTTTCCTAGTATTTCCTTTGCATCCAATTTAGGAGCAGCCATTTCACTATCAATGGTTGGATATATTTATGATTTCTTTGGTTCATATATATACGCATTTATGATTGCATTGATAATGATTGCCTTAGCAGTTCTATTACTAGCAATCACTTCAACTTTCACAAAACAACATTAGGAGGAAAAGAAAATGAGAGATTTAAACAAAGCCAATGAGTTATTTCAACAATTACATGATGAAGATATTTTAAATGATGATCTAGAGTTACAAACGATTATGAAAAATTATATCTATGGAGATGTTTATCAACATGGAACACTAGATTTAAGATTAAGAGAATTGATTTTAATTGTTGTAAATACAACAAATCATACCCTTACATCTTTAAAAGAACATGTGAATGCAGCTATTAAAGCAGAAGTTTCACCTATTCAAATCAAAGAAGTCATTTATCAATGTACGCCTTATATTGGATTAGGAAAAGTTCAAGAAGCATTAGAAGTAGTGAATCTTATTTTCAAAAAACATAATATTTCTACAAAACCACAAGCAACAGTGAATGAAAAAACAAGATTTGAAAAGGGTTTTGAAGTACAAAGTGCTGCTTTTGGAAAAGACCATATTCAAGCTAATCATGATCAAGCTTCACAAGAATTAAAACATATTCAAAAATATTTATCAGAATATTGTTTTGGTGATTTTTATACAAGAGAAGGATTAGATTTAAAAACCAGAGAACTTATGACAATGGTTACGTTAGCGACTTTAGGTGGTTGTGAAAATCAATTAAGAGGACATGTTGGAGCTAATATCACAGTTGGAAATAGTCGTGAATTATTGATTGAAACAATAACACAGTGCCAACCTTATATTGGTTTTCCAAGAACATTAAATGCTATAACAATTATTAATGAAGTGACAAAATAGGAGGATAAGAAAATGGAAGAAAAAGATGTTTTGTTTGGATTAGGAGACCCTAATGATGCTTATGCTAAGTATTTTGATGGACAAAGTTATTTAAAAAGATTAACAACGACAGGAGGACCAATGGCGAATGTAACATTTGAACCAAGATGTCGTAATCATTGGCATATTCATCATAAAAGCGGACAAATTTTATTATGTACAATGGGTAGAGGTTATTACCAAGAATGGGGAAAACCTGCGCAGGAATTAAAACCAGGAGATATTATTCATATTTCTCCAGAAGTTAAACATTGGCATGGGGCAGCAAAAGATAGCTGGTTTACACATATTTCAGTGGAAATTCCTGCAGCTGATTCAAGTAATGAATGGTTAGAAGCAGTCAGTGATGAAGATTATAATCAATTAAAATAGGAGAAAATTATGGAATATGTAAAATTAGGAAATACGGGATTAGATGTTTCTCGTATCTGTTTGGGATGTATGAGTTTTGGAGATCCTCAAAAATGGATTCATAGTTGGGTATTAAATGAAGAAGATTCAAGGAAGATTATTAAAAAGGCTTTAGATTTAGGAATTAATTTCTTTGATACGGCTAATGTCTATGGATTAGGAGCGAGTGAAGAAATCTTAGGGAGAGCTTTAAAAGATTATGCCTCTCGTGATGAAATTGTAATTGCGACAAAGATTAGTGAAAAAATGAGTGATAAGCCAAATGGTCAAGGTCTTTCTAGAAAAGCAATTATGCAAGAAGTTGAACATTGTTTAGAAAGATTACAAACAGATTATATTGATATTCTTTATATTCATAGATGGGATTATCATACACCGATTGAAGAAACAATGTGCGCTTTAAATGATTTAGTAAGTTCAGGAAAAGTTCATTATTTAGGAGCTTCAAGTATGTATGCGTGGCAATTTCAAAAAGCACAATATGTTGCTGAAAAGAATGGCTGGACAAAATTCTCAGTTATGCAAGGACATTATAATTTATTATATCGTGAAGAAGAACGTGAAATGAATCCATTTTGTTTAGATTCAGGAGTCGCTCTTGTACCTTATAGTCCTTTAGCTGCAGGAAGATTAACAAGAGATTGGGATAGTGATTCAAAACGTTTTCAAGAAGATCAAGTTGCAAAAAGAAAGTATGATATAACCCAAGATAGTGATCAAATTATTGTTGAAAGAGTTGCACAAATTGCTCAAAAATATAATGTGAGTAGATCGCAGGTTGCAATAGCGTGGTTATGGCAAAAAGGTGTCACTGCGCCCATTGTAGGAATTACAAAAGAAAAATATTTAGATGATTTTGTTGGTGCTTTCCAAGTTCAATTAAGTGAAGATGATATAAAATATTTAGAAGAAGCATATGTTCCACACAATATTGTAGGACATCAATAGGAGAAAGATATATGATAAAAATAAATGAAAAAGGACAAGCTGTTGCTCCTAAGATACATTTAATAACAGATGAAGTTTTCAAAAAAATAGACCATACAGAAATCAGATGGTTAGGAAATGCAAGTATTATGATCAATAGTCATGGAACAAATATTATGATTGATCCACTATTAGAAGGATTTGATATGCCATTATTAATAGATATGCCAATCTTACCTCAAGATATTCCAACATTAGATGCTTTATTGGTTACACATATTGATAATGATCACTTTAGTCGACCAACATGCCATGATGTTTTAAATGTTTGTAAATCATATCATGCTACAAAATATGTAGCTGAAGTCATGAGAGAAGAAAATATTCCAGGGATTGGACATGATATTGATGAGTCTTTTATGGTGAATGATGTTAAAGTTACCCTCACAAAAGCTGTGCACAATTGGCAAAATGAATCATCAAAGTACAATTATCGTGAATGGAAAGTAGAAGATTATTGTGGCTATTGGATAGATTCACAGGATGGAACAATTTGGTTACCAGGTGATTCTAAACTCATTGATGAACATTTGCATATGCCTAATCCTGATGTTATCTTATTTGATTTTGCAGATAATGAATGGCACATAACATTAGAAGGAGCAGTCAAGCTTGCCAATACTTATCCAAATGCTCAATTGATTTGTATTCATTGGGGATGTGTTGATGCACCTGATATGTCACCGTTTAATGGTAATCCTGAAACATTATTTGATAAAGTTGTGAATCCAGATAGAATTCAAGTTTTAGCTCTTGGGGAGGCATTTGTTTTATCATGAAAAAAACATTATATTTAATGCGTCATGGTCAAACGATGTTTAATGTACAAAAGAAAATTCAAGGATGGTGCGATTCTCCATTAACAGAATTAGGGATACATCAAGCTCAAGTGGCAGGAGAATATTTTAAAAAGAATCATATTACATTTGATCATGCTTATTCCTCAACAAGTGAACGTTGTTGTGATACATTAGAACTTATTACAGATATGCCTTATACAAGAATAAAAGGTATAAAGGAAATGTTCTATGGTGAATTAGAAGGTGAAAGTGAACGTCTGAATTGTGCAACACCTAAAGAATGTGAAACATATTATCTTCAATTTGGTGGTGAATCTTCGAATACAGTTAGAGATAGAATGTTAAAAACACTAACGGATATTATGGAAAAAGATGACCATGAAAGTGTTTTGGCTGTTTCTCATAGTGGTGCTTGTTTTAACTTTTTAAGAGCTATTCAAGATCCAACAGAAGAATTAAAGAAAGGAATAACAAATTGTTGTATATTCATATACGATTATGAAGATAATCACTTCTCTTTAAGAGAAGTGATTAGACACCAATTTTAATTCATGTCTTAAAATTGTCAAAAATTTATATAAAAATAAGAAATAATGGAAACTTTGCTTCATCTTCTTAAATCTATATGTCTATCTATGACAAAATAAGATATAGTCAAGATAGTAAATAAAGGAGATGTGAGAAATGATTAGAATTTTATTAGCTTGTGCAGGAGGAATGTCAACAAGTTTATTGATGTTAAGAATGCAAGAAGAAGCAGAAAAACGAGGTGTTGAAGTGACTGTAGATGCTGGACCTGAAAAAAACATTGAAAATTTAATGGGAACATTTGATGTTTTATTATTAGGTCCTCAAGTTAGATACGCTATTGGAAATGTTAAGAAAATATGTGAAGGAAAAGTTCCTTTTGATGTTATTGAAATGAGGGACTATGGGATGGTGGATGGCGTTAAAGTGTTAGATAAAGCATTAAAAATGTATGATGATTTCTATAAATAGAAGAACGAATACAAGTTCTTCTATTTTTTTGAAAAATTTTTTTCATTGGAGATGAATGATTGAAAAATAAAGATGATAAAACATTTTTATTTAAGAAGCATAACTACATTTTTTTACAAGGAATATTATAATTGAAGTACATTAAAAAACTTTGAAAAAGGGGGGAATTATAATGATTATAGAAAAATTATTGGATGCTAATGATTTAACTGAATCAGAAAAACAAATCAGCCAATATATCTTAGATAAAAATAATGATTTATCATTAATGACAAGTATTGAACTTGGTAAAAATAGTTATACATCCCAATCATCAGTCATTAGATTTTATAAAAAATTGGGATATCATTCTTATCGTGAGTTTATTTCACGTTTAATTATTGAAAGAAACGAGTATTTTAAAGTCGATGATATTGCTTTAGAACAACCAACTCAATATTTTTCGAGTTATGAAGAAACACAAAGTATTATTTCTAAAATGTATGCCTTAGCATTAATAAAAACCAATATTTTACTTAATAAAAATACAGTTATAAGAGTGTGTAATCGTATATCAAGTGCTTCTTCTATTGATATATATGCGGTAGGAATAGCGAACGTTATTGCAAAACAAATGGCTTTTAAATTACAGTCATTAGGTTTATCTTGTATGTTTCATGATGGTTTAAATATGAATTATATAAAGAAATTAGATCAAAGAAATGTTTCGATTATTATTGCTTTATCTGGTAAAAATCCAATGATTCAAACCATCGCAAAAACTCTATCTGAACAAAGGAATTATGTTGTTTCTTTAATGGGACGTAAGGAAAAAAATGTAATGGAATTATGTAAAGATAATATTACTTTTTTTACTCAAGAAAAAGATGATGTAGATGTATTGGTAGATTTGTTTTCAGGTGAATATATTGTTAATTTGATATATGCTATTTTAAAAGTGAAGATGGAGAACCTTTGATTTATTATTAATAAAAGACTTTATATATTCATATTTAAATGTTTGATCTGATTTTTAAGAATTATAGTTTTTTTCATATTTTGAATAGAGATAGATTTTCATATTTATTATTGATAAAATAAAATAGAGTGGAGGATGAATATGAAAAAAGCAGTTATATTTGATATGGATGGTTTAATGATTGATAGTGAGAGAGTCACTTATAATGAATATGTTAAAAAGTTACATCTATTAGGACATGATGATTTTACTGAAGAATTATATAGAAATTGTTTAGGTAAGAATAAAGTTGGAATATGCCAAGTTTTTATTGATCATTATGGTGAATCTTTTCCTATGGATGAGGTATGGGATGATGTTCATGTTTGGATTGATGAGAGTTTACGCGCATATGTTCCTAAGAAAAAAGGCTTAGATGATTTATTACATTATTTAAAAGATCATGGCTATAAGACAATTGTTGCAACATCAAGTGCTCGTGCAAGAGTTGATGAAATTTTAAAAAACGCACAAATTACTGAATATTTTGATGATAGTATTTGTGGAGATGAAGTGACACATGGAAAGCCAAATCCTGAAATCTTTTTAACCGCATGTGAAAAATTAGGTGTATCACCAAAAGAAGCACTTGTTTTAGAAGATAGTGAAGCAGGAATTTTAGCAGCCTATGATGGAGATATTGATGTTATTTGTGTACCGGATATGAAATATCCAGAACCTGACTATGCAGCTAAAACAACAAAGATTGTCGATTCATTAGAGGATGTTATTGATTACTTAGAAGATATTTCCTAGGGAATATCTTTTTTAAAAAAGGAGAGAAACAATGAAACCAAAATTACACTTTACACCACCACAAAACTGGATGAATGATCCAAATGGTTTAATTTATTTTCAAGGAAAGTATCACTTGTTTTATCAACATTTTCCTTATACTTGTCAGTGGGGAACAATGCACTGGGGACATGCTGTGAGTAATGATCTTGTTCATTTTGAGCATTTGCCAATTGCTTTGTATCCATCAAAATATGCTGATCGTAATGGATGCTTTTCTGGTTCAGCAATTGCATATCATAATCAATTGTATTTGTATTATACATCAATTCGTTATGCTAAAGAAAATCCAGAATATGTTCATGTTCAATACAGTGATGATGATTTAATCGCTTCACAATCTGTTGTTATATCTCAAGATGGTTTTACATTTGATAATCAAAATGATAAACATCTTGTTGTTGATGTTATTGAGGATGAAAAATTAGGTGATAAACGACATACTAGAGATCCTAAAGTCTGGATTGGAAAAAATGGACATGTTTATATGAGTGTTGGAAGTAAAATACCTAGTGATAAGGGCTATGATGGTGAAGTTTTATTTTATGAAAGTGAAGATGGTTTAAATTTCACTTACAAAAATAGATATACTGATGCCGATATTGGAGATATGTGGGAATGTCCTGATTTAATTTGCTTAGATAATCAATATTTTTTAATATTCTCACCAGAAAATATCAATCAACCACCTTATCCTAACAGCAATGCTGTGATTATGTGTGTTTCTTTTGATGAAGATACATGTACATTAAAAAAACAAGGGGATTATATGTATTTAGATTATGGTTTGGATTTTTATGCGCCACAAACATTTCTCGATGAGTATCAACAAAGAACAATGTTTGGTTGGATGCGAATGCGAAAACCAGCTAAAGATGAAAATTGGTGTGGGATGTTAACAATGCCAAGAGTCATAATAAATAAAAATGGACATATTTATCAACAGGTCCATCCTCATATAAAAAGACTATTTACTAAAGAGGCAAAGATTATTGATTTTAATCAACCATTTCAATTATTGACTTCTTTAAAAGAAGGAGAAGAAATAAGCTTAGGGGGATTAAAATTAAGTATTAAAAATGATTGTCTTTATTGTGATAGAGAAAAAGTATCAATTGTTGCTGATAAGGTATGTAATATCAATCATACACCATGTTTAAATGGACAATATGATTTAGAAATTTATTATGATCAACATATTTTTGAAATTTATATTAATGATGGATATTATGTTTTAAGTCAAATTGTTTATGAATTAGATAAAAAAGATATTTCATTAAATAAATATCAATTATATAATTTGTTTTAAAAAGTGGGCTATCCTTTCTTTCAATCTAAAAATGCAATATAATAATAGTGAATAGAAGGTGATCATATGCCAACAAATCATAATTATATGCTTATAATTGGGAAAAATCATTTACAAAACCAAAATATTGTAGATATTTTTAATGATCACTATAAACCTATTATTGTACAAGATATTTCTAAAGCTATAGAAAGCTTAGAAGCAAATCATAGTCAAATTGGAATTGTTATGATTGATGATAGTATGGATAAAGATGAAATCAAAGATTTTCTTGATTTTTGTCTATCTAAACATTTAGATGTACAAATTCCAATGGTTTTTATAGATGGAACAGAAGATGATGAATTATATAATTTAGTTTTTTCTTTAAAGATAGACGAAGTTATCAGAAAACCATATAATCCTAATATATTTAAAGCAAGAGTATTAAATTTAACTGCTTTATTTAGTCATAAATATCGTCTACAATGGCTAGTCGATACACAAACTAAAGAATTAAGAGAAAGCATTGAAGTGTTAAATCAAATGCGTTTAGAAGTTTTAGAATCTTTAGGAACATTGGTTGAATTTAGGAGCATTGAATCAGGAGAGCATATTTATCGTGTTCGTTTTATTACAGAACTACTTATGCAAGAATACCAACAATGCCATCCAGAATTAGATATATCTAATGAAATGATACATGAAATAGGAATGGCGTCAATTTTACATGATATTGGGAAAATATCTGTTAGTGATACAATTTTAAATAAACCAGCACGTTTAACTGAAGAAGAATTTAATGAAATGAAGAAGCATACGATGTATGGTTGTGAAATTATTAAACAATTTAAAGGATTGTATAATGAAAAAACATATCAATATTATTATGATGTCATTCGTTCTCATCATGAAAAATGGGATGGTAAAGGCTATCCTGATGGTTTAAAGAAAGATGAAATACCTTTATGGGCACAAATTGTATCCGTTGCAGATATTTATGATGCTTTAACGAATACCCGTGTCTATAAATCAGCTTATCATCATTCAAAAGCTGTGAAAATGATTTATGATGGTGAATGTGGAATGATTAATCCAGAAGTTCTTGACTGTTTTAAAAATATAGAAAATGAAGTTCATCAAACAGCTCAAGCTTTATCTGGTGAAAAAATTGAAAGCTTTCAAAATGAAGAAGAAAACTTTGTTATGCACAATTTAGAAAGAGAACGTTCCTATCATCGTGCTTATACAGAGTTATTATCGGATTGTTATTTTGAATATGATAGTGAGTATCGTACTTTACAGCATTATAATATATTGGGTAGAGTTGGTTTAGAAAAATATCATGAGGATATGTATAGAAATGTTCATCCCGATGACATTGATAAATTAAAACAAGCAATCAATCAGACCTCTAGCAGCAATCCAACTTTGAAACTCTATATTAGAATACGATATGGAATGCAGTTAGCTTATATGCCTTGTTTAGTGACAATCCGTACAACGTGGGATATTTATACCAATAAACGTATTGGTGGTGTAGGAAAAATTGAAATAGTGAGAAATAACTAGCAATGACTAGTTATTTCTAGTTAAGGAGGATATTATGATAGAAGTTAATCATTTAACAAAAAGATATGATCAATTTAAGGCTGCAGATGATGTAAATCTTGTAGCAGAAAGTGGTAAGATTACAATTTTACTTGGACCTAATGGGGCAGGGAAATCTACGACGATTAAAAGTATTGCTAATTTATTAAAATTTGAGGGAGTTATCAAGATATGTGGTTATCGCAATGATACAATTGAAGCAAAACGTTGTTTTGGGTATGTCCCTGAAACACCTATCTTATATGATTTATTGACAATTGATGAGCATATTGATTTTATTGGACATGCTTATCAAATCAAAAATTATCAAGAAAAAGCTGAAAAATATTTAGAACTCTTTAAATTAACAGAAAAAAGAAAGAAAATGGCTAAAGAATTAAGTAAAGGGATGACTCAAAAACTAAGCATGTTATTGGCGTTTATGATTGAACCAAGAGCTTTATTAGTTGATGAACCAATGGTTGGTCTTGATCCTGCTAGTATTGAAGATACTTTAAAATTATTTAGAGCTTTGGCTAATGAAGGTTGTGCAATTTTAATTAGTACCCATATTATTGATATTGTCAGTGATATATTTGATGAAGCTTATATTATGAATAAAGGACATATTATTAAACATGTTAGAAAAGAAGATTTACAAGAGGAATCTTTGAAAGAATATTTCTTTGAATTAACGGATGGTGAATAATATGAAAACACTTTTACGACTTTGGTTTTTAAAATCAAAAGCAAATATAAGAAATTTATTTAAAAAACCAACCAGTGCAATATTTACAGTTTGTATGGTTCTTTTATATGGATTTATTATTATCAGCATGTTTACAATTAAACGCAGTCCTTCACCAATGATGGTTACCCTGGATTTACACACATCAATATTAGTATTAATAGGTTTTCTCGCATTAATGTTATTTTCTACATTAATGTCATCTAAAAAAGCCTTGTTTTATGGTAATGATGCCTTTTTCTTATTTAGTGGTCCTTTTACTAGAAAACAAATTATGGCATATCTTACATTACAAACAATTGTTCAATCAGTTATGATAGGCTTCTTTGCTTTAATATTTTTTGTTGGTATGAGTAGTGGTTTATCTTTTGAACCAATGTTTGTATGGTTATTGATTATTGGAGTTATATTCACTATTCTTATTTTTCTTGTTTTAAGTGATTATTTATATGTTTTATCCATTGGTGATAAGAAATATAATATATTATCTAAAGTGATTATTGGTATATTTGTTTTTATTGTTATGATGACTTTAATAATGACTTATTTACAAACAGGAGAATTAAAGACATTATTCATTGATTTTATTCAATCACCATTATTTTATTTTGTTCCTGTTTTTGGTTGGCTAAAACTAGGTTTAATTAGTTATGTTACCAAAGAATATCTTTTCGTATTTATTGGTTTTGCTTTATTATTATTAACATATATCATCATTTATTTATTATTCATTAATTATCAAGGTGATTTTTATGAACAAGCATTACAAGATTCCTTAGATTTTTCAAAAAGATATAAATCATTAAAAGAAGGTAATCAAAATGCTATGAAAGATGTAAAGGTCAAAAATGTAACAGGAAAGTTTCAATCAGGAGCTTTTGCAGTTATGTCAAAAAACTTCTTACTAATGAAAAAAACAGGACATATTTTATCAGCTAATGATTTAATAACAATCTCTATTTATATTGTTTTGGCAATTTTTACTGGTTTAGGATTTGGTTTCTTTATTTATATGATGGTTTTATATATCTTTACATCACTACAAAATAGTGAACTAGCAACTGAATTAAAGAACTATCAAATCTATCTTATTCCAGATAAACCAATAAAAAAATTAATAGCTGTTATGTTACCAACGTTTATTAAGGTGATACTTATTATGACAATTTCATTGATCATTGTAGGGATTTATTATCAAACAGATTTCATCACATTAATCATGTATCTCATCAATATGATAGGATATATATGTGTTTTTATGAGTGGTAGTGTATTAACCGTGAGAATCTTAAAAAGTCGTTCTTCACGTATATTTGAAAATTTAATGAGAATGTTTATCATGGTTGTTTGTTCATTGCCAAGTGTATTCTTAACAGCATTTGTCCTCATAACTGGTCATTTGAATACAGCCACACTAACGCTAATTTCTTATTCATCATTATTTATGAATTTTGTGATTGCAGTAGGAATTATTATATTATGTCAAGATATGATGAATGGTCGAGAGTTAAAGAGTGAGTAGGGATTATATATTCCTACTTTTCTTGTACGGACATGCATTGATAAAAAGGGTGAAGTTGTGTATACTGTAAGAAAGGACGTGATTTTATGAGTAAATATCAAATGATATATCAAGATTTGTTAGATAAAATAAAACAAAGAGTTATTCAACCTAATACTTATCTTCCTAGTGAAAATGAATTAATGAAACAATATGGTGCTTCAAGAGATACTGTACGTAAAGCTTTAAATTTGTTGTTACAAAATGGTTATATTCAAAAAAACAAGGGAAAAGGATCTTTGGTTTTAGATATGGATAGAATTGCTTTTCCAGTTTCTGGTGTAACGAGTTTTAAGGAACTTCAAAAAACATTACATGGAGATGTAGAAACAATTGTGAATATGTTTTTAGAAGAAGAAATTCCTAATGAATTAAAAGAAGATCTTTATATGGATAGTGGTAAAATATATCATATTGAAAGAATTAGGAAAATAGATGGAGAAAAAGTAATTCTAGATACTGATTATCTTAATGGAAAAGTTGTTAATGGATTAAAAATAGAACATGCTAAGAATTCATTATATGAATATATTGAAAAAGAATTAGGGCTGAAAATTAGTTTCGCTAGAAAAGAAATTACGGTTGTTAAAGCAACTCAAAGAGAAAAACAGTTGTTAGATATGTTAGACTATGATTTATTGGTTTGTGTTAAATCGTATACTTATTTAGAAGATGCGACATTATTCCAGTACACAATTTCAAAACATCGCCCTGATAAATTTAGATTTGTTGATTTTGCAAGACGAACAGAATTATAGATGAGTGATTCTTCATTCATCTTTTTTTGACCGTTTATAGTTAATAAAGAACCATCTGTTTAAAAGTAAAGGTATTTCTTTTCATAACTCTATATAATGAAATCGAAAAAGGAGGGAAACATCATGAAAGTGAAAGTTGAGTTAGATCAAGACTGTGTTGAACCAATCATATTAATTAAGACAAAAGAAATTACAAATGAAATTAATGAATTGATACAGTTTCTTAATTCTAAACAATATGAGATGATTGCTGGATTCTATAATGATACAGTAGAACTGTTAGAACAATCACAAATTATTAGATTCTATGCATCACAACAAAAAGTTTATGCTCAAGTCAATGATAGAGAATATGTCATTCGGTTAAGGTTATATGAAATCGAAAATCGATTAAATCAAAAAGACTTTATTCGAATTTCACATTCAGAAATTGTTAATCTCAAAGCAATTGAAAAATTAGATTTAAGTTTTTCAGGGACTATTCAATTGCTTTTATCTAATGGAGAAGTGACTTATGTTTCCAGAAGATATGTGAAAAAAATAAAAGAAATATTAGGAATATGAGGTGAAAGTGATGAAAAAAAAGATGCTTTTAAGAGGGGTATTAGGGATACCATTAGGGATTTCAATAAGTTATGTTATTTCTATTATAACTTCATTTATTTATGGTAATGGTAAGTTTTTTGTTTGTTCTCCTTTACTTATTGAATATGCAGGAAATGAAATAAATGCTGTTGTTTTACAGACAGTACTTAGTGCTTTATTGGGAATGATTTTTGCTGGGGGATCAGTTGTATGGGATATGGAGCAGTGGAGTATAGCAAAGCAAACAGGAATCTATTTTACTTTAACTGCAGTTGCTATGTTTCCTATTTCTTATATGGCAGGATGGATGGAACATACTTTATTAGATTGTGTGATTTATTTTGGAATATTTGTTGTTATCTTTGTTGTTATGTGGCTTATTCAATATTTTATTTGGAAACAAAAAATTGAAAGAATCAATAAAAATATTCATAAGTCATAAAAGAGATTATAAATAAGGTCTTCTCTTAAATATATTCATTTGATTTGCATATAAGGATGTCATCTTATCTATAATCATTCTTATATTGTGTTCAATATATGTGGATTATAGTTTGTATAAAAGACAATATAAAATAAAAAGAAAGTATGTATTAATGCATTTTGCATAAATTGTATATTAGATTTCAAGTGATCAATACATTGATTTAAAAATATGAAATTGATATAATGGATATATAAAATAGAGAGGAGGATGTATGACCTAAGGGTTGTCTTTTCCTTAAGTTATACGCCAAAATATGGACAAAAATATTATTTGTATTGGAACTCAGTATAACGGTTATTCAATTGATTTAGAAAAGCATTTATTAATCATTCATCAACCTAATAGTTTATATGAAAATAAAGTTCAGAAAAAAGAAAAGAATATAACTATTAAGTTAAATGAAATCAAATATGTGGACGTATTATATTCTGAATATGATCCTGGATTATTTGGAACTAATTGTAGTGTTGTGTTGGAGGCACATTTAAATGATGGAAGCAGATATGATTTTCATAAATACATTGAAGCTTCAAAAGATGATTTGTTAAAGGCTTATTCAATATTCAAGAGTGAAGGTATTGTGTTTAATGATAAGTACAAAATATTAGAAACTATTGTTCATTCTCATGAGGAACGTATCAGTTATATATTGGTTGATATGATTAAAAATAATAAATTACCAAGAATAGATTTGTCAAAATAATGTCATCTATTTTAGAGTGTTTGTTGTTATCTTTATTGTCATGGGGCTTATTTAATATTTTATTTAGAAGCATAAAATTGAAAGAATTAATGAAAATGTTCTTAGGTCATAAAAAGATATTTCATGTCTTGACATTCAAAATGAGTTTGCTATAATATGTGTTGCTCGGAGGGCTAATCAAAATGATTTGCTGGATAAGAGTATAGGTCAACAATCTATACTTTTGTCCAGCTTTTTTAATGTAAAGGAGGAGATACAATGGACTTTTTAACTGGAAAATTAAAATCACTTTATTTTAAATATTTGGCTGCAGCATTTGGAAGTGCATTAGTAACATCAATATATTCAATTGTTGATATGGCTATTGTTGGACAATATCAAGGACCGGATGGAACAGCAGCTTTGGCTGTTGTTGCACCAATCTGGAATATTATTTTTAGTTTGGGATTATTAATGGGAATTGGTGGGTCAATTATTCTCAGTACATTAAGAGGACAAAGAGATGGTCATCATCAATATGAAAATGAATACTTTTCATCAGCTGTGATAGGTTCTACTGCTTTAGGATTAATCATGTGGGTTTTACTTATTTTCTTTGATAAAGAATTATTTATATTCTTTGGAGCAAAAGGAAATCTTTTAGCCCTTGCACAAACTTACATCATACCAATTAAGTTTGTTTTACCATGTTTCTTGTTTACACAAATGTTAGCAGCCTTTTTAAGAAATGATAATGCTCCAACTTTAGCAACCATAGGTGTATTATTAGGTGGAATATTTAATATCTTTGGGGATTACTTCTTTGTATTTACTTTAGATATGGGAATCTTTGGAGCTGGACTTGCGACTGCAATAGGATCAGTCATTTCTTGTATCATCATGCTTACACATTTTTTATCAAAAGAAAATACCCTTCATTTTGTTATACCTAAACATATATTACAACAATTACAAAAGATTGTGATTACCGGATTTTCAACTTTTTTTATCGATATAGCTATGGGAATTTTAACTATTTTATTTAATCGACAAATTATGGCTTATCTAGGAAGTCAAGCTTTATCTATTTATGGAATTATTGTTAATATTAGTACCTTTGTACAATGTTGTGCCTATAGTGTCGGACAAGCATCACAACCTATTATTTCTACAAATTTTGGTGCAAAGTTTGGTCATAGAATTAAAGAAACTTTAAAATATGCATTATATAGTGTTGCTTTCTTTAGTATTCTATGGACTGCTCTTGCACTTCTTGTACCAAATATGTTCGTTAAAATTTTTATGACGCCAACTCAGGAAATTCTTCAAATAGCTCCTCCTATTATAAGAATGTATGGTCTATCTTTCTTGTTGTTACCATTTAATATTTTTTCAACATATTATTTCCAAGCATTATTAAAACCTAAAACATCATTTGTTATATCAGTTGGTAGGGGATTGGTTTTGAGTGGCATTTTGATTTATCTGTTACCACTAATCAATGCTGATTATTTATGGTTGACAATGCCAATCACTGAATTCATTGTAGCTATATATGCTGTTATTCATATGCGCAAGTGCACAAAAAGTTTACCTATTGAATCAAGAAGTTAAAATTTAATTAACTTCTTTTTATTTTATGTTGACATACATGTACGTACATGTTAAGATATGTTCGTCAAAGATGTACGTACAAGTTTAAAAAGGAGAGAAAAATTATGGGTAAGTTTCGTCAAGATGCAAGTGAGCTCTTAAAAGAAGTTGGTGGTAAAGAAAACATTCAAGCAGTTACACATTGTGTGACTAGAATGCGATTTGTATTGGTTGATCCTGATAAAGCTGATGTTCAAGCAATTGAAAAAATTCCTTCAGCTAAAGGAACATTTACACAATCAGGACAATTTCAAGTTATTATTGGAAATGAGGTTCAAGAGTTTTATAACGATTTTATTGAAATTAGTGGTATTGAAGGTGTGAGTAAAGATCAAGTCAAACAATCTGCGAAAAGTCAACAAACAAGATTACAAAAAGTGATGAGCGATTTAGGTGAAATCTTCGCACCAATTATTCCTGCATTGATTTGTGGTGGTTTGATTTTAGGATTTAGAAATTGTATAGATGCTATTGAGTTTTTTGAAAATGGAACAAAGACTTTAGTTGAAATATCTCAATTTTGGGCAGGTGTAGATAGTTTTCTATGGTTGATTGGTGAAGCAGTTTTTCATTTCTTGCCAGTAGGAATTGTTTGGTCAATTACTAAAAAGATGGGAACAAGTCAAATTCTTGGGATTGTCTTAGGAATTACCCTTGTTTCACCACAGTTATTAAATGCTTATTCAGTTGCTTCAACTGCAGCAGCAGATATTCCAGTTTGGAATTTTGGGTTCGCCCAAGTCCAAATGATTGGATATCAGGCACAAGTCATTCCAGCTATTTTGGCAGGATTTGCATTGGTATATTTTGAAAAGTTCTTTAGAAAAATATCACCAGCTGCCATTAGTATGATTATTGTTCCATTTTGTTCATTAGTATTGGCAGTTTTAGTAGCTCATACAATTTTAGGACCAATTGGTTGGGTCATTGGAGATTATATTTCTAATATTGTTTGGGCAGGATTAACATCATCAGTGAATTGGTTATTTGCTGGGGTATTTGGTTTCTTATATGCTCCATTAGTTATTACTGGTTTACACCATATGACAAATGCAATTGATACTCAATTAGCTAGTTCTTTTGGCGGAACAATCCTTTGGCCTATGATTGCTTTATCTAATATTGCTCAAGGTTCAGCAGTTTTAGCAATGATTGTTTTACAAAAAGATAATGAGGATGCGAAACAAGTTTCAATTCCAGCATGTATTTCCTGTTATTTAGGTGTTACTGAACCAGCGTTATTTGGAGTTAACTTAAAATATGTATTTCCATTTGTATGTGGAATGATTGGTTCATCAATTGCCGCTATTATTTCAGTTGCTACAGGAACAATGGCAGCATCTATTGGAGTTGGTGGAATCCCAGGAATCTTATCTATCTTACCTCAATATATGCTTAATTTCTTCATTGCAATGATAGTGGCTATCGTTATTCCATTTGGATTAACTTACATTGTAGGAAAACAAAAATTAACTCATGAAGACAATACTGAAGTAGAAAAAGAATTAACTTTTGTATCACCTATTCAAGGAAAAGTCATGCCATTAACAGAAGTTGAAGATCAGGTTTTTTCACAAGGCTTGATGGGCGAAGGATATGCTGTAGACTTAACAAATGGTGAAGTTGTTGCCCCTTTTGATGGAGAAGTCGTTATGACATTTCCTACTAAACATGCTTACGGTTTAAAACGAAGTGATGGGGTTGAAGTTCTTATTCATCTTGGAATGGATACGGTAGAATTAAATGGCGAAGGTTTTGAATGTTTAGTTGAAGTAGGACAACAAGTTCAACAAGGACAAATCATTGCTAAAGTTGATTTAGATTATGTACGTAGTCATCATAAATCATTAATTTCACCTGTTGTTTTTACATCTGGACAACATATAGAACTTTGTCAAAAAGAAGAAGTTCAATTAAATCAGAATATTATTCAAATAGCATAGAGGAGGATCGTTATGTCAAATTTTAAAAATAAAGTCATTTATCAAATTTATCCTAAATCTTTCAATGATACAAATCATGATGGGATAGGAGATATTAATGGCATCATTGAAAAACTAGATTATTTAAAAGAATTAGGAATTGATATGATTTGGATGTGTCCAATCTTTGCTTCACCACAAAGAGATAGTGGATATGATATTAAAGATTATTATCAGATAGATCCAATATTTGGAACAATGGATGACTTAGATCATTTAATTGCAGAAGCTCAAAAAAGAAATATTTCTTTGATGTTTGATATGGTATTTAATCATACTTCAACAGAACATCAATGGTTTCAAGAAGCATTGAAAGGTAATGGGAAATATAAAAATTATTATTTCTTTAAAAAAGGTAAAGACGGACAACTTCCTACTAATTGGGATTCTAAGTTTGGTGGAAAAGCTTGGAAGTATGTTCCAGAATTTGATGAATATTATCTTCATTTATATGATGAGAAACAAGCTGATTTAAATTGGCAAAATGAAGAAGTTAGAAATGAATTAATCAAGGTTATTAATTTTTGGCTTCAAAAAGGAATTAGAGGTTTCCGTTTTGATGTTATTAATAATATTGATAAACGTAGTTTTGAAGATAGTCCTGATGGACTAGGGAAACAATTCTATTGTGATCAACCAAAAGTTCATGATTACTTACATGAATTAAATGTAAATTCATTTGGTAAAGTTAATGATTGTATTACAGTTGGAGAAATGTCAGCAACTAGTGTTGAAAATTGTATTGGTTATACGAATCCAGCAAATCAAGAATTAGATATGGTCTTTAGTTTTCATCATTTAAAAGTTGATTATGTAAATAAAGAAAAGTGGACATCTATGCCTTTTGACTTTAATGAATTTAAAGATTTACTTCATACCTGGCAAGTTAAAATGCAAGAAGGAAATGGATGGAATGCAGTCTTTTTGAATTGTCATGACCAACCAAGATCAGTTTCACGTTTTGGTAATGATCAACAATATCGTAAAGAATCAGCAAAAATGCTAGCAAGCACTATTCATATGATGAGAGGAACACCATACATTTATCAAGGTGAAGAAATTGGTATGACAAATCACTACTTTACTGATATCAATCAATATCGAGATGTTGAAAGTATTAATGCTTATCACATTTTAAAAGATAAAGGATTACCAGAAAAAGAAATTCATAAAATTTTACAAGAAAAATCACGTGATAATTCTAGAACACCAATGCAATGGAATAGTACAATCAATGGTGGATTTTCAGATGTTACTCCTTGGCTACAAGTTAATGATAATTATCAAACAATTAATGTTGAAAATGATTTAAATGATTCTGATTCAATTTTTAAATATTACCAAAAATTAATACGTTTAAGAAAAGAGTATCAAATCATTAGTGAAGGAATGTATGAACCCTTATTTATTGATCATCCAAGTATCTTTGCATATAAGCGATATTATCAAAATGAAGAACTTATTGTCTTAAATAATTTCTATGCTGAAGATACATTTATTGATATCCAAGGTATTGAAGAATATCAAATTCTTTTATCTAATTATCATGAACAAGATTTAAAAAATCATTTAAAATTACGTCCTTATGAATCACTTGTATTATATAAAAAATAAATGAAATAAAGTTTGACTTATAAAACACCACGTGTTATGATGAGACCGTAATAAAAGGCAACAAATTATGATTCACATTGGGAATTGTTATTGAGCACTTGATGTACACAAATTCCATATGTGAATTTTTTATATCAATGCTTCCTTTTGTTAACACAAAGAAGGAGGTATTCAAATGAATACAGGTAAAGTAAAATGGTTTAATTCTGAAAAAGGTTTTGGTTTCATCACAGTTGATGGTGGAAAAGATGTATTCGTACATTTCTCAGCTATCAATGGTAATGGATTCAAATCATTAGAAGAAGGACAAAACGTAAGCTTCGACATCGTTGAAGGTGACAGAGGTCCTCAAGCATCTAACGTAACAGTATTATAATCAATGAAAAACAAGAGAAATCTTGTTTTTTTCTTTATTTTGTTAAATATTGAAAATAAAGTTTGACTTATTGATTGTAACGTGTTAGGGTGAGAGAGTAATAGAAGGTTATAAATTATAATTCACAAAAAAGGATTGTATTTAGCACTTGATGTACAATCTCCATTTGTGGATTTTTTATATCAAAGCTTCCTTTTGTTAACAAACAAAAAAGGAGGTATTCAAATGAATACAGGTAAAGTAAAATGGTTTAATTCTGAAAAAGGTTTTGGTTTCATTACAGTTGATGGTGGAAAGGACATTTTTGTTCATTATTCTTCAATTGCTGGTTATGGATATAAAACTTTAGAAGAAGGTCAAAATGTAAGTTTCGATATTACTCAAGGTGATAGAGGAAACCAAGCATCTAACGTAACAGTATTATAATTGTATAAATATTGACGTAAAAATGAAACTAGAGCACTATGTTCTAGTTTTTTTGTAATTAAAAATATAAATAATTAAGAAAATAATGAAACCTGTGATATACTAATTAAAGAATCGAAAATGAGATGAAATAAATAATATGGAGAGAAAAAATATGGCAATGTAATGATGATATTGCAGAATATAATATAGGGAAAGGGTAAAATATGAAATACATATTTTTTGATATTGATGGAACTTTAGTGGATTTAGTTGATAATCAGGAAGTGATTTATCCATCTACACGAAAAACAATACAACAATTAAAAGATAAGGGATATAAAGTAGCTATTGCATCAGGCAGATCATTAATAGAAATATTACCAACGGCACAAAAATTAGGGATTGATAATATTGTAAGTGATGGGGGTTATGGTTTAACTATTGAAGGGAAACTTCAGTATATTCATTCTTTACCTCATGATATCGTTCAATCACTAAGTCAGGAATTGATAGAAAAGAAGATTCCATTTGCTTTTTTGACTAACCCATCACAAAAAGAATTGTTTGCTAGTTCACAAATGTTAAATCATCAATATGATTTTGATTGTGAAGGTATTCAATTAACAATAGATGAAACTTTTGACTATTTAAATACTGATGCATATAAAGTTTTTATGGCAATTCATAGAGGTGAAGAAGATCGGATTGACACTGTTAATGCTCATCAGATTATGCGTTATCGAGAAGGAAGTCTTGCTTATGAACCAGATGATAAATATGCTGGGGTAAAAGAATTTGTTGAATATTATCATGGAAGTATGGAAGATGTTATTTTCTTTGGTGATGGATTAAATGATATAGGTATGTTTGAACAGATTTCTTGTACAGTAGCAATGGGAAATGCTATTGAGGAAGTAAAAAAATTAGCTTATTTTATTACTAAAGATATTAAGGAAGATGGAATTGAATATGCTTGTTGTTATTTAAAATTACTATAAAAAGAAAGACTTAATGTCTTTTTTTTATTGAATAGTATTTAAATAGGTCATTGTATTGCATGATTCATGATAATTTATGTGTGCAAAAGAAAAGTTCCCTGTATGATATTTAAGAGGAGTATATGACGCTTTAATAGGGAACCTAATATTAACTTATGTAATCAAAGTAATTGTGTGAATGGAAAAATCTTTGAGGGATAAGGGGATGTATTGGTGTATATATAGATGAGGAGGGAGATGTTGTGGATAATAAAATCATAAAAAGTATTCAAAATCAAAATGATAAAGCATTTGAATATATTGATAAAGAATACGCGCAGCTTATACATTATATTCTTTATAATTTACGATTAAGTCATCAAGATGTTGAAGAATGTTATAATGATATTTTATTAAAATTATGGACACATTTACAATCTTATGATGTTTGCCAAGCAAGTTTAAAGAATTATATTGCTTTAATTACACGAAGAACAGGATTGAATTATGTTAGAAAAAATAAACGTTTATATGAAGAAATCTTATATGAGCGTATGGATATTTTTGAAAGTCAAACTCAAGGGAAGGAGATAGATTGGGATTATATTGTAGAGCAGTTGAGTTTTTATGAAAGAGATTTATTTTATCGGTATTTTTACTATTTTCAAACAATTGAATCTATTTCACTAGAAAAAGGAAAAACATATAAATCAGTTGAAAGTTCTATCTATCGCTTAAGGAAAAAATTAAAGATATTATTAGAAAAAGAGGTGAAAAAATATGAATGATATAGAATTAAAAAAATATGTGCAACTTCCTTTTCATCCATTATCCAGAATGATTACTTATTTACAAATAGGTTTATTGTTATTTTCCTTTCAAATAGATTTTGGTTACTTAAAATATATATTTGATATTATTGGAATGTTTTGTCTTTATTTTGGGTTACGAATGATTAAAGATGCAAGTTTGTATTTTAAAAAGGCTTATTATTGCATTATTGTTGATATGATAATAAATATTGCTTTTTTATCAGTACTTGCAACACCTTATTATAAATATGCAGATTATCTTTATTATATCTCTGTACCAATAACATATCTTATAATTTATTTGATTTATATGGGGTTAAATAAATATTGTCATGAAAGTGGATGTACTAAATTTTTTGCGACGTATATTATTATACAAATTATAGGTATAATAGGTTTGTTTTTAGAAGGAATATGGGAAATTGTTTCTATAATTATGTTTGTTATAGGGTTTATATTTTTGGTTTATACTTTATCATCTGTAAAAAAAGACATATTAACTCATCAATACTTACTTAAACTTTCACCAGTAAAACACAATGCATGGTTTGTGATGTTTATTTATATTTTGACGTTATGTATAAGTGTTTCAGGATGTTTTTTAGTGACAACTTCAAGGGCTTATCATCAAGATCCTAGCCAAATACATCTACAAAGTTCAAATAAAGGTAAGAGTGTTGATAAAATTGTTGAAAAAGATGATTTGAAGTTAAAAGTCAAGTATACAATTACCCAAGATGAAGAACAATGTTATGTTCATGTTATTGATTATGAATGGTTAGAATTTCCAGTATACACATTCATGGCAAATACAACTATATTTAAAAGTCAGGAAGTTTTTTATGAATCTATTAATAATAATGTTTATAGTGATAAGCAAAGTTATAAATCAATTTTAGAAAATGCTCAAATATCAGATTGGTTTTCAATATCAGATGTATGTAAATTTAAGACGTATGTGAATCCATGGAATCATCAAATTAAAGGAAGGATTTGTATAACAATGAAAGCTAATTATAAAGATGCATTTTTTGAAATACCAATCACTTTTGGAATCAAGAATCGACCTAAGCTTTTATATAATGAAGAAGATGATCAAAATATACAAATTATTGTGCTTATAGATCACCAAGAAATAACAACATGGAATGAACAGTAAAGTGGAAAATTTTCCACTTTTATTATGAATTGATGTATAATGAAAAGCATAAAGAGTGGTGATTTTATGAAAGATAAAAAACAAATAGGAATATCAATATTAATAATGTTAGGATTATTATGTCTTTCATCACTAGTGGGTATTCTTTTTCAAAGTTGGCATTGGGCTGATACAAATATTATTTTAGTTTATATTTTAGCAGTTTTAATGACATCACGTTTTACCAAGGGATATTTTTATGGAATTATGAGTTCAATTATTTCCACTTTCTTATTTAATTACTTTTTTACTGCCCCATATTACACTTTATCTGTTTATGATTATAAATATTTTATTACTTTCATTGTTATGACTTTGACTGCCATTATTACGAGTGCATCTACATCACGTATTCAATTATCAACTGATTTAGCTAATGAAAATGCACGTAATATGAAAACTCTTTATGATTTAACAAATAAATTATCAGATTTATTAGATTATCAATCATTGTCAAAAGTTGTTATTGAGATGTTTTCTGAAGTGTTTGATTGTGAGATAGGTTTTATTTGTTTTCAAGAAAGTCCACATTATATCTATTTGTTAGGGACAAAGGACAGTAAGCATGAAGAAATATTAGATGATTTACAAGAGTATCAGTCACAGTTTTTGTATTTAAGAAAGCCTTATAAAGAATTAAATCAGTGCTATCACTATCCTATATATGGTATTCATAAATTATTAGGAGTTGTTATCTTACCTAAAGAAAATGTAGAATTAATGAATGATAATACTCATAAATTATTGGTTTCTATGATTGAAAATGTATCTTTAGCTTTGGATCATATTTATTCTATAAAAGAACAACTCAAACTTAAAGAGGCGACGGTTAAAGAACGATATCGTAGTAATTTATTGAGAGCTATTTCACATGACTTACGAACACCTTTATCTGGAATTATGGGGACATCAGAAATGATTATGGATATGAATAATCATCAAGAGGAAACTTATCAGTTAGCTCATGGGATTTATGAAGAAGCTAATTGGTTATATTTATTAGTTGAGAATATTTTAAGTTTAACAAAGGTAGAAGAAGGAAAGCTTGTTATTCATAAACAATTAGAAGCTGTTGAAGAAGTAATTGGAAGTGCTGTTTATCATGTTACAAAAAACAATCAAAGAAAGATTGAAGTTCATGTTCCTGATGATGTTTTGATGGTACCAATGGATGCTAAGTTGATTCAACAAGTTATTATTAATTTATTAGATAATGCAATGAAACATACATCTAAAGATAAACCAATATATGTGGATGCTTATGAAAAAGATCAAGAGGCTTATATTGTTGTGGAGGATTATGGAAAAGGATTTGAAAATCAAAATCCTAAAGAGATATTTGAAATGTTTTATACGAATAATGGAAGCAATTCATCTGATGGTTCAAAGGGTGTTGGATTAGGATTGACTATTTGTAAAGCAATTGTTGAAGCTCATAGTGGTGAGATTCAAGCAGAGAATTGTAGTGAGCATCAAGGTGCAAGATTTATTGTGAAACTAAAGAAACGTTAATCAAATTATTCGTAAATAGTTATCTAGAACATGGATTTTATCTATGATCTTTGTATTTATAAAAAAGCACCTAATTTGTTTTAAATCACCTAAAATAATAGTACATTGTATTGGATTAGTGTATTATTAAATTGATAAATGGTAGTAGTGATAGCATTTATTAATTTGGTAATTTAATAGAGTATTTAGACTTTGTGAGAAGTTTAGATACTTCTTTTTTTCTTTTGAAATTAAGGGTATAGTATAAGAGCAAATTAATTTATAAATAACAAATTATAGAAAGGATCTTTGAATATGGATGAACTTATGTATAGTGTTGATTTGGTTGATGAAATAGGGAATCTAATTACAAATGCAAGAAAAAATGTTGTAAAGAAAGTTAATAATGAACTTTTAGAAACATATTGGAATATAGGTCGTGTTATAGTTGAAGATGAACTTAAGAATGAACGTGGAGAATATGGTAAAAAGCAACTTATTTCACTTTCAAAAACTCTCACAAAAAGATTTGGAAAAGGATTTTCGCGAGCAAATTTATATAATATGAAGATGTTCTATACAAAGTATCCAATTATCCAGTCAGTGACTGGACAATTAAGCTGGACTCATTATTTGAAAGACTATTATTATCAAATGGTAAAGCAAATAAAGAAACTGTACTTCAATTAGCTCGAAAAGGAAATGAAATAGAAAAGCCTGAAGATATTGTTAAAGAACCATATGTATTAGAATTTTTGGGATTACCAGATGATAAGCCTATTATGGAATCAGATTTAGAAAAAGTATTGGTTAGTCATATTGAAAATTTCTTGTTGGAGTTAGGAAAAGGATTTATGTTTGTTGGAACTCAACAAAGAGTAACGTTATTCAATACTCATTACTATGTAGATATGGTTTTCTACAATAAGATATTACGATGTTATGTACTTATTGAATTAAAGACTACAAAACTTATGCCAGAAGCAGTAGGACAATTAAATATGTATTTAAATTATTATAGATCAGAAGTGAATGATGAAACAGATAATGATCCTATTGGAATCATTTTATGTACTGATAAGAAAAGTGTAGATGCAGAATATGCATTAGGAGGACTATCAAATAATATATTTGCATCAAAATATACTTATTATATTCCAAATAAAGATGAACTAATCGCACAAGTAGAATCAGTACTTGATGAAATGGATAAAGAGTAGTCAGTTGTGCTGAAATGCTTTGATTAAGATACAAGCAAGATTAAAAATGTTGATTTTATTGCATCTCTAAATTAATGTAGTATTAATCATATATTCATAGGGGAGATATTAAGATTGTAGACTTTGTCTATGATCTTTTTATAAAAGTTAAAGATTATTTTGTTAACTCAAATGGATAAAGATAGTTTGAGATTTGTTAGAAATAGTTTATATATAAATAGACAATCAAAGAATAATAACGCTAAATATAATTTAATTGTAATACCTAAAAAATATTACAAATGAAGATATGACTGCTATGAATTATTAGTGAATTAGCTAATAATTTATAATTGTTAGTAGTATAACTAATAATGGTTGATTTGACATTTAAATGGTTTTGTCATAAAAATTGTTTCAAAGTTAAATCTCATTATTCAATTCATAAAATATAACTTTTATATAGAAATATTCTACTATATCAGGTTTGAATATTTCTTTTTGTTTTCTAATTATAGAATAAAACAAATTGAACACTTTAAAATCAATTCACTAAGCAAAGAAAGCCCACAACCACGCTGATTTCAGCAAGTACCCAAAAAAAATTAAATAGAAAGGTATGTATAGAATAGTACCAACGAATTAAGGAACGCCCACAAGAAAGCGTTCCTTTTGCATTTTAGACGTTCAAAATTGAGCGTCTATTTTTTTACCCAAAAATGAAAGGAGCATGGAAACCATGAAGAAATTATTGAAACGAGTATGTACGGGCGTACTTGCCCTAGCGACTATCGTTACTACATTACCGAGCACAACCGTTCATGCGGAAAGTAAGCAATACTGGACGCAATCAACCGGTCATGTCGGTATCGTTGAAAAAGTTATGAATGATGGTTCAATCGGTTCTACCTTTAACGAGGGGCATTTGACCGTTGAGGGAGAGGACGCTTACTGCATTGACATTAACACCGATTTTAGAAATGGATATAAGACAAGAGCTGACGCAAGTACGCGTATGAGCAGAGAACAGATTGCTGATGTGGCATTATCCATTGAATATGTAAAACAGTACACAGACAGCCACAGCGGAATAAGCGATAATCATGCCTATCTTTTAAGACAGTTTGTTGTCTGGCAGAGATTGAGCGTTCATTTTGGCTGGCAATGCGACAACGTGCGAGCCTCTTATGATGAAATTTCAAAGGCAACACAGGACGAAGTTTTCGCAGGTGCAAAAGCCTTTGTCAAAGAAAACAAAGACCGCTATGAATGTGGTGGATATATCTACTCTGGCGAGGGGCAGGAACTCGGACAGTTCTGGGCGAACTTAAATGTTGGAAATGCTACATTGAAGAAATCTTCCAGTAATGACAGTGTTACCAATGGAAACAACAACTATTCCATCGCTGGTGCAACGTATGGTGTCTTTGCTGATAAGAGTTGCAACCAACAGCTTGCCACCCTTACGACTGATGAAAACGGCAATACAGAAGTTGTAGAAGTCAAGGCAGGAACCGTATATATCAAGGAATTATCTTCGCCAAAAGGATACAAAGTTGATGATACGGTATATTCCTTAAATGTTGAAGTTGGAAAAACTGCAACCTTAAAAGTATCTGATACGCCAAAGGTTACGGATATGTTGATTGAATTATTAAAAATTGATATGGAAACACAAAAAGACAACCCACAGGGAAATGCGTCTTTAGAGGGTGCGGAGTTTACATGGAAATATTATGACGGGTTCTATATAAAAGACAATCTCCCATCAAAACCAACACGCACTTGGACGACAAAGACAATCGCTGAAAAAGAAAGTGACGGTACAATCCATTATGTAACGAAATTATCAGATACATACAAAGTATCCGGCGACGCTTTCTATATGCAAGATGGCAATGTCATTCTTCCTTTGGGAACGCTTGCCGTGGAAGAAACCAAAGCGCCAAACGGTTATTTATTAGAGGGTGCCTATATGCAGGCAGGCGATCAGGCCGAACAGATTAAGGGTATGTATGTTACACAGATTGTCGAAGATAAAGGTTTCGCTGTACTCACAGGAAGTAACCAGTTTTCTGTATCGGATAAAGTTATTCGCGGTGGTGTGAAAATCCAAAAACGTGATTTAGAAACAGAAGATACAAAACCACAAGGCAGCGCGACCTTAAAAGATACTGCCTTTGACATTATTTCATTAAATGAAAATAAAGTCTTAGTTGATGGAAAGCTGTATTCCAAAAATGAAGTTGTGAAAACCATTCACACAAATATTGAGGGTATCGCGTCTACTTCTGCTGATTTGTTACCTTATGGAAATTTTCGTATCGAAGAAAGTGAAAGTCCAGACGGTTACTTGACAGACGGTGCAAAAGCGATTGACTTCTCTATTACAGAAAATGGAAAAATCGTAGATTTAACGGACAAAACCCATTCTATCTACAATCAAGTGAAACGTGGCGATATTGAGGGTGTGAAGATTGGCGCAGGCACGCACAAACACTTATCTGATGTTCCATTCAAGATTACCAGCAAGACCACAGGCGAAAGTCATATTGTTGTAACTGATGATAACGGACAATTTTCTACTTCATCAGACTGGGCGAGCCATAAACACAATACCAATGCTGGAAAAACAAGCGAAGATGGTGTGTGGTTTGGAACGTCTGAACCTGATGATACCAAAGGTGCATTGCTTTATGATACTTACATCATTGAAGAATTACGCTGCGACAGCAATAAAGGATTTCAGCTTATCCCTCCTTTTGAAATCGTGGTATCAAGAAACAATGTTACCGTTGATTTAGGAACATTGACTGATGAATACGAAAAAGAAATCACTATCCATACAACAGCAACAGATAAAAACGGCGAAAAAACAATCCTTGCAGGAAAAGAAGTGACTATCATTGATACGGTCAAATTAGACGGTCTTATCAAAGGTACAAAGTATCAGTTAAAAGGCTGGCAGATGGTAAAGGAAGAAAATGCGGAACTTCTTATTGACGGTAAACGCGTAGAAAACGACTATACCTTTATCGCTGATGATGAAGAAATGAAAGTGGAAATTGCCTATACATTCAATGCGTCTGCATTGGGTGGCAAGAACTTGGTAACCTTTGAAGAATTGTATAATTTAAGCAATCCAAAAGAACCGGTCAAAGTTGCGGAACACAAAGACATCAATGACGATGGACAGACAGTTCTTATCACAGAACGTATCATTTCCATTCATACGAGTGCTGCTGATAAAGACGGCAACAAAGAAATTCAAGCCGGTAAAGAAGTAACAATCATTGATACGGTTACGCTTGACGGTTTGGAAGTTGGCACAAAATATCAGTTGAAAGGCTGGCAGATGGCAAAAGAAGAAAATGCGGAACTTCTTATTGATGGAAAACGTGTAGAAAATGACTATACCTTTATCGCAGACAAAGAAAGCATGAAAGTGGAAATTGCATTTACATTTGACGCGTCAGAGCTTGGTGGAAAGCAGCTTGTTACTTTTGAAGAACTCTATGATTTATCCAATCCAGATGAACCAAAGAAAGTGACAGAACATAAAGACATTGAGGACGATGGACAAACCGTCACTATCAAAGAAGTTCCAGAGAAACCGGAAGAACCAAAACAGCCGGAACAACCTGAAACACCGGAAACGCCTGTCAAAACAGACAGTCCGAAAACTGGCGACAGTACCAACATGATGGCTTTTCTTATCCTGATGTTATCTTCTGCCGGTGTGCTTGGCGGTTCTTATCTTTGGAAGAAATACCGCAAAAAAGAGGACTAAGCAATGGCACTGACATTAGGAAGTCTGTTTGACGGTATCGGTGTCTTTCCACTGGCTGCCAGCCGTTACGGGATTGTTCCTTTATGGGCGAGCGAGATTGAGAAAGTACCGATTTCCATTACAAAGAAACACTTCCCTCAAATGCAGCATTTGGGGGATATAACCAAACTTGACGGAGCGAAGATACCGCCGGTACATATCATTACCTTTGGTTCGCCCTGTCAAAATCTATCGACCATTGGAGCGCGTGAGGGCTTGGCCGGTGCAAAGTCCGGTCTGTTTCATCATGCAATCCGTATCATACAGGAAATGAGGTGTGCAACCAATGGCAAATATCCAGTTATCGCTGTTTGGGAAAACGTTAGAGGAGCATTTTCTTCAAACAACCGGCTGGACTTTAGAGCCGTGCTGGAGTCGTTCGCAGATACCGAAATTCCAATGCCTGCTAGTGGAAGATGGGCAAACGCCGGAATGGTTCGAGGGGGTACAGTTGATGTGTGCTGGCGCCTCTTGGACGCCCAGTTTTGGGGAAAGCCCACCCTCGCTCAAAGAAGAAAACGTATCTTTGTCGTGGCAGATTTTAGAGGACAGCGTGCCGCAGAAATATTACTTAAACCCCACGAACTGCACCCACATATTGACATTAGCCGAGAGAGCTGGCACGCCTCCGGCCAAAGAAATCGAATATCTCTTGAAAAAGCAAGGGGGAAAATACCAGTCCTATATCCCTTTGAGGATAGAAGAACAAGAGGAAGTGCGAAACATCAGGACAAACAGGGATTTATCCGAAGTTTTGGACGGCCAACTGACCCTTTTCCCACACTCTTAGCCGGTGGTCCGGGTATGTTTGCCTTTTGGTATGAGGGCGAAGAAAAAGATGGATTTATCCGTTATCTGACACCGGTTGAAAGTGAAAGGCTCATGGGCTTACCGGATAACTGGACGAAGTACGGTTGTGACGGAAATACAAACAGCGATTATGCAAGATGGCGCGCATTAGGAAATGCGATTGCCGTTCCCTGTGCTGAACATATCATGGCAGGCATAGCGGAAGTTCTTATAAGAGAAAGTGAGGATTGATGAAATGCAGGTCAAATCAAGAGCACCGCCGAAATATTGAAATATTGAAAGCAAAAAAATTTATCACTGTTTCTTTTTCGTCATTCTTTTTTGGAAAAAAAGTGATGGAAAAAAACAGTACACTAAGGGGTATGGGGAAATGTAGTGTCCCCATGCTTTTCACAAAAACATCAAATAAATAAAGAAAGAAAAGAGGTAAAAAACATATGGAATTAAAATTCGTAGTGCCAAACATGGCGCAGACATTTGGAAACTTGGAATTTGCGGGCGAAAATGAAGTCCGTCAGCAAAGACTTAATGACAGAATGACGATTGTGAGCCGCAGCTATAATCTTTATTCTGATGTACAGCGAGCAGATGATATTGTGGTAACGCTCCCTGCCAAAGCCGGCGAAAAGAACTTCAAGCCGGAACAGAAAGTGAAACTGATTAACCCACGTATTAAAGCAGAGGGTTACAACATCAACGGGCGTGGATTTACCAACTATCTCTTACTGGCTGATGATATGTTGCCGGTGGAAAGCAAATAAAGGAGGATTTTGAGATTATGAGATTAGCAAACGGAATTGTGATTGACAAAGAAAAAACATTCGGACAGTTGAAGTTTTCAGCCTTACGCCGTGAGGTGCATATGCAAAATGAGGACGGAACCATCAGTGAAGAAATCAAGGAAAGAACCTATGATTTAAAGTGTCGTGAACAGGGACGCATGATACAGGTATCGGTGCCGGCGACTGTTCCACTTAGAGAATTTGAGTATAACGCAGAAGTGGAACTTATCAATCCGGTGGCGGATACCGTTGCCAATGCGACCTATCGAGGTGCGGATATTGACTGGTACATCAAGTGTGACGACCTTGTATTGAAGAATAAGTCATCAAATGCAGCGCCAAACCCTACACAACCGCCTAAGAAGTAGACGGAAAAGTAAAAAATAGGCAGATAAGGAGTGAACATGAATTTACTGAAATATAAAGGAAACCGTATCCGCGCAAGCGATCAGCATTTGGTCTATCGCTTTTGTATAGGTACTTTGATACTGCTGTTTTTCGTGATAGTGGTACTGCTGAACTTAAAACAGATTGTAAAGACAGACTGGGAAACGTTCAATCTCATAAAGATGGAGCTTTCCTTTTCTGTCTACAACTTCATAACCTTACTGATAGCGGCTGGTGTTTGTGTATTGGTCGCTTTTTTCTATGTTCGGTTCTGTTATGACCGTTTTAAAAAGATGGTTCACAGGCAAAAACTGGCGCGCATGATATTGGAAAACGGCTGGTATGAAGTGGAGTTAAAACAGGACAGTGGATTTTTTAAAGACCTGCAAGGCAGCACCAAAGAAAAAATCACTTGGTTTCCTAAAATCTATTATCAGATGAAAGACGGGCTTTTATATATCCGCTCAGAAATCACAATGGGAAAATATCAAGATCAACTGCTCAATCTGGAAGATAAGCTGGAAAGCGGGCTGTATTGTGAACTGACAGACAAGGTGCTGCATGATGGCTATATCGAATATACCCTGCTTTATGATATGGTCGCAAATCGCATTTCTATTGAGGAAGTGAAAGCGGAAAATGGCGGGCTAAAGCTGATGAAAAATCTTGTATGGGAATATGACGCGCTCCCCCACGCTTTGATTGCCGGCGGAACCGGTGGCGGAAAGACTTATTTTCTGCTTACCATCATTGAAACCTTATTACAGACCAATGCGGTGCTTTATATTTTGGACCCAAAGAACAGTGACCTTGCGGACTTGGGAACAGTCATGCCAAATGTCTGCCATACCAAAGAAGAAATGATAGCTTGTGTCAATTCCTTTTATGATGGCATGGTTAGGCGCAGCGAAGAAATGAAACAGCACCCCAACTATAAAACAGGCGAAAACTATGCGTATTTAGGGCTGCAGGCACATTTCCTTATCTTTGATGAATATGTGGCATTTTTTGAAATGCTGAGCGTCAAAGACAGCATGAATCTACTCAATCAGATGAAAAAAATCATCATGCTTGGCAGACAGGCGGGTTATTTTCTTATCGTTGCCTGTCAAAGACCGGACGCAAAGTATTTTACTGATGGTATCCGCGACCAGTTCAACTTTCGTGTTGGTTTAGGGCGTATGAGCGAGCTGGGATATGGTATGCTTTTCGGTTCTGATGTGAAGAAGAAATTCTTTCAAAAGCGTATCAAAGGGCGTGGCTATTGTGATGTAGGTACAAGTGTCATCAGTGAGTTTTATACTCCCTTAGTTCCCAAAGGACATGATTTTCTAAAGGCAATCGGCAGACTTGCCAGTGAAAGGCAGGTTCTGTTTGAAGAAAAACAAGGAAAGGACAATGACAATGTGGTGGAATAACGAAAACAACGCAAGAAGAAAGTACAGCAACAAAGCCGGTCGCGGTCAGCAACGCGTACAAGACCGCGTCAGACCGGCGTGTTGTGGTGCAGGGCTTGCCCTGCGCCACCATCATTGCCCCTCGGTATCTAACAGAGGGGCACAAAACAACAGGAAACAATCCCAAAAGTCTAAAAAAACACGATAAACACTGGACTTTTGGCAGTTTTAAGGAAATGTGATAAAGGCTTAAAAATATCACATTCAAGAGGAATTGAGAAAGTAAAGAAAAAAAGACAAGGAGTGATGATACTGAATGATAAAGAATGGCTAGAAACTTTTAGGAAAAAGCGTGATTTATACGGCGTTACACAACTACGGCTTTCTGTCATGGCAGGTATCAGCCGGGAACATTTGAGCCGTATTGAAAGCGGCAAAGTATCGCTGACTTTGGAAATGAAAGAGAAACTGGCGGCTGCATTAGAAAAATTCAATCCTGATGAACCGCTGTTTCTGCTGTTTGATTATGTGCGTATCCGTTTTCCAACGTTGGATATAAAACATATCATCAAAGATATTTTAAAACTGAATATAGAGTATATGCTCCATGATGATTGGGCGTATTTCAGTTATACGGAACAATACTATATCGGCGATGTGTTTGTTTATACCTCTGATGATGAAGAAAAAGGCACATTGTTGGAACTGAAAGGCAAAGGCTGTCGGCAGATGGAAAGTTATCTGCTTGCACAGGAGCGTAGCTGGTATGACTTTTTGATGGACTGCTTGGTTGATGGCGGCATTATGAAACGCTTGGACTTGGCAATCAATGACCGAACAGGAATGCTGAACATTCCTGAACTGATTGAAAAATGCAAAAATGAGGAATGTATTTCCGTGTTTCGTCATTTTCGCTTTTATGCCTCCGGCGAGATTTCCCATCAGCGAGAACGCAATCATAAAGAAATGGGAACGACCATGTATATCGGCTCCATGAAAAGTGAAGTGTACTTTTGTATTTATGAAAAGAACTATGAGCAGTATGTCAAAGCTGGTGTTCCACTTGAGGACGCACCGGTCAAAAACCGTTTTGAGATACGTTTAAAAAATGAACGTGCTTATTATGCGGTGCGTGATTTGTTGACTTATTATGACGCAGAACGAACGGCATTTTCCATTATCAACCGATATGTGCGTTTTGTGGATAAGGAAGAAAACAAGCCGGTCAGTGAATGGAAACTCAATGAAAAATGGGCTTGGTTCATTGGCGAGGGCAGACCACCGCTCAAACTGACGACCAAACCGGAGCCGTACACCTTAAACAAAACACTTCGCTGGATTTCAAGACAGGTTGACCCCACACTTCTTATGCTGGAAGAAATCGCAAAGAAAACCGGCGTCAATTATCTAAGAGAGATACGCAAGTACACAAAGCTGACAGAAAAGCACGAACAGATTATCAGACAGCAGACAACGACGATTGAGGAAATCGTCTTGAAAGAAGAAAGGAATGAGGAAAATGTGGGAATTTTTTAAATATTTCATACTGGTATTTTTAGGAGCGGGTATTGGAACTGTGTTGATGTGTATTCTATCTGCCAGCAAGGACGCTGACAGAATGATAGAAGAAATGAATAAAGTAACGGAAAATAAAGAAAGTGAGGAACAGTAAACATGAATTTCGGAAACAACTTGTATCAATGGTTTTTAAGCAACGCACAATCCCTTGTGCTTATGGCAATCGTTATCATTGGTATCTATTTAGGATTTAAAAGAGAGTTTTCCAAACTGATTGGTTTCTTAATTGTTGCCTTAATTGCGGTCGGTTTGGTATTCAATGCGTCTGGTGTGAAAGATGTATTGTTGGAACTGTTTAATAAGATTATCGGTGTTTAGTGATAATTGTATTGCTTATATCAATACATTGTAGTATAATGAACATAGAAAAAGGAATACTATTTCTATGAAAGGAGCTGTTGTTATGGCAAAATCAGCAAGCGTATACGCAAGAATTGACCCTGCATTAAAGGAACAGGCAGAAACGATATTGTCTGCACTTGGTATCCCGACTTCCAATGCGATTGATATGTTTTTTAAACAGATTGTACTAAAAAAAGGACTTCCTTTTGAAGTGCGTCTGCCTTATGAAAAACCTGTCTGTATGGGAGCGCTTAGTGAAGAAGAATTGAATGCAGAACTTGAGAAAGGATATGCGGATATTTTGGCAGGAAGAACAAAACCTGCAAAACAGGCATTTGCCGAAATGCGCAAAGATTTTAATATATGAGATTTGAAGTAGAATTAACAGAGCGAGCCGATAGAGATTTAAGGAATATCTTTCTTTATATCGCCGTTGATTTACAGTCTCCGGAAAATGCGGATAAACAAGTCAAGCGATTATGGAATGCAATTCTCTCTCTTGATGAACTGCCGGAGCGATACCGTCGTTATGAAGATGAACCGTGGCATAGCCGTGGACTTCGTATTCTTCCTGTTGATAACTACAACATCTTATATATTCCCAGTTTGGAAGAACGAATTGTCCGTATTATGACAGTCATGTATGGTGGACGTGATATAAGCGAGCAGTTAAAAAAACTGTAACAAAAAATAAAATAGTGCATTGAGAAAGCGTTAGTCTTAAAAGATTGGCGCTTTTTTTCATGCCTACTTTTAAAAATGAAAACAGATTGGAGTGGTTTTAAATGAACGATATTTTTAAGGATATGCAGGAAAAAGCAGGCTGCGAATATCTTTCGGATTTAAAAGGCAAAAAACGTATTGTCTGGCAGGAAATGAAACGTAGGAACTTAAACAATTATGACAGTAAACAATTAGAGGATTTTTCGCAATATGTATTTGGGTTATCCTATGAAACTTTATTAGCTGTGATGAAACAGCAGAAAGGACGTGAAAAACAATGCAGGAATTAAGAGTATGTATCGAAAGCCATGTGCCTGATGAAGAAATCAAAACTGCATGGTTCACATTACCGATTGATGAAAAGGACTTGTGGGGAAAATTAGGTGTTGATATAGAAAGTGATGATTACCGCATTGTAGAAACAATATTACCCTTTAAGGCGGATATTAAAGAAAATACAACGATATGGCGTTTGAATGATTTGTTCTGTACTTTTATCACACTTCCGCAGGTTATGCAAAGAGATTGTGAATTGCTGATGGAACATTTTGCAAGTCTGGATTTACTGCATAGCCGCCGAGATATGATCCATTTTTATGAGGGCGCTGTCAGTATGTTTGATGTCGCAAGACAAAAAATGATAGAATACAATGCCGTTACAGAAGAAGTCATGCGTTACATAGATATAGAAAAGTTTGCGCAGTATCTGGAAGAAAACGGACGCTTTGTCAAAAGTGAATACGGTATCTATCAGCTCCCATAGGAATGAGGTGGTGTAGATGATTGAAGATATGACCGTCTATATCGCAAATCTTGGTAAATACAATGAGGGGGAGTTGGTCGGCGACTGGTTTACATTTCCTATTGATGAAGAAAAAGTCAAAGAAAGAATCGGTTTGAATGAGCTGTACGAAGAATATGCAATCCACGATACTGAAAATTTCCCTGTGGATATTGGCGAATATGTTTCGATTTCGGAACTGAACCGCATGTATGAAATGATTGAAGAATTACCGGAGTATATCGTAGGAAATTTAAACGTGTTTATTTCTCATTATGGAACATTGGAAGAAGTTGTAGAACACGCAGACGAAATCTATTACTATCCTGACTGTGATACCATGAATGATGTTGCACATTACTACATTGATGAACTAGGTATGCTCAATGAAGTGCCGGAATATTTACGAAATTACATTGATTATGACGCATATGGCAGGGATTTGGAAATCGGCGGTTTCTTTGTCGAAACGCCTTACGGGATTTGTGAAATTCCATTATAATTACAAGAACAAGGACGGTCAAAAAAGGCTGTCCTTTTCTCATTGAAATAACAATACGGAAAGGAGTTTTTAGAAAAAGAGATGAAAAAAATCAAAAGTTACACAGGGATATGGAATGTAGAAAAGGTCTTGTATGCCATCAATGACTTTAACTTACCCTTTCCCATTACATTTACACAAATGACATGGTTTGTGATAACAGAATTTCTCGTTATCGTCTTGGCTGATGTATCGCCACTTTCCATGATTGAGGGCGCCTTTTTAAAATACTTTGGTATTCCGGCGGCGCTCACTTGGTTTATGAGCAAAAAGACCTTTGACGGAAAGAAACCATACAGTTTTTTAAAATCGCAGATCTGTTTTTACTTTCGACCGAAAGTAACCTATGCAGGAAAAGCCGTAAAACTGCATAAGCAGGAAGTCAAAGAAACGATTACGGCAGTAAGGAGCGTGAAGTATGTACCCGATAAAATATATTGATAATAACCTTGTCTGGAACAAGGACAATGAAGTATTCGCATATTATGAGCTGATACCTTACAATTACAGTTTTCTATCCGCAGAACAGAAATTTATCGTGCATGATAATTTTAGGCAGCTTATCGCACAATCACGTGAGGGAAAGATACACGCTTTGCAGATAGCGACGGAAAGTTCCATCAAAAGCATACAGGAGCAGTCAAAGAAATTAGTGACAGGAAAGCTGAAAGAAGTCGCAATCCAGAAGATAGATGAACAGACAGACGCACTGGTGTCTATGATTGGCGATAATCAAGTAGACTATCGCTTTTTTCTTGGCTTTAAGCTGATGGTTACTGATGAACCACTCAATTTGAAGAACATCAAGAAATCGGCATGGCTGACCTTTAAAGAGTTTCTCCATGAAGTCAATCACACGCTGATGAATGACTTTGTTTCCATGCCGAATGATGAAGTGAACCGCTATCTCAAAATGGAAAAGCTGTTGGAAAACAAAATATCCAGACGTTTTAAAATCAGACGATTGGAAACAAACGACTTCGGTTATCTCATTGAGCATTTGTATGGCAGAGACGGGATTGCCTATGAAGATTATGTGTATTCCTTACCAAAAGAGAAGTTGAAAAAAGAAACGCTGATAAAATACTATGACCTGATTCGCCCGACAAGGTGCTTGATTGAAGAAAGCCAAAGATATTTACGATTGGAACATGAGAACAGCGAAACCTATGTAACCTACTTTACTGTCAATGCCATTGTAGGCGAACTGGATTTTCCATCAAGTGAAATTTTTTATTTTCAACAACAGCAGTTTACCTTTCCCGTTGATACGAGCATGAATGTAGAAATCGTAGAGAACAGAAAAGCATTATCCACTGTCAGAAACAAGAAAAAGGAACTGAAAGACCTTGACAATCACGCCTATCAGGCTGGAAGTGAAACAAGCTCCAATGTAGTGGACGCCTTAGACAGTGTGGACGAGCTGGAAACGGATTTAGACCAAAGCAAAGAAAGCATGTATAAGCTGTCTTATGTGGTGCGTGTATGCGCTGATGATTTGGACGAATTGAAACGACGTGCTGATGAAGTGAAAGATTTTTACGATGACCTCAATGTCAAGCTGGTGCGTCCTGCTGGGGATATGTTAGGACTTCATTCTGAATTTCTACCCGCAAGCAAACGCTACATGAATGATTATGTGCAGTATGTCAAAAGTGATTTTTTGGCAGGGCTTGGTTTTGGTGCCACACAGCAGCTTGGCGAAAGTAACGGTATCTATATCGGGTATTCGGTGGATACAGGAAGAAATGTGTACTTACAACCCTCTCTTGCCAGTCAAGGAATTAAGGGAACGGTTACCAATGCGTTGGCGTCTGCCTTTGTAGGAAGTCTTGGCGGTGGGAAATCGTTTTGCAACAATCTTTTGGTGTATTACTCTGTACTCTTTGGTGGACAGGCACTCCTGTTAGACCCAAAATCCGAGCGCGGAAACTGGAAACAGACCTTACCGGAAATCGCCCATGAAATCAACATTGTCAATCTCACAAGTGAAAAAGAAAATGCCGGACTTCTTGACCCTTTTGTCATTATGAAGAATGTGAAAGACGCAGAAAGTCTGGCGATTGATATATTGACCTTTTTAACAGGGATTTCCTCACGAGATGGCGAAAAGTTCCCCGTACTTCGTAAAGCGGTGCGTGCGGTTACCCAAAGTGAAACCAAAGGGTTGCTTTATGTCATTGGGGAATTAAGAAAAGAAGATACGCCCATATCAAGAAATATCGCAGACCATATCGAAAGTTTTACAGATTATGACTTTGCGCATTTGTTGTTTTCAGATGGAACGGTGGAAAATGCCATCAGTCTGGATAATCAGCTCAATATCATTCAGGTGGCGGATTTGGTACTGCCGGATAAAGATACGACATTTGAAGAATACACGACCATCGAATTATTGTCGGTGGCAATGCTCATTGTGATTTCCACCTTTGCCTTGGATTTTATCCATTCGGATAGAAGTATTTTCAAGATTGTGGATTTGGACGAAGCATGGGCGTTCTTAAATGTGGCACAAGGCGAAACACTTTCAAACAAGCTGGTGCGTGCCGGACGAGCTATGCAGGCCGGTGTTTATTTCGTTACACAATCTTCTGGCGACGTATCAAAAGAAAGCCTGAAAAACAATATCGGCCTGAAATTTGCATTTAGAAGTACAGACATCAACGAAATAAAACAGACCTTAGAATTTTTCGGTATCGACAAGGGCGACGAAAGCAATCAGAAACGATTAAGGGATTTAGAGAATGGACAATGTTTATTGCAGGATTTATATGGCCGTGTCGGTGTGGTACAGATACACCCTGTCTTTGAAGAATTGCTCCATGCCTTTGATACCAGACCGCCTGTTTCAAGAGATGAGGTGGTGTAATGAAAGATTTTTTAAAAGACAGATTTACAAAGAAGAAGATATTCCATATTGTGAAAATCACAATCCTTGTACTTCTTGTGTCTATCGTCATGCTTTCTTTGCTTGGAACGGTGGCACAGGCAGCGGGCTTGGTTGATGATACGGTCAATGTGGAAAATTTGTATTCCAAATATCCGTTACAGAACTACACCTTAGATTTTTATGTGGATAACAGCTGGGGCTGGCTGCCATGGAACTGGCTTGATGGAATTGGAAAAAGTGTTCAGTATGGCTTATACTGTATTACCAATTTCATCTGGACGATCAGTCTTTACTTATCCAATGCAACAGGCTATGTGGTACAAGAGGCTTACAAGCTGGATTTCATCAATGATATGGCAGACAGTATCGGAAACAGTATCCAGACCTTAGCAGGCATTACCGAGAACGGCTTTTCTTCTACGGGATTTTATGTAGGATTTCTACTGCTGATTATTTCAATCGTCGGTGTCTATGTTGCCTATACCGGATTGATAAAAAGAGAAACCAGCAAGGCATTACACGCGGTTATCAATTTTGTAGTCGTCTTTCTTTTATCTGCGTCCTTTATTGCCTATGCACCGGACTATATCAAAAAGGTCAATGAGTTTTCCAGTGATGTAAGTACGGCGGCACTGGATTTAGGTACAAAAATCATGGTACAGGACAGCAACAGTCAGGGCAAAGACAGTGTGGATTTGATACGGGATAGTTTATTTTCCATACAGGTGCAGCAACCGTGGCTACTTCTTCAGTTCGGCAATTCCAGTATGGAAGAAATCGGAGCGGAACGTGTAGAATCGCTGGTATCGGTCAGCCCTGATGATGAGGACGGCGAAACACGGGAAGATATAGTAAAAAAAGAAATTGAAGATAACGGCAACACCAACTTAACGATACCGCAGGTCATCAATCGTTTAGGCATGGTGTTTTTTCTTTTGTTCTTCAATTTAGGAATTACCATCTTTGTGTTTCTATTGACCGGTATTATGATTTTCAGCCAGATACTTTTTATTATCTTTGCTATGTTCTTGCCGATCAGTTTTCTGCTTTCAATGATACCGGGATATGAAAGCATGACAAAGCAGGCAATCGTAAGGGTTTTTAATACGATTATGACACGGGCAGGAATTACGCTCATTGTAACGGTGGCGTTTAGTATTTCCAGTATGTTTTATAACATTTCCACAGACTACCCATTCTTTATGATAGCGTTCTTACAGATTGTCTGTTTTGCGGGAATCTATATGAAGTTGGGCGATCTGATGAGTATGTTCAGCTTAAATGCCGGCGACAGTCAGGGCATGGCACGACGTATTTTCCATAGACCCTATATGTTCATGCGCCATCGGGCCAGACGAATGGAACGCAAAGTGTCAAGAGCTGCCAATCTAGGCGTCGCTGCCGGTGCCGGAGCACTTGCGGGAAGTGTTTCTAAAAATCAACAATCTTCTAGTGAAAACCGCAACCGAAAGAATGTATCTGCCTTACCGAAGAAAGCCGGTGCGATGGTAGGCGCTGTGATGGATACGAAAAACAAGGTCAAGGACAAAGCAGGAACGTTGCGTGAAAACATTCGCGATTTACCGACACAGGCCTCTTATGCGGTTCATCAGGGCAAGGAACAGGCGAAACAAAGTGTATCGGACTTTAAGTGCGGCATGGTGCAGGAACAGAAAAACAGACAGACCGGACGTGAGGAAAAACGCCAAAAGCATAGAGAAAATATCGCTGAGAAACGCATGGCATTACAAAAGGCGCGGGAAAGCGGAAAAAAAGAGAAACCAGTCAGCAAGCCGGTTTCCGGTTCCCATGAAAGACCAACGACAACTGCAAAGCCAAATGTAGAGAAAAGGCAGGAAACAAAACGCCCGCTTTCGTCTGTCAAAAAACCGATAAAAACAACGGAAACTGCAAAGCGATCGCTTTCCTCTCTGGAAAAGAACGAAACTTTCAACAAACCACTCAATAAAAAAGGTGTTGAAAAAATTGAAAGGATTGAAAAAGTTGGAAAATTTGAAAAAACAGGTTCACAAGACCATACGAAAACCAAGCGTACCCTGATGACGAAAGGAAGAAAGAAAGGACAGAAGAAATAATGAGAATGAAACATTTTGCGTTCATAAGCTGCCTGTTTCCTTTTCTTTTGATGATAACCTTATTCTTTGGGGTGCTGATTAGCGCTAATGATGACGACAATGGAAATGGCGGGAACTATTCTTCTTCCTTTGGTGGTATGAACCTATCCGCAGAAGTGTTAAAACATCAGCCGATGGTCGAAAAGTATGCCAAAGAAAACGGAATTTCAGAGTATGTCAATGTCCTGCTGGCAATCATTCAGGTAGAAAGCGGCGGAACCGCAGAGGACGTTATGCAGAGTTCGGAAAGTCTTGGACTTCCACCTAATTCCTTAGATACTGAAAGTTCCATTAAGCAGGGGTGCAGATATTTTGCGTCTCTGCTTTTTTCTTGTCAGGCACAAGGGATAACGGACATCAATGTTGTTATTCAATCTTATAACTACGGCGGCGGTTATATTGGTTATGTGGCAGGTCATGGAAAAAAGCATACTTACAACCTAGCGGAAAACTTCGCAAAGGAAAAATCAGGCGGAAAGAAAGTAACCTATACCAATCCCATTGCAGTCAAGAAAAACGGCGGCTGGCGCTATTCCTATGGCGATATGTTCTATACAGAGCTTGTCAATCAATATCTGTATGTCACGCAGTTTGATGATAAAACAGTACAAGTGATTATGAATGAAGCCCTGAAATATAACGGTTGGGCGTATGTGTTCGGTGGTTCCTCTCCTACCACTTCTTTTGATTGCAGTGGATTGACACAGTGGTGTTTTAGAAAAGCCGGTATCTCTTTACCGAGAACGGCACAGGAACAGTATAATGTCACTCAGCATATCCCGATTTCACAGGCAAAGCCGGGCGACTTGATATTTTTCCATTCCACCTATAATGCAGGAACTTATGTGACGCATGTGGGGATATTTGTTTCCCCTACACAAATGTATCATGCGGGAAGTTCTGGAATCGGGTATACCGATTTAACAGATACCTACTGGCAGCAGCACTTGATTGGTGCCGGACGGATAAAACAATAGAAAGTGAGGATTTCATGATGTTAAAAAAGAATAAGAAACAAACAGACATTATCAAAAAACCAAAAGAGAAAAAGGTGTGTGTGATGAAAATAGGCACGCATAAAAAATCGGTACTTGCCTTATGGGCACTGTTGATTGTCAGTGTGAGTTTTGGTGTGTTTAAGAACTTTACCGCCATAGATACCCATACAGTACATGAAAAGGAAACCATACAGTTACAGTTAAACGATACCAACGGGATTGAAAACTTTGTGAAGAATTTCTGCAAAGCCTATTATACATGGGATAACAGCAAGGAAACATTGGAAAAGCGAACCACTTCTATCAATGACTTTCTCACAAAGGAACTGCAGGAGTTAAACAGGGATACCATCAGAACGGATATTCCTACTTCTTCTACTGTCAGTGATGTATTGATTTGGAGCGTCAAGCAATCCGGCAAGGAAGAATACAAGGTTTTGTATGAAGTCATACAGACTGTCAAAGATGGCGACCAGACAGGAACGATTTCATCAACCTATACATTGAAAGTACACGTTGATGAAAACAGCAATATGATTATCGTACAGAACCCTACCCTTGCGCCAATGATAAAAACATCAGACTATGAACCAAAGGCAGCAGAGATTGACAGCCGTGTGGACGCAGATACAATAAATGACGCGACCTCATTTTTGGAAACGTTCTTCAAGCTGTATCCAACAGCAACAGAAAAAGAACTTGCCTATTATGTAGAGGGGGATACATTAGAACCGGTGGAACGTGAATATCAGTTTGCAGAGATAATCAATCCAGTATTTACAAAAGACGGCGACAATCTCAAGGTCAGGGTATCCGTTAAATATCTGGACAATGCCACAAAGGTGGAACAGATTTCACAGTATGAACTCACACTTCACAAGGATACCAACTGGAAAATCATTGCATAGTCTTTCAACGGGCAGGCTGTATTATAAATAATATGGTCTGCCCTTTTTCTTTTTGTAGAGACTGTAGAAGTTTTAGAAAAAACGCTGATATCTCTAAAAAGCCACGTTATAATGAAATCAGGAAAATGTAAAGGAGTGAACTTCTATGTTTCAAAGAAAAGTGAATTATGTGAAGATATTTGCGAAACAGAATCATATGAGCGTGAAAGAATATAAGGCATATATGCAGGGGCGTATCGAGAATATGAAAACCGATCCGGAAACAAGCGACTGGTTTTATGATATGTTTGGAAATAAGACCCCCACTGTGGAGCAGTATTTCGAAAAGTGTGCAAAAAAAGCAGTCAAAGCAGCAAAAAAGATGTATCGTTAAATCAAAAATCTTGCCGTATTCGTTTTGAGTATGGATTTTTTTACGGAACATTGAAATACATATTGAAAACTATTAAAAAATCGTGTAAAATAAAGGTGTTCTAATAAATCTATTTGTCAGGAAATTTATTAGAAAAATTATAGAAAAAGGGGTTGACAGTCGTGTTTAGAAGTTGGTATACTCAGACAGACAGACAGACAGACAGACAGACAGACAGACAGGTAAGGTAAACTCTGCCCTTTTTTGCGTACAATCATATAAGGTTAAGTTAAGTATAGGCACTATTCTATCTAAATGCAGGTGGGATAGTGTCTTTTTTTGCTTCTATCCAACTGTGATGTCAGAGATTGGACGTGATGACAGTGGTTAAACAATCAGAGTTGATGGTCATTACAAAAGCAAAGGAACTGTGCAGTTATGTGCTGATAATCAGTGATAAATCGCCCAAGAAGTTTCGCTTTACACTGTCAAGCAGATTGCAGAATTATTCTATTTCGATTGTAGAACAACTTCTTTATGCCAATGAAGTGAGAATGATGGTCAGAAATACACAATTATTAGAAAAAAGACTGGAAAAGCGAAGAAATTTTCAACAACAGGCTTTTACTGATATGAAAATGCTTGCCTATCTTTCACAGCTGGCTATGGAGCAGCAGTGTATTTTACCCAAGCAGTATGAACAGATTACCAAGCAACTGTATGACTGTCAGAACCTGCTAGGAGCTTGGGTAAGAAGTGACAACAAACGATATGCCAGAGAGTAACTCTCTTTGCATATAGGGATTGAATTGCAATGGTAATTTTTGGCTCCGCGCGCCGAACATGAACAATAGTAACAATGCGCTGATTGCGAAACCGAGCAACTATGTGAACAACAACAATGTCAACAATGAAAACGCGGTGGTGCCCGCATGGCCTTATTGTCAGAAAGCAGACCTGGGCAGGCTGTTCCGTACATAAGGCAAAGGAATTCAATTCCTTTTCAGAGGAAACTCTGGAAAAACACATGCTGTCAGAAGAAAGGACGGGTTTCTCTTTCTTTCTGTGGCAGAACAGATTGTTTTGCACTGGCAGCTTTATGAAAAAAAGAGGGTGAACAGAAAAAATGTATGAACGCCTGATTGAATTTGAAAATATTTATCGGGCATATCGGCAAAGTTCTAAAGGAAAACACCATAAAAACGAAGTGATACAGTATGAAATGAATTTGCATATGCAACTGTGGTACCTGCAGGAAAGATTGAAAAAACGTGTGTATCAACCAAGTGGTTATCATAGGTTTATGATATACGACCCAAAAGAAAGGGAAATACAAGCGTTGTCTTTTGCGGATAGAGTGTTTCAGCATTTATTATGCGATACGATACTTCGACCCTATTTTGAACCGAGATTGATTTATGACAATGCGGCATGCAGACAGGGCAAAGGAACGCATTTTGCGTTAAAACGTTTAGAAAAATTTTTCCATGACCATTATAAAAAATACGGGTCAAAAGGATATATATTAAAATTTGATATACGAAAATATTTTCCAAGTATCGACCATGAAGTGTTGAAAGAAAAATTAAGCTGCTTTCCTGATGAAGAAGTCAAAAAATTGTTGTATCTCATTATAGACAGTTATGCAGCAGAAAAAGGAAAAGGACTTCCAATGGGAAATCAAAGCAGTCAGTGGTTTGCCCTGTATTATTTGGATAAACTTGATCGACTGATAAAAGAGAAACTCCGTATCAAAGGATATGTTCGTTATATGGACGATGGTGTCCTTATTCATGAGAGCAAAGAGTTTTTAAAAGAGTGTTTACGCCAAATGCAAGAACTGATTACAGAAGAAAAGTTAGAGTTTAATCAAAAAACACAAATCTTTCCGATTTCACAAGGAGTTGATTTTCTTGGGTGGCATTTTTATATGACGGATACCGGAAAGATTATTCGACGACTCAGGACATCAAATAAAAAGAGGTTTAAGCGTCGTCTAAAAGCCTTTCAAAAACAGTATGCGCAAGGAACAAAAACGCTAGATGAGATTACACAAAGCCTGAACAGTTATCAAGGACATTTGAAATATGGACATACATGGAAATTAAAAAAGCATGTATATAAAAATTTTGTCCTTAGCAGGCATAAAGAATAAAGATAGGAGGAAGAACTTGAAACAACTAAGAAATATAAAGAAAAAAGTCGGTTCATTGCTATTGGCTATGGCAATGATCGTTACATCAGTTCCTGTTTTAAGTCATGAAGTGTATGCGGAAGATAACGAATTACCGGGCAATACACAGTTTGCGACAGTTGATAAATTAAAGTCATTTAATACAAATGACAATGACGGTACTATAAATCCAGCAAAGGTCTATTTTGGAAATGACAATCAGCAGTGGTGGATTGCGGGAAGTCAGCAGAAAAATGGATTGACCTTATTTGCGGCAAGTCCATTGGCAACACAACAAAAGTTTGCGACAGATCAGAATAATAAAACATATGACACTCAATGGAACTGTACATATCCAAATACAGTACCAACAAGTGTGTATTCAAATCATTATGGAGCAAGCCCACTAAGAACAACACTTCAAGACTTGGAAAATTCATATTTCACAAGCAGTGAAAAAAACTTGATGAATGACACAACCATCTTTACAAACGATACGAAAAATAACAGTGTCTATTCTACAACGAACAAGCTGTACCTTGCCTATGGAATTTATGATAGTAATAAGTATATTATGGTAGGAACAAACAGTGAGGATAGTTTAAGTAACGGTCTTCATATTGATAGTAATTATTGGGGAAACATAGGTCCTTTTTGGCTCCGCGCGCCGAACTTGAGCCGTAGTAGCAGTGCGCTGATTGCGTATCCGGGCAACTCTGTGTACGGCAGCCGTGTCCTCTATGGGAACGCGGTGGTGCCCGCTTTTGAATTGAAACTGTCATCTGTCATCTTTGCATCTGCTGCGCCAGCAGCGTCATCTGATGAACAGTTAACAACTGAAGATACCGATGGCAATGGAGCATTTACATTACGATATAGCACAAATACTTTAGGTTCTGCACAAGTATCTTATGGTAAATCAAAAGTGATTTTATCAAATGTTCCAAGTGGTACATATTTAATTGCACAAAACAGCAATGGCGCCTATGCAAAACGGATTACAGATGGAATGACATCTGTTTCTGCAAGTGATATGGGACTGGATAGTTTCAAAAATTGTAAAGTGTGGCTGGAAACAACAGATACGACAAACAGAATGACTTATGCGACATTGGCAACAGAAAAACAAGAAATTGCTGTAAATATTAGTGCAGGTACAGGATTAAGTATTACATCAAGCAATGGTGTACAGGAAGTTGCTCCTAATACACCGATTACAGATATTACAGTTAAGGCAGATAATGGATATTATCTTCCAGATGATTATAAGTATAGTATTCAAGGTTTGAATGGATTGACTGTAACAAATTTTGCTCAGAATGGTTTTACAATCTCAGGTACACCGACAGACGACGTGAATATTAAACTTCCGGTGGCAACGGTTTCACCAAAAGCAGATACACCGGCATTTGATACGACACAAACCGCAAATTCGATTACAGTAGTGGTTACAAATTATCAAGCATCTTATGGTACGATACAATATCGTTTAGATAATAGCCAAAATTGGATATCTGTTAATGAATCAGAATTTACAATCTCTGAATTAGTGGCAAATAATCGGTATAAAGTTTCTGTGCGTTTTAGTGGACAAGGCATTTATCAAATGTCAGATGAAAAAACGGTGGACATATCTACTGCTCCTGCGACATATGAAATTACCATTCCAATGACTGTAAGCGCTGATAATAGCGAAAATATGATAAGTATTAATGCTACAAGAGAGTTTGACTTAGGATATAACGGTAAGGTCAATGTAAAAATCAAAAATACCAGTGCAATGACAGACGGTGTTCTTTCCTTGACAAGAGAAAACGGAAGTAATGAAATCATCACTTCGGTGCTTCTTGTAGGTGGAAAGCAGTTTACTGATTTGTCAAAGAATGTTGCTACATTTTCAAATAAAGATGATAAAGCCATACCGTTTGTTTTCAAAAAACCTACAAATACAAATATCCTTGCCGGAACATACAAAGGTACGATTGTCTTTGATATATCCTACAGTGAAGATTAGGGGGTGGACGAATGAAAAAGAAAACAAAAATTATTCTGATTGTCATTTTACTTATTATCTTGATTGGCGGTGGTATCACATTAGGATTGAACTGGAATAGCTGGTTTGGAAGTGAACAGACAACTGCTGATATAGATAACAGTGCCGAAGATTATACAGGCGATAAAGAGACCTACAAGGGAAAGAAAAATACCGATACGATCAGTATTCCGGGTTTTGATGTGATGAACTTACAAGCCGGTGTTACAGAGCAGAAAGTCAATTTACATAACCCTGAAAAAAATATCTGTTATTTTAAAATGACGTTATTTTTGAATGACGGTACAAAGCTATGGGAAAGCAAGCTCATAAAACCGGGAAAAGCGGTCTATGACATCACACTATCTCAGGCATTGCAAGCCGGAACTTATGAAGATTGTGTCTTGAAATACGAATGTTTCAAGATGGATAAAGAACAGACGCCGTTAAACGGGTCGGAAATCAAATTTACCATGAATGTATTAGAGTAAAAAAAGAAAGAAAAGAGGAAAACAAAATGAAGAAAAAAGTAGTAAGCAGTACAATAGCATTATTATTGGCAGGAGCAATGGCACTTCCAGTACACGCAGAAGAAAAAACAACACAGGTATCTTACACAGCGGGAAATACCTATACAATCAATATTCCTGCGACTTTGGAGTTGGAACCGGGAGTAGAGAAAACACTTAACATTGGCATGGACAGCATAAATGTTGAACCAACAAAAAAAGTGGACGTCAAAGTGAAAAGTGGTATTACTAATGGTAATGTTACTTTAGACCGAGCAAATTCTTCTGATATAACAACATCAACAGTCAGTCTAACAAGTAATGGACAAGGAATTACAAATAATGAAGTAGTAGCAACATTCCAAGACCAAGCGACAACACCGATACAGGGTGGAAAATTATATTTTTCAGGCCTTGACAGTAACTTAAACGCAGGTACATGGACAGGAAGTATCGTGTTTGAAGTTGATATAGTTAATAGATAATTGAGAAATGAGGGAAAGAATATGAAAAGAAAAACATTAGCAGGAATTATGAGTTTAGCAGTCATAGCGGCAGTTGCTGTGCCGGTGCATGCAGAAGATAAAACAACAGAACTTAATACAAACGTGCCATCAAAATATGAATTGACTATACCGATGACTACAGAGATTGATTTTAATACGCTATCAACTGATTTAAACGGAACATTAAAAGTAACAGGAAATGTACAGTCAAATCAAACAGTTACAGTATCCGCAACAAAACATATATTAGAAAATCAAGACAATAATAGTGCTGAAATTGATTTTGCACTTAAACAAGGCACAAGTGATTTCAGTTCTGCAACATGGAACGAAACAGAGTTAAGAGCTGGAACAAAAGAAATTACGTTAAGCGTTGTGATTGAACAATCAGCATGGGATAACGCAAAAGCCGGCAACTATACAGGCAGCATTGTTTTCACGGTTGAATTGAAATAAGAATTGAGAAATGAAAAACCAATGAAAAGGAGGGGTAGATGAAATGAAGTTCAAAAAACTTCTGACAGGGTTCAGTATCTTGTGTATGGCTGCTACTTTGTTTCTTCCTTTGTCTGTATCGGCAAGTGAAAGTGGAACAACATCACTTACAACCACTGTACCGGATACACACAATGTAGAGCTTGTGATAAAGGGAAACGGAACAGTTAAAGCTGATAAGCAGGAATACAAGACAAGCCAGACAATACAGATACCTCGTCTTTCTCAGCTCACTTATGAATTTGTCGCTGACGAGGGCTGGCAACTCGAAAGCGTTTCTTATGGTAAGGAAGGCAGTGTTAAGGAAGTGGCATTAACAGGCACATCATTTATGCCGGAAGAAGTCTATGAAGATGGTTATACACTTCATGTCGTCTTTGCAGAAAAAGGCAAGACAGGCACAGATGGAACGAATAAAGGCGATAACATACAGGTAGGCGCAGACGGAACGAATAAAAGCGATAACGTACAAACAGGCGATCAAACAAATGTAGTCTTTTGGGAAGTGTTACTGATGGGTTCTGCTGTAGCAGTATGTAGCCTGAGTAAAAAGAAAAGAAAAACAAACCATTAAGAAACTGTGAGGGTAGTTGTCAAAATGTAGGCAACTGCCCTTTTTTCAAAAAAGTAGAAAGAAGAATGAACATTATGAGAGAACAGAGAACCGACACATACCATTATTTGTCCTGTTTCTGATGTTGTATCAGATACTGGTTTTCTCATGCACGAAAATAAAGTCCAACGAAACGACTATGTTTTATTGGACTTTTTTTGTTTGTCAGAAAAAAATCTAACTTTTTTTCTGATTTTGTATTCAAATCACACCTTGCTGTCGAGTGTTGGTGCGGAAAGAGGGATATACCAAATTTCGCTATACGCAGAGAGGGGGTGTGATAATATGAAACCTACTTCTTTTGAAACAATTATTCGTTTACAGTTTGATACTTTGGTAAAACGTGTGATTGACTGTACGGTAAAAGATTATGAAAAAGAATTACATCGTCGTGAAAGACGGGAAGTTCTGTTTTGTGAATTACCGGATATAGTTGTCCAATCGTTCGCAATCGAAGATGATTACGATTTGATTGAAAAAATCTGTTTTGTCGCTTGTGGCATTGAGATTCTAGTACAGAAAAGCGAACTTTCCACAGCATTGGAAAAGCTGCCGGAAGTAAAGCGTAATGTACTGTTGCTTTCCTACTTTGAAGAACTTTCGGACGCAGTGATTGCGGAATTGATGGACGTAACACGAAATGGGATTTATAAACGCAGACAAGCAGCGTTAAGACTGATGAAAGAATTATTACAGGAGGAATAAAGACATGGCAAAAAACGTAGAAAAATGCCCTACCTATCGCATGATTTCTTCTGCGTGTAGTGGCAGTGAAAAATCTGTGGATAAGCTACTTATTTTCTATGACGCTTATATATCTAAAGCAAGTCTGCGCCCGCTGTACGACACTTATGGAAATGTGTATATCGCGGTGGATATGGAATTAAAAGGCCGTATCAGAGAGGCAATCATGCAGATGATACAAAATTTCGATATGGAAATTAAATAACAAATGACTGGGGCATGATTCGAATATTCTCTCTTTCCTGCCCTGTACATTGATTATCAGCCTATGAAAGTCTATTATCACATATTCAAAATATTGGAAGTAACAAAATCATGAAAATAGTGGATTTTCACAGACTGGTAAATAAACAGTCAAATGTTCTTTAAAAATTGAATACAGCAGACAGATACGTTTGTTATGCAGCGAGCCATCGGATTTTATACGCCATGACCTTTTATTTAGAAATATCTATGAAAGCGAGCGAACCCTATATTGATTCGTAAGCAGCCTTTGGAAAAGCTGTTTCGCCATGACCTGCATAACAGGATAATGATACGTCCGCATGGCGCGGTTCTGCCCATAGGAATGGGAACGGTTGAAATACCGGCGGAGCTTTCCAAAGCCGTCTGTCTGCTTAGAAAAAATGGGTACTTGCAGAACTATGGTGTGCTGTTTGGTTCATATAAGGAGTTGGTCGTATGGAACATACAGTATATTTAAAAACGCAGGAAGAAGTCATTCTTGGCGGTGTGAAATTTACAGTTACACATTTGATACCGAAAATGTCACCGGAAACAAGAGAAATCAGAAAAAAGGAAATCGGACACGAACTGTATCAGATTTTCAAGAAGTATCCCCGCTCACAGAGATTATGATTGTGTGTGTCAGTATTGCGCGATATAATGAATGTGTGGGCGAGGTACACATTCTATACATCATAGAGGAATTGAAAAATGATGTATAATATAACTCGCTATGACGCATTATACGGGCGTCAGTCAGTCGATAAAAAAGACAGTATATCCGTAGAAAGTCAGCTTGACTTCTGCAAGTATGAAACACATGGACAGCCGTATCAGACATACACTGATAAAGGTTTTAGTGGAAAGAACACGAACAGACCTGATTTTGAACGCATGATGAGAGATATTCGTGCCGGAAAGATTAAACGAGTGATTGTCTATAAGCTGGACCGTATCAGTCGTTCTATCTTGGACTTTGCCAATATGATGGAAGTATTTCAAGAGTACGATGTTGAATTTGTTTCATCAACAGAAAAGTTCGATACATCAACACCGATCGGACGAGCCATGCTGAATATCTGTATCGTGTTTGCACAACTGGAAAGAGAAACAATCCAAAAGCGTATCACGGACGCCTACTATTCCCGAAATAAAAAAGGATTTTTCATGGGTGGACGTGTTCCTTATGGATTTAAGCTGGAGCCTATCGTTATTGAGGGTATCCATACTTCGTATTATCTTCCGGTGGAAGAAGAAATGCAACAGGTGGAATTGATGTTTCAACTGTACGCTGAGGGTGTCAAGGAAAACGGGGAGCCGTATTCTTTCAGTGATATACGCAACTACTTCCTAGACCATGACATTCCCCATCTTCGTGATAAATATTGGACGGTATCTTGTATCAGCAGCATACTTTCCAATCCATCTTATGCGATTGCAGATATGAGCCTGTATGAGTTCTTTAATAGTCAAGGCGCCAACATCATCAGTCCTGTTGAATTATGGGTCGGGGGTAATGGCTGCTACTTGTATCAAGGTACGGTATCAAAGGACAAAAACAGGAATACTTTCAAGGATAAGGAAGTCGTGCTTGCTCCGCATAAGGGGGTTGTTCCCTCACATATATGGATAAAGTGCAGACTTCGCTGTATGAACAGTCGCCAGATGGCAACGACCAATAAAGCAAAAAGTTCTTGGCTTGTTGGTAAAGTCAAATGCGGTAACTGTGGAAAAGGATTGCAAATCAGTCCATCAAGAGTCAGCAAGAAAACAGGAAAGTCCATTCGCTACATGAATTGTAGTCATAAGTATGTAACAAGAGGGCTTGGCTGTTCAGGAACAGGCAGTCGGATATATGCCGATGAATTAGAAGATTATGTACTGGAACAGATAAAACAAAAGCTGAATGAATTTGAGGGATTTAATGAACAGAACGCAACACAAAGCAATCCGAAACTGAATGAAAATAAAATTCGATTGGCACAGATTGATAAAGAGATAGACGACCTTGTAGAAAAGGTATCCGGTGCAAGTAGCGTACTCATGCGCTATATCAATGAAAAGGTGGAACAACTGGACGCAGAACGCAGAGCTTTAAGTGAAGAAAATCTGTCAATGACAGTCAGTCACTCCCCTGATACATTGAACACCATTTTCAATCTTGTATCTTCATGGGAAGAAACAAGTTTTGAAGATAAGCAAAAAGTGCTGGATACATATGTCAAGGTTATCAAAGTTGCCAACGGAAATATAGAAATGGCATGGAATATTTAAAAACCATGCCGTTCTATAAAAAAGTTTATTTTAGCCAAAATGATTTAAAAGTGTTTGGTTTGATAAAGAGTATAATTAAAAAAAGTAATCTTATCAATAAATTATGGAGGTTAAATGATGAGCCAGAGAATATTGGTTGTTGAAGATGATACACAAATAAGAAAGTTTATTTGCTATTGTTTAGAAAACAATGATTATGAATATATAACTGCTAGTAATGGGATTGATGCTTTAAGAAAAATAGCCAATGAAAATATTGATCTTATCTTATTAGATTTAGGTTTACCTGATATTGATGGAACTGATATTATTAAAAAGCTACGAGAATTTTCAGAGATGCCTCTTATTGTTGTATCTGCTAGAGATAAAGATCAAGAAAAAGCTGATGTTTTAAATCTAGGTGCTGATGATTATTTAACAAAGCCATTTTCAGCAACTGAATTGATAGCTAGAATAAAGGTAGCTTTTCGACATTTTTACCGATTTACTCAAGTTCAAAGACAAACACTTTACAAAGTGAAAGATTTATCTCTTGATTTAGATAAGCATCTTGTTTATTTGAATAATCAAGAAATTCATGTAACTCCATTAGAATATCAACTCCTAACATTATTTATGAAAAATGTTGGCAAAGTCTTAACAACAAGTCATATCATTGAGGAAATCTATGGAAAAGGTTATGGAAATGATACACAAGCATTAAGAGCTTTAATGGCAGGTTTAAGACGTAAAATTGAAAAAAATCCTGCAACTCCTGAATATATATTGACTGAAATAGGTGTGGGTTATCGAATGAAGTCAGATGAAGAATAATAAAATAGACCATATATTAAAAGTCAAATGAATTCCTATTATTATCAATAGGAATTTTTCTTTTCTCACACGATTCTCACACCTTTTTATATATCCTCACACCATCTTCACAACAATATTTCTATAATATAAGTGAAAAGGAGGAGACGGATTATGAAGGCTCACCAAGATTTAGAAGAATATCAGACTCTAGAAAAATTAAGTCAAGAAATCAGAGCCATTTTAGATGATGAACAAGTATGTCTAAATAAAATCAAAGAAGCATTAGTACTTTATCCAGATGCTCCACAACCACAAAATTTATTAGGCATTCTTGCAGAAACAAAAGAAGATAAAGTTTTAGCAATGAAACATTATCGAGCAGCTTGGGCATTAGCTCCTTATTACCGTCCATCACGTGAAAATATTGATCGTCTTGTAGATATGCATTATTACAAACATTACTACTTTTGTGATCAAGATGTAGATGAAAAGGATAGGCAAAAAGAGACAATAAAATTTAATATGTTAAGGAGGAAACTAGGATGATGGAATTTTATAAGAAGTTAGAAAATAAAAGAATAGTTATTATGGGATGTGGGAGACTAGGTGCTAATTTAGCAGATTATTTATATGAACAAGGACATGAAGTTATTGTTGTAGATAGTGATGAAGATGCTTTTAGAAAGCTATCAGCATCTTATGGTGGTTTAACATTTATTAGTGATGCGACTGAATTAGAAACATTTGATAAGTTAGAGATTGATGAGCAGACAACAATGATTGTTGTGACAGATAGTGATAATACAAATATTTTAATATCTCAAGTCGCAAGAGAAGTCTATCATGTGAAAACAATTATATGTCGTTTATACGATCCACAAAGAGAATGTGTTTATGATGAATTTCATATTGATACAATTTGTCCAACATATTTATCAGTGCATCGTATTGAAGATATTTTAAAAGAGAGAGGGGCATAATGATGAAAAAGAATGTTTTGTTAGTTGGTGGACTTCATAAGGCAATGTCACTTGCTCAATCGTTATTAAATAAAGGATATGCTGTTACAGTTATTAATGATAATTATAATGATTGTATGACTTTAGCAAGTATTGAGGATTTAGAGGTGATTTTTGGTGATGGAACTAAACCTTTTGTATTAGAAGAAGCTGATGGAGAAAATATGGATATAGCTATAGCGTTGACAAATAAAGATGATGATAATTTAGTTATTTGTGAATTGTGTAAAAAGAAATTTCATGTGAAAAAGACGGTTGCTTTGGTAAGAGATCCACAAAAAACACGCTTCTTTTATCAAATGGGAATTGATTCAGTTGTTTGTGCAATTAATGCTATTACTGGAATTATTGAACAACAAGCTTTTATTGATGAGATGACAAATATTATTTCAGTAGAGGATGGAAGGGTCAATATTTTAGAATTAAAGATTGGTCATCATATGCCTTCAGTTAATAAAAAGTTATGGGAAATAGATTTACCATCAGAAGCCATTATTGGTTATATTTTAAGAAATGATCAAGGAATTGTACCTAGAGGAGATACCAGAATATTAGCTGGTGATACATTGATTGTTATTTGTGATCAATATGTTCAACAAACTGTAACAAAGGAGTTGACAGGGAGATGAATAGGATATTCAAAAGTAATAACTATTTTGGTCAATTCTTAATTTTAATAGGAATATTATTACTTATACCACTTATAACAGTTATCTTTTATCCAGAAGATATATCTCAAATGTATGCTTTTGTTATTCCCGCAGTGTGGGCAATCATCTTAGGACTATGTATTTGTTATATAAGACCAAAAAGAAAATCTCCACAGAATTGGCGAAGCTCTATTCATGAAGGAAGTTTAACAGTTTTATATGCCTGGTTAATAGGAATTATTCTTGGAGCTATGCCATTTGTTATAAGTGGACAATTGACATTTGTACAGGCACTATTTGAAGCTGTAAGTGGTTGGACAACAACTGGATTATCAGTTGTTGATGTAACTAAGGTCAATCATTTGTTTCAGTTTCATCGTTGTTTTATGCAGTTTTGTGGTGGACTTGGATTTATTATGATGATTTTATTCTTTGTTCAGGAAAATCAAGCAGCAAATTTATATAATGCTGAAGGGCATCCAGATCGTTTAGAACCAAGATTAATTAATACTGTACGTATGATTTTTGGTATTTATTTTGTATCATTAGTTTTAGGAAGTATCTTGTATTATATTTTTGGAATGAATTGGTTTGATAGTATTTTTCATGCGATGTGTTCACTTTCAACAGGGGGATTTTCTACTCAGGTTGATAGTATTGGAGCTTATCATAGTATTGCAATTGAATGGGTTACAATATTATTAATGGTCATTGGAACAACTAATTTTGCTGTATTATTATTGATGGTGAAAAGAAAATGGCGTGAAGTTGAAAAGATTAGTGAATTAAGATTGTTTACTGTGCTTGTCATTATTTCTACAATACTTATCGCAATAATGTTAAGTTATTCACTCTATTTATCTATTAGTGATGGACTAAGAGTAGCTGTCTTTAATGTTGTTTCTGCTTTATCAACAACAGGTTATGCAACCATGTCTTATCAATCATGGCCAACCACAGCAGTCTTTATACTTATTATTTTAATGATTATTGGTGGAGGCTATGGTTCAACAGCTGGTGGTATGAAATTAACCCGTGTTTATATTGCATATCAAACTTTAAAGAAAACATTTAGAGAAAAGATTTCATCAAAACGTAGTGTTAATAAGATTTATCATTATCGTGCACAAGGTCGAACAGAAATTAATGCAACTCTTATGCAGGATACGATGAGTTATATTTTGATTTATTTGTTAATTTATGTTGTGGGAACAATCTTAATGAGTTACTTTGCTCAATGTGATTTACAGAGTGCGATGTTTGAATTTGCCTCTGCATTAGGGACCGTTGGATTATCTATTGGCTTAACTGGACCACAAACATCAGCGATTGTTTTGATTATTGAAATGTGTGGAATGTTATTAGGTCGACTTGAAATCTTTGTTGTCTTTATAGGAATCAGCGCAATGTTTTATAAAGCGAAGAAAGTATTTATAAGAAAAAATCTTGTTTAAATGAAAAATCAGCTTATCATGAGCTGATTTTTAAAAATATATATATTATTTATGAGTAGATTGTTCTTCTTGATGATGAACACGACTTAAATATTCAACAGTATCTAATCCAGAAGAATGTTTAAAAATATATGTGACAGCTTGTAATATATAGTCCATAAAAATTCCTCCTATCTTTTATTATTAGTATAGTCAATAATTTATAAAAGGATTATTTTTTTCTATAATAGAAATCATTTTCTTTATTTGTAAAGTTCATAAGCAAATTGATGATACTATAAAATTATGATAAGATAAATACAACATATTAAGGTTTATCAACAAATAATGAAAGAAGAATAAAAATGAGAAAAACTAAAATATTTATAGAAAACTTTTTTAATCCACTTATCACTGGAATGTGGGTAATATTAATATATCAAATTTGTCAATACAAAAGATATCAATCTTATAATTATATTATTGATATCATTGTTTTAGGATTGATATTATTTGTCTGGTTATTAACAAGCCTAATTCTTGCATTTCAAAATTATAGTGTTCAATCAAAATTATGCCATATAAAATATGCATCTATTATTGGGGTTATCATAGTTATTGGGAGTTCTTGCATTTTAGGCTTTCAATCATATCAACACTATAACGATCAACATTTCTATGATAATAAACCTAGTGATTATGTACTTAATGATGGTCATTTTCAAACTGAGATAATCAATAAAATAGAAGAAGAAATTCAAGAGATTATACCTGATAATGCACAAGCATATGTTTGCCCATATACTTATTTTGTATGTAATGAATCAGGAGTATTGGATGCATTTGAAATTGAAATATATTTTGAAAAGGATGATAATGCTTATGTTTTAGGGAGTCGATATAAAAAAGGTGAAAATGTTAAAAATAGATTTATGAAAATTGATTATATGGAAGGAAGTGAATATCTTCCACAAATGAGTGATTTGGTTAAATCTATTTATAATATCAATTTACCAAATAAAACATGTAAAATTCAAATGGAATCAACTAATGATGAGGCTTATTTTAATTATGAATTTTATCCAATCAATTATAATTATAAACTAGTTATTTTATAGAAAATATCTATAAATATAAATAAAATAACAATCAAGATAGTTAGAAATCACTATCTTTTTTTATAAATATTTTATATTGATTGATAAGTTAGTATTTATTTTATATGATAAAAATATAAGATTAAATCTTTTTAGGAGGTGTAGATATGAAAAAAATAGTTATATTTTCTTTAAGAATTATTATTGTTTTTCTTGTGGTCTATGTTTTTTGTACATTCTTATTACAAAGTTGTAGTCCTGATGTGAATACACTTGATGAATATACAACTATTACAGATTTCGAAAAAAATTCAAAACTAAAATATTACAATCTCTATGATTTTGATATATTTTACAAAAATAATCAAAAAAAGTTATTAAAAGATGAAGAAATCATTTTGACATTTGATAATGAATATAAACAGAAATATATGATCACAACTACCTCATCAAAAATCCAATATAAAGTTGATTATGGTTTAGAAAATATGGGAGAACAGGATTATCAGATAGAAAACATGAATGGTGTTACTATCTATGGATATACCTATGATAATGAACAAAAATGTTCTTTTATAGTTAGATATAATGACTTTCAATACAGTATTGAAGGAGTTGAAAATCATGATTTCCAAGATTGTATGAATAAAATAAAGGACTATGTTAAACTTAATGAAAGTATGAATTGATGTTAAAAAAATAAATATATTTATTTGGTTAAAGACAAATAAAAAATATTAATTTTGGTTTTTTCAAAAAATGAAATAAAAAAAGTATTGACAAATAAGTTGTGACACTGTATTATAGACGCAAGTTCAAAAATAAATCGTTGAGCAGAAAGAGTAATTGATTGAACGCTTATAGCGAGGTAACACAGAGTGGAAGGTTACTAAGTAGAAGTCAATGAAGCGCGTCTGTGAGAGTCCATTGGAACTAAAAGTATAATGGAACGTGACCTGCGTTAAAGGAAAGAGTGGTTAGAAGATTTCTAACAACGAGAGTGGTACCGCGTATATATACGTCTCTGGAGTTTTTCCAGA
>OFML01000168.1_pt1 | contig 68064 bp, 77 predicted proteins | sample 1541831 | NCBI WGS metagenome assembly OFML01 (sample SAMN04209237, study PRJEB22552) | human gut metagenome | biome: gut; material: feces | host: Homo sapiens | place: USA: Oklahoma | reverse complement strand
TTTCTTAAAAAAAGTTAAAAAACTTTTCATTCACCCATATTATAGCACAAAGCAAACTTTTATCAATTACTTAAAGCAAATAAAAAAAGAGCATTCACTCTTTTTAAATCGTATATGATAATAAATTATTTGAATTAAGTAAATCTTATCAAAAGAACAGATCATTTTATAATTTAAAATAATATTTTTAATATTCTAGCTAAACCATCTTCATCAATCCGTCTACAAATCAAATCAGCAACATCTTTTAATTCTTTAACAGCATTACCCATAGCGACTCCAACATGACAGTATTGAATCATTTCTAAATCATTTATTCCATCTCCAAATGCATATGTATCATCTTTTGTTAAATTATAATACTCTAAAACTTTTTGAATTCCTACTGCTTTAGAAATTGTTGGAGAATACAATTCAAATGCATTTTCGCTACCATGTTCATCATAATTTACAACATATCCAAAATCATTTTTTATATAATCAATAACCTTTTCTCTATTTTCATCAGTTACATTTGCTTCTATTTTTAATGTCCTTTGAATCACATCATATTTATCAAACTCCGTTTTAAATTGACTAGCAAATCCTACTTTATCAAAAAAATCATATAAATCATTATTTTGATTATCAATATAAACATGTTTTGCTGTTTCAATCATATAAGAACAATCTAATTTTTCTAACATTTCCATTGTTTTTACTGCCAGTGTTGCATCCATTCGATCTTCATAAATAGATTGGCCATCAATTTCTACATAAGCTCCATTTGCTAATATATAGCCATCAAATCCAGCCTCTAAAATTTCCTGATTTAACATTGCTCTTGGACGACCACTAGATATAAATAATTTATGCCCTAATCCTTGTAACCTTTTCATTTCATCTTTAACAGTTTGTGGAATATCCACAATCCCTAAACGACTTTCTACCAATGTTCCATCAATATCAAAAAATAATACTTTCCTACTCATAAATCCTCCCATTTATATTTTCTCTATAAGCTTCCCATTTTTATCTAACAATTCTAAATAACTTTTAATTTGATAATCAGCTAACTGATTAATTTGCTCACGCTCAGCATCAGAATATTGATCCTCAATAACAACACATTCAATTCCTGCATTTTTAGCCGCTTCAACACCAATCAACGAATCTTCAAAAACCAAACAATCTTTTCTAGATACTTTTAAATCTTTCATCACACGTAAATAGATTTCAGGATTTGGCTTGATAGCTTTTGCATCTTCTCGTGTATAAACAAGCGTGAAATAATCATCAATATTTGCTTTAGAAATAATACGATGATTATGTTTTCGATAAACATCCATATTTGTACGCTTAGTTGTTGATGCAATAACAAGTTGATAGCCTAATTTTTTTAAACTTTTAATAAAAAGCTCAGCTCCTTCTTTGTAATCTACAACATGATGCAAATAATCCTGAGCTATTTCATAACGCAATGCATGAATGTCTTGAACACTCAAAGTTGATTGATACGTTTTTTTTAAATATGTGCAGTATTCTATATAAGGATTATCTGCCTGATCATTTTTTCTTAATACTTCATCACGTTTTCTTTGTACATTTTTAATTTCACTTTTTCCATCTTCACGTATTCTTTGAATCAAAGCTTCATCAACTTGATTCCAAATTCCGACTGAATCAATTAATGTTCCATCCATATCAAATATAATCACTTTTTTATCTTTCAACATCATTTATTCTCCTCAAAATCTCCAGTAATCTCTAAAATATTCCCATCCGGATCTTTAATATTAAAATACCAATAAGGCATATGAACATTGACATACATAAGTTTTGAGACTTCTCCAATATTTAATGATAAGAGTCTTTCATACTCAGCTTTTAAATTATCTACCTCAAAATTCAAAATCATTATATTATTCTTTTTTTCATCATCTTCAATAAAAAAATCATCAATATATGCTTGATTAAAATATTTATGATTTTCTATAATTTTTTGATCATATTCTTTATTATACAAAGAAACTGTTTGCCCACATTTAAATGTAACCCATCTTTCTTCATTCATATAAATAGGATCTTGTTGTAAAAGTAATTTATAAAAATTTATTGATTTTTCCATATTCTTAACACAAATATATGTTGTTCCTAGCCTTATCATAATTTTTCATTTTCCTTTATGTTTCTCCATTCATCTTCTAATATGACCATTATGATATCATCTGCATACTGTTTTCCATCCATAATAGCATCTTTTCTAACTCCTTCAACCTGAAATCCAGCTTTTTCATAAACTCTTTGTGCTCTATGATTAAAAGAAAAAACATCTAATTCTAAACGATGCAATTTTAACATTTCAAAAGCAAAATCTCTTGTCTTTTTTACCACCCATGTTCCAATTCCTTTTGAACAATTTTGACTATCAAAAATAACAATTCTAAAATTAGCTGATTTTGTTTGCCAATCTATTTCATTAATAACACTTTCTCCTATAAATTTTCCAGCTGGATCAATAATCATAAAATCATATCTATTCTTATCATCAATAATCCGATTATAATATTGAATAATTGTTTCATAGTCAAATTCTTCTAAAGTTCCTGTTAATCGATTAACTTCTTCATCTATTTTACCAAAGCAATCTTGATAATACTTTTTGGCTTGTCCCTTTTCAAAGGATTGAAGTCTATATTTGCCTTTCTCCCAGCTTATTTTTATTTTTTCCATTTTTCTCCCCACTATTAAATATAATTCTATTACTATATTTTACAGGTATCTTAATTAAATAACAATCTCAAAAATATATTTATATAATTTTTCATCCATTTAATAATCGATAGTCATTTGAAAATCAACTGCTAAAATATCATAAACAAAATCATAAGTATAAAAACGATAATGTTTATATAATGAACAATCAATATCTTTTCTAATAGGTAATTTTTCTATCCATCTACTTGCATTCACCATTACAAAACTACTTTGATAATCAGCATTGTTTTCAATCATTTCATAGGTATCTAATTCACAAGAAAAATAAGCCAATACTTGTTGAAAAACCAATTGATAAGAAATCCAATCTTTTTTATTTGTATTATTATAAATCAAATGTCCATTAATATCTCCACTCAAAGTTAACTGACCAAAATCATCTTGAATGAGCGTATTTAAATAAACACAATCTCGTCCTTGTAAAATACCTAATTCTGTTTGTATTGCTGTTAAAGTTTCCATAACTCATTCTCCATTTTTTTAAGATACAACTATTATGCCATCACTCTACTCCAATAGCAAGTTCTAAACATTTTTATAGAAATATGTTTCAAAAAAACAGGATTGAGAATATTAAAAAAGATGTGTATAATAAAATCAATTCTAAAAAATGAGTGGAGGGGAATATATGTTTGATTTAGAAGCAGAAATGATGTCTGTTTTAAGAGAATCAGAAGATCATGAATTATTAGAAACAATTTCTACAGCCAAAGAATTATTTAATGAATGCGTAGAAACTAAGAAAATTATTCCAACTGAAGAATCATACATCACAATATCAAAAATATTTATCGGTGCTATTTTTATTTTTCTTGTCTTATTTTTGCTATTTATCCAATCGAAAATCTATCCTCTTGCTGCATTTTGCTTTGCTATATCACTTTTTTTAATTATAATTGCCATAGTATTTTTTGTTGTCATGAATGTTGAAACCAATTGTTGGTTAGATTTCCTTGATAATGAAACTATTGAAAAAATAAATCAACTTATAGAAAAGCATAATATGAAAATTGTTGATACAGATGAAAAAATGTTTCTTAAAAAGAAACATAAAAAGATTATTGCTTTATCACATAATGTCTAAAAGAAAACCAAAAATCTCATACCTTTATATCATATTTTGACTAACATCTTCATATAAGATATTCCGCTTGATTCTATAAATTTTAATTTTGAAAATAGATATCCTATAAAATTCATATTATTCATTCTGTATTCCATCAATCAAAAAACATGTGCCCTTTTGACATATACCTATAGATTATATATTTTCTTTTTATTCATAAAATTGCTTGACCAATATGTTTTTAATCTCCATTGTGGAGCCATACCATCATCAACCCAATATTCATCCATTGAAATAATTTTATCATAAGCCTCTCGTAAAGCCATTTATTTCTGCTTACAAGAACGTACTCAAATAAAGCTTAAAATGTCTATTACTCAAACAAGCAACACAAATAATGTTGCTTGTTATTGTTTATATAATCTTACAATATTTTCAATGTGTGGTGCATCATAACTTCTGCCGAGTTCAAAGCATAATCATCCGTAACAAAAAACGCTTTTGTTTGTGACACTTTGATCTACAAACAATATTTTCTTTATAGAACAGAAAATAATTAAATCTATATTTTAATATTACAGATGGCTTCTTTCTATATAAAAACAATGTTTACTATTTAAACTTGCTATTACTTTTAAAACTTTGAAATTGAACCTCTATAATCTATTAGCATTTTTTTATAGTATTAATATATTTTCACATTCATCTTTAAATACATCATTCTTATATCCATTTCCTAATTGAGGTATATATGGTATATGAATATCATCTATGTAAATATTTCTACTTCGCTTCCAATTTTCTTTAACATAATATTTAAATCCTACTCTCTTGTTTGTTTTCAAATTATTTTGAATATTTACCCTTAATATTAGTAACTTTTGGAATATATAAATATAGAAATACATTTTATGAAATAAATAAGTTACTATTAAGATATTCTGAATAAAATTTGTATAGCATAAAATATATTGTGAAAATTCATATAAATTATGTATATTTTATCTCATTAAAGAAATCCAACTTTAAAATATTTACTATACTCCTAAATATCTATTATAGTAAAGCTGTGTTTATTATTTTCTTTTTTATTTCTAAATCTTTAATTTTATTAAAAATATCACTATTTAATGAAGACAATGTATAATTCATATCTCTAAATATATCTCTTATTTCTGTTTTTGAAAAATCTGCAATACTAAGTGACATAATCTTTTCTCCTAACTCTTTGTCAATTTTTATTTGCTCAATCGCATCATAATTAAAAGAATTTTTAAAATATTTATATGAATCAAAAGGTAAAGATTTATCAAATTGACTTTGTATTATTTTTACATTTATGTTATGACCAAAACATAAAACATCATAAATAAATTCATACAATTCTTCCTTTGATACAAAATCATCTTCTTTATAAGAAATAAGTTTATAATGCATTTCATTATATTTCAAATAATCTTCATGAATATTATTAAGCCAATTAATTAAACATTCAGTTCTATATAATGAAATTGATTTAACAGATGAAATTAAATATAAAACAATACCAGTTATTAATCCAGCAAAAATATTAGCAAAAAGTGATGAAACAAACGAATCTATTACTAAATAGTATACTGACAAACAAAAAGCAATAGTTGATAAAAATATTATAATTATTAATACTTTGATATGTGCTAAACTTAAATATATCTTTATGTATTTCTTTAACTTTTTAAAAATATTCATCATTTTCATATTTTTAAAATCATCCCCCTACCTAATTCACATTAATAAACCAATATAACAAATAATTTATTCTATAACTTTAATTTGAAATTTTATAAATATTATAAAATGCATTCGTTAACTCTTCTACACTTCTAAACCTTTGATTAATATCTGGATGAGTACCCTTATCTATAAATTTCTTTATTTTAAGATCTTTTTCTTTAGACATATTTGTCTTTCCTGTTAAAATAAAATATATAAGTCTCGTTAATGCAAATGTTTCATGGCATATATTATATTTAGAAAAACCAATTATTTGTAAATTGCTATCATTTAAAGAACCTTTAATTTCACTATCAGTAGAAGTCAATTGACTACACTCCTCTTTTACTAAGCCAAAATCAGATATTTTTGCAACAATGGTATCATCATATTTAAATATTAAAATATTAGTTAAACTGATATCTCTGTGCAAAAATCCCTTCGAATGAATATATGAAAATCCTCTACATATTTGATTTACAATTCTTCTTCTATCTAAGACAGTTAATTTATTATTATTCTTATTTATATAATTAAAAAGTGTATCATCTGCACATTCCATATAATATTCATTTAACTTTGTATTGTACCTATAAACATCAATAATATATGGAGAACTTAATTGATTCAAAACCTCAAACTCTCTTTTAAATCTTTCGATTTCCTTTTTATTCAAATCAGCTTTTGCCCTTTTTATAGTTATTTTCTTATTATAAAACTCATCATAATATTTGTATACTAAAGCATATGAGCCTCTACCTATAAGTTTTTTTGGGTACTTTCTAATATCTTCAATTGAGTTAACATTAATAATATTATTCATTGTAAAAATAGTATCATATTCAATAATATCTATAATTGGCATATATTCTGGTATTATGCTACCTCCACTTTCGTGCAAAAACTCTTTACATAATAAAATTAAATTTTTATAATCTTCATTAATTTCAAAAGATAAATTAGTATTCTTTAATCCTTCATATAAATCATCGTATAACTTTATATAATATATTAATTTTCTACTTTGATCTGCATTATAATGATTATTAATCTTTTTTTTATAATACATAAAATTGAATAGGTCATTAAAATTCATATGCATAACTATGAATAATTCTTTTAAGAATATATTATCTATATTATCATACAAAGAAGTTAATGGTGATGCTTCGTCAAGTTTATTTTCATAATACTTTCTTTCAAGAAGATAATTAACGTTCATTTTTATCACTCCTATCTATATATCATAAATTCAAACTAAATAAAATATTTATTTAATTACATTATTAATACATGTTTATCTCTAATAATTAACAACTTATATTAATAAAAACTGTATTTTTTCAACTATAAATCTAATTTATTTTATATTTCACTTAATTTTTGTTTTTTAATAAAATTAATATAATCTTTAGGTGTTACCTCATTAATTGTCAATTCTTGATATGAAATATTACGCCATTCTGAATCTCCAGTATCATTAAAAGTTTTATAAATACTTCGAATCACATTCAAGGCTTTAATCGCCCATTCAACATAATCATCCCTATTAATATAATAAATATCTTTTGCATATACCCTTGCGCTCTCATCTATATTTCTTGAGTTTGTTACAAAAATATTAATTATTTCTACATCATCATCAATCTCAGTTTCATACTCTCGTAACCACGCAGGATGTCGTCCTGACTCTGTTACATCCTTTATTGGAACATTCTTAATTGTATCCTTCTCTTGATAAATTTTATCTTCAGACACAATTACAATTTTTGAATTTACTATCCAATAAGGATCTGGTGCACCATCCATGTTAGAATTTTTTGAATTATAACCTAATAATTCTCCCAACAACTTATGTCCATTTTCAAATTTCAAACCATTTTCTGACTTTAATAAATTTAAAATTTCTTCTATTTTCTTTTCTAATTTAATACTTGAATGGAATTTTAGAAATTGATCTTCTAATCTTTCGATTATATCATTGAAATAATTATCTGTACTAACTTTTTCGTTTGTATTAAACAATTCGTTTGATAAACGTGATAACCATCTAATATGAATATTATATTTTGATGCTTCTCTTAAACTAACTAAGCTAATATTTTTATATTTTTCTTGTCCTTGTTTATATAAATAATATGCAACAGATGCTTTTACATACAACCAATAACTTTTATATCCACTCAATATTGGTGCATCTAATCTCACAATAATTTCATCTATACTTTCAAATGCTTTTTCGTAGTCTTTCTTCCATATTGAATATTGAAATTCTAATTCAAAAGTTGCTACACTATTTAATTTCTGATAAATAAAAACTTCTGAATTTTTTTCCTTCATATAATTATTTCTTAAATCTACTATTCCTTCTTCAGCATATTGCCAGTTTTTTGAACGACACAAAAACTCATTAACATCATTTAAAATCTCCTCGATTTTTCTATACTCTAAAGATTGATCAATTCCAAACTGCAATTCTGCACGTAATTCAGCAGGAAACTGTTTTAATTTAATAGGTTTAGTAATATCATTCAATATAGAATCACCCATTATACAAACAACAGAAAAATCGCTTGCATTTCTAGAACATCGTCCAACAGCTTGAATTATTCTAGTCCTAATTCTTTCTGAATAAAGTACAGAAGCAGCCATTTTTGAAGAAAGAAAATTTTCTTGAATATTTGTTGTTTTTGGCAGATTAAAAATAAACAAGAGTCTACTTTCTGAATCCGGAAAATCTACACCATCAAATCTATTAGCTAACAACACAGTTGCAACATCAGCTTTTTTAAAATTATCTTTTCCTGTTTCTATGTCTTTAATTTCGAATATCTCAATATTTTCAACATCATTTAACAAACTGTTTTTTAGTTTATCAAGAAATGCATTATTTGGAACTAAACAAACACTTCGTTTGCATTTATCTTGTAATAATGAAATTAATTTTTCAACTTCATCATTTTCTAATCCCATATTTGGAAAAATAAAAAATTTTCTTCCCAATCCCTTCTGATCCCAATCATTAACAATAGGAAGCTTAATAATTTTATTAATTCCAGTTACTCTCTCTAACTCACCACTTCTTCCTAAAGTTGCTGACATCAATATTCTCTGTTTAACATTTTCAAATGGTTCATAAGTCATTGTTGGTGCAATCCACGGTCTTATCTGTATAACATTATGAGCAAGTAAGAAATTGCATTCTTGTAAATTTTCATTTATTCTTAAATATGAATAATAATTATTTCCAGATTTTAAATGTGTACTTAAAATTGAATTAATTTCGTCTAATCTTTCTAGAATTAATGGTGTAGGTAATAAATTGCACCATGACCCCATATCTGATGTACAATCATCAGTTGTTAAAAAGTTATAATCATTATCACTAATATATGGTTTAAATAAATCAGCCAACAGATCAAAAGCAGAACAACCTTTAGTAATATTTATCGTCCAATTAGAAATTATATAATCCTCACTAGAATGAACATCATCCATAATTAAAATATCCACATCATTAAAAATCATATATTGAGTAAAAAAAGAGCTATATGTTGTTACACCTATGCATTGTGCACTCAAAAATTTTGATTTATCTGAAGCAGAATACTCTTTAAATTGACCACAAAAACCTATTACATCAATACCATATTTCAACTTTGCCTGTTCTACAACTTGGTTAACCAATTGCTTGGTTGGGCATAAGAAAAGAACTTTTTCATTATACTTTCGCCTTCTATATTCTCCTATAAGTAACCCTACTAATGTTTTACCACTTCCAGTTGGTAATTCAAGAGCTATAGTTTTACTGTTCTCATGCTTCATATATGCATCAATCATTGCTGATTGATAATCAAGAGGTCCCATTATTTTTTTTAATTTGTTATCCTGATACATCTCTTGTGGTGAAGAATATTGAAATTCTTCTATTTTTCTAATTTTAAATGCCATAATCTTCTCCTATCTATTACTTTGTATAAATTTCCATAACTATTTATATCTTTTATTAAACAACTTTTTTAAGTATTTAAAACTTTAAAATATTTTTATCTACTAATTGATTAAATATACTATAATTTAATCAACTATATTAATATTATTTTTCTGTTGAAGTTCTTTTACAAAATTAATACGTTAACCGATAACATACTTTACTATTGTATTTTATTTTAATTATTATCTTCTTCAAACTGAAGCCTTGTACTTCTATATATCTTGTACTTCTATACATAAATATAAAAATTTCTAAATCTATGTATTCTTATATTTTTTTACAATATTCTTTATAGTATTTTGAATCATTAGATATATTCTTTGTCCAAAAATACATCATAATTTTTTCAATTAGTTTTCTTTCTTTTAAAATTTCGCTGTATGTTTTCTTTAAAACTGTATTTAATTCAAACAAATTTCTATTGCTCTTATAATCGTATACACATTCTTTTAATCCTTCTTTTGATGTGATATATTTTTTATGCCCTAATGACCATAAAGAGTTATTATGATCTAAAACATTTACATAATTGTATATCCATTCAATTAGATTGATATTAAACATTTCATTAATTCTATAAATTTTATCTTTTTCTTTTTTTGTTAAATTTAAGTTATATTTTGTAATACTTGATCTATAATTATTACTTTTATGCTTATGATATTCTTTCATAAACTTTAATATTTCAAATGGATACTCTTCAATAAATGAATATTTTTTCTTTGTAACCAATTTAGCATAAATATCATATGATATTTTATTGAATGATTTTTCTGAATGTTCCAATAAAAAATAAATATTATCATCAAGTATTTTACATAATATTCTATCTATTTTTATATTATATGTAGCATAGATATCTATAAGCCAGCATCTTATATCTTCATCAAATTCAACTATTTCTTTTTGATATATGGTAAGTTTATTGATTTTTTTAGTATTTATTTCTCTTTTAGGCAACTCATAAAAATCAAATATATATCCAATTAATATTTGAATATTTTTCATTTTATTGCTCAAATCATGTTCATCAAACTTGTCTCTATTTTTTCGTAATAAAATATAATCCTCTATATTCATTTTTCACCAATATTTTTTTTCATATATTCTTTATAAAAACAAGTGTCTTCTATTCCCATAATTTGATTAGCCCAATAGTACATTACAAGTATTTCTAAAATTTTTTTCTTTCCTTTCAAATATGGATGCGAGGAAACTTTAGAAAATAAAATATCTAAATTAAAGTAATTGTTTTTTGTTTTAGTAATATCATATTCATATGAATTAAAGGGCGGTTTTTGCACAATTGCATCTTTTGGCCATAAAAATTCAGCTTTAAAAAAATATTCGGCATATCTTTCAGCCCAAACCAAAAGATTTACATGCTCATTTTTTAAAACTGATGTTACATACTTATCAATTTTTTCATTAAATTTGACATATCTATAACTATTTTCATCGTCAAACTCATAATCCAAACTCCATATTCTATGAATATCTAAAATACATCTATATAATTCTTCTGTATAATCTTCTAAAAAAGGATGTTTTTTTATTAATTTTGAATAACATTTATACGAAATCTTTCTAAAATCTGACTCAGTGTTTAATAATAGAAAAATATCATTTTCTCTCAAAATATTAGATAAGATAATATTCATTCTCTTGTGATGCTGAACAAAAATATGGGTTAACCATAATTTTGTATCTTGTGAATATTTACTAATTGTTCTATTATACTTTTCTAGTTTCTCATTATCCTCTATAAGCTTCTTTTGTAGTGTATCTGCAGTAACATATGTATTAAAATAATCAAATACATAATTTATACATAATTGTAAATTTTGTTCTTTTTCTTTCAAACTTCCTATATCTATCTGCTCATCACTAATTCTCTTTTTTATATACTCATCTAATTGCATTAACAATCACCTCCACATAGTTTTATTTTACCATTATATATTAATTTTCTAAAGAAAATAATAAAATAAATTTACTATTTGAAAGCAACTAATTATATTATTTTAATATTAATATTTTTTAATACAAATATCTAATTGATCCTTTGCTTAATAACAAACCCACCTTTAAATTGAACTTCTATTTCGTTTTTATTTTTTACTACTATCTTATTAATTAACTTTCTTATTAGTGTTTCATCATATTCCGTTATTGGTTTAAGATTTATATCCATCTTCCCATTATTTTTTAAATCATTTTGATATTTAACTCTTCTATATTCATTACTTAAATCATCTCTTTGATTTTTATATTCTTTCATCTTTGTTCCTATAGCAATCAGCTTATCTTCATTATCAGGATCTAACATGATCAGTTTTATAGTTTCCTTCAGTTTATCCATTTCCTCTTCAATCTGTCTTATCTTATTTTGTAAATCTTCAATATCTAACGTCGTTTGAGAACTTTTTTCATTAATTTGACAATTTCTATATGAATTAATCGATTCAACAAGTGCGTGTTTCAAATTATCTTCTATTACATAATCTGAATGACATTTTACACCTTTTCTTAGTCGTTCTTTACATCCATATCTTACCTCTATATCTCCATTATGTTTTGTCCACGATTTTCTTCGCATAGGACTTCCACATTTCCCGCAAACAAGTAAGTTGCTTAAGACATATTTTGAATTAAGTATCTTTTCACCACGCTTCTGTTTCCATTTATCATTAATATCTGCCATCCTTTCTTGTACTGCAATAAATATTTCTTTTGGTACAATAGCTTCATGAGAGTTTTCTACAATATATTTTCTAACCTCTCCGTTATTTTTAACTCGTTTATGTGTTAAGAAATCTTTTGTATAGCTTTTTTGATTAATGCAGTTGCCTGCATATTTTTCATTACCTAATATGCTTCTGATGACTGATGGATTCCATATATCTTTTCCTGTAACTGTTGGAACACTTTCACTTGTTAGTATATCAGCAATTTCTCTATAATTGAGTCCCTTCAAAAAGAGGTTAAATATCCTTCTGACAATTCTTGCTTCTGCTTCATTAATAATAAGTTCGCCATTTTCATCTCGATCATATCCAAGAAATCTGGAGGTAACAAGCATGACTTCCCCTCTTTCAAATTTAGCTTTGTAACCCCATTTCACATTTTCTGATATGCTACGACTTTCTTCCTGAGCAACACTTGAAGCAATCGTTAAATGTAATTCAATGTTATCTTCTAATGTATTAAGATTTTCCTTTTCAAAATATACTCCTATCCCTCTTTCTTTCAGCATTCTACATGTCATAAGAGAATCAACAGTATTTCTAGCGAATCTACTCACAGACTTAGTAATAATCAAATCAATTCTACCTTGTTTGCACATCTTAATCATTTTATTGAATCCTGTTCTTTTAAAAGTATTCGTACCGCTTATCCCTTCATCAGTAAATACATCAACAAATATCCAATTAGGATTACTTTGAATATAATCAGTATAATAGCACACTTGATTATTATAGCTGGTTATCTGATCTTCATCATCAGATGAAACTCTGGCATACGCACAAACTCTTAACTTTCGCAATGGATTTTTAAAATCATTCTTTATGAGCAATGGATTAACTTCATCTATAGTAATTCTCTTTGTCGCTCTAGCCATACTGTTAGCCCCTCCTTCCTATAACTAAATATTTATAGACTCTTCAATAATCTGATCATTAATAAGTTCTATATAAACCTTCTTGTTTGTTGAATCTATAATGATTTCTTTTAAAATTTCAGTTATCATTTTATAATCCAACATATCTCTATTTTTCATCATCGTTAAACTCTTATATACTTTCTGATATAAAAACATATGATTTTCAATCAGGGAGTCATCATATTCAAATTGAGCTTTCATCTGTGCAATATTTAAAAGATAATTTATATCCTTTTTATTTGTTATTCCGTCTTCCAAACTGTGTTGAAGATGTCTAATCTCTGCTGAATGCTGATAATGAATTATCTTTGGATGGATCTCAATTTTCCGTGGATTATCTATTAATTTTTTAAATGCAGTATTTATTGAATTTTCTAATTTGTCATTTGAAATGACACATGAACTGCAATATCTTTTACCTTTATTCTTTCTTGTATTACAATACCACTCAATTTTTGAATGATTATATCTATTTTTATATGGATAATATAAACAATGACAACTATCACATTTTATAAATCCTATGAATGGATGTTCTATTCTTAGTTTTGGTGTTTTATTAATGATATTAGTATTAGCTTTTTGAAAGTCAGCTGATTGTATAATCTTTGGATATATCCCTATACCTGTATAATCTTGATTTCTAATAATCTGTAATATCCTTGGATGATACCAGGCTTTAGCATTATAGAAAGTTCTAACTTTATCGTTATTTAAAATTCTTGCTATATGATTTGCACTTTTGCCTTCCTTTGCATATTTAAAAATTCTTTTTACAATTTCAGCTTCATCTTTTTTGATAATAATTTTTCCATTCTTTATTGCATATCCTACATAAACATGATGTTCATCCATTTTTATTCACCAACCCTTTCCATAATTTCTAATCCGTTAATCAAAATAAATTTTAATTGCTGATGATCAATAGCTATTATTTTTTGAACTATGACTTCAAATAAACTTTCATTAAATTCATCTGATATTTCACAATTATCAAATATAGACATCATTGTTTTTGTATTCTCTATTTCTTTGCTAATATCATACATATCTATATATTGGTGATACTGTTTTCTCAGGTCATCTATCTGTTCCAACAATGCATGATTTAATTCCTCTAGAAATTCTTCAGTATATATTTTTACCGAGTAGTGTATATCTATATTTTCAATCTTTTTATATAGAGCTTCCATTTGATTATGTAAATCAACAATCATATGTCTATCTGCTTCTTCATTGATATATGTCAAATCCTTTAAATAGTTTTTAAGGATATGGGGATTTGAAATAAGTTTATTAGATAATCTGATAAAAGATTGATAAACATCATCCTCTAGATATCTTTTAAAAGAACATTTTGTTTTATCTTTGATGTGTCCTGTACATGCATATGCAAAGTAGGATTCATTGTTATTTTTTTGTATTTTGACACGTTTTAATTTTGACCCGCATTGATTGCATTCAATAATTCCAGATAATGGATATCTATTTTTATATTTATTGCTGTTACAATTACAAGCCATCTGTTCTCTACGGATTTCAAAAATCATTTGTACTTTTTCAAAGATATCTTTACTTATATAAGGTTCATGATTGTCATGATAATGATACCTCGGTAATTGACCTCTATTTATTTTTATTTGAAAAGTTGTTGTATCAGTATAAGTTTTCTGTAAAACTAGTTCTCCAGTGTAAATAGGATTTTTAAGAACCTCTCTAACTCCACTTTCACACCAGTAGGTGCCTTTATTATTTTTTACACCATGTTCATTTAAGTAATGAGCAATTTTAGCTGCACTCATTCCATTGATAAAAGAGTTAAAAATATGATGCACATATCTTTCATTTTCCTTATCTTTGACAATTTCTTTATTTTCTAATTTATACCCTAATGGAAGACATGAAGGTATAAATGTTCCTCTTTTCATTCTTCTTCTAATAGACCATAAAGTATTTGTTGAAATATTTTCAGATTCACTTTGAGCTAAAGCAGATCGAACAGATAAATAATGCTCGTTTTTTAAAAAAAGAGTATGGATGTTTTCCTCTTCGAAAAATACATCTATACCCTTTTCTCTTAATTCTCTACATATTTTTAATGATGTCACTATATCTCTCGCAAATCTTGAAATTGATTTACATATAATCATATCAAACAATCCTCTATAAGCATCATCTATCATTTGATTAAATTCATCTCTATTTTTTGTCTTTCTGCCACTGACTCCTTTATCTGTATAAATTTCAACCAATCTCCAGTTTGGTTGAGAATCAATGAACGCTTTAAAGTAAGAAATCTGTGAGGCATAAGAATTTAATTGTTCCTTGCTTGACGAACTAACTCTACAGTATGCACAAACTCTAATAATCGCTTCTGATTGAATCAAAGGTAGCACTGTCGGTTCTATTATTCTTACTTCCATATTCATTAATCTCCTTTCTGTTAGCACATACATTACCACACTAATTTGTTAATTGCTAGTGAATTTCTAAAGACAGTTGCAGTTATTTTTGACAGTTGTTTTATAATTTCTAAAAATCAAAAAAGAGTTATTCAATTGCATCATTTTGAATAACTCTAAATTAAAATTGACTCTTATAATTTTCTAAATCATGGAAAACTCCTAGGATGTAGATATTAGTCTCTTTAATCAAATAAATAACAAGATAATTCATATCTGGTATAACTGCAATTCTGTATTTCTTATAACGAAGATAGTTATCTTGACTATATGGAAACTCGTAAGGATTATTTTCTATCCTTCCATATATCTCTTCAATGTTATCAAGTAAATGAATTGCTGCACTCCTATTATGAAGTGTATTTAAAAGATAATCTATAATATTCTCTAGAAGTTCTTCCGCTCTTTCAGTAATAATAAGATTATAAATCATACTTTTCCCTTAATGAAGATAACGATGTTCTTGCATCCTTAACATTTCCTTCTTCAATCTGTTTTTCAGAAATTTCAAGTTCCTTATATAAATTAATTTTTTTTATTAGTTTCTCATAATTTTCCATACTCATAATAACCATATCACCATACCCATTCTTTGTAATATAAATTGGATTAGATGACTTATGACATAATTCAGATATCTCAGCAGTATTTTTTAAATCTTTAATTGGAATAATTTGTGGCATATCAACACCTCCTATGGATTTATTATACCATAATTATACCACAAAAGATATATCACATCATAAAATCATCAATGTTATCCATTAAAGCTATAAATATTCTTATATATGATTTATACTCTCTTTTTAGCAATCAACATTAGATCAAAAAACAATTTTAATTAAGTATCATTCCTTGAAGTTTTAATGATTGATTATTTGCTATATCATATTCTTCCATAAAACTAACTTCTATACTATCATTTTCTTGAAACCTGCATAGATACTGTTGCATTGGCATGGTCATAAGCTCATCATCATAGACAATGATTTTATTAACATCTGAATCCTTTATACAAAAATCAATATGCTTGCTCATCCTTGAATCAAATGCAGTCATCTCAATGATACAAACCTTTTTACTTTCCTCAGACAATCTCTTTACAAAATCCATAAATTCATCTCTTGATGAATCATTCGTTATAATCGCAATCCTGTCTTTTCTTTCTTTGAATGTTTCTTCAATAGCATAATGAACAGCTTCTTTCAGTTCTTCCAACATATCATCATCTATCATTCTATTAAAGTCTGAAAAACTTATAAGCATTTTAGAATTAACAACACTTATTCCTTTATCTTCAAACATTTTTATGAATCGACCATCATGATAAGCATTTGCAACAATGAAATCCACATCATCAGCTATAATGATTTCTGGATTGACTTTCATAACTGCATCAACAATCTGTTCAGGAGCTATAAATGACATAACAGGTGGATAATGCATTTCTCCACTAATCTCCAAGTTATGTTCTTTTGCATACTTCATATATTTTTCTTCACTCTCACCATTTAATATTGTTTGAGTTTCTGATGTTAAAATTAATGTTTTTTTACTCATAATCTTCCTTCTTCCCTGTACTATTTCTTTATTAGCACATTGATGACACCTAGGAAATTGGAAAAAATCCTAGGTGCCACTATATCTACTAATAAGTTATATTCCGTTTCGTATTCACAATACTAAAGTTTTCGTTATAGAATGAAGACGCTCCATTAAAGAGTCCATAGGTCATTACCTCCCCTCCTCCAATCAAAGGGGCGCCATCTCACAGCTGTGACAGTTGTCGTCTGCTCGACTGAGTCTGAGACGAAGTATCATACATGTAGACTTCATGGCAATTTATCAAATGTTAAATCTCACATCTATCATCAATCGCTACTTAGTTGTTCTAATAGATCAAATTTATGATTATAATGATATCCATTAGCTAGAGGTCTCGGCGTACTGCTCCATCTACACCAACGTATCTTCATTCTACTTATTTAATTGTCAAAGTTCTTTATGAAATTCAAGCTGACTAAACTTCCCTTTCACTATTAAACGGGACATTATTTTTAACTTTGACAACCCTAATCATTTAATTTTTTTCTTAATTTCTTTAAAATATTATTTTTTCTCTTATGAATAGCATTTTGAGATACATGTAACTGTTTTGCAAGTTCTCTTTCTGTCTTTTCCTGTATAAGTAAATTAGTGATGAGTTCTTTATCATCAGAACTTAATTTATTGATCTCATCAAGTATCATTGAAACTTTATACTGATTCTCTATATTCATACTATTATTATCTGAAACAATATCTAAATATGTAACATCATTATGTATATTAGCATCTAAACTTATAAGTCTAGCTTGATTATCTTTGATATTATCTCTCATTAATTTTTTATAGCTGTTGTAGCAGACTTTAAATACATCTTCATTAACTTCCACAAGTTTTCCATTAGGTCTTAAATAAAATTTATATTTTTGAGTTTTTGGATTCTTAATTTTCCAAAAATAGTTCTTACTATAATCATTTTTCATTTCTATCTCTCCATTTCTGTAAATTTGCTGTTAAACTTACGAAACGGAGGACTTCTAGTTTTATGCAAAAGAAAACCTCTCAGCGTTTTATCTGAGAGGGAAACTATAAAATTATATATCTGATTAAAATGCTTTTTATCAAGAAATAATTTCTTGCTCTTTGTTATCATGCTATATATTTATCTCATAGAAATTTTATGTCAAAAAAGAATGAAAAACATAAAAAAGGAATAATGATTACAAGTTCTAACTCAGCTTATGGTTACAATTCTTCCTCAACTATTTTCATTTATCAATGAATTAGACTCATATTTAACATATATTCCTTTATACAATGACATTTTTACACGTATTTAAAAATCATTTCATCAATTTTAGTTATAATTATTGTCTTGTTCCAGCGACACAACCACTATCTACTGGTATAATAGTACCATTAATAAAATCTGAATCTTCCTCAAATAAGAAAACAACCACTCTAGCAATATCATATGGTTGTCCAAATCTTTCACTTGGATTAGCTTTTGCCCATATTGCATATTCATCTTGATTTGTTTCCTTGTATGGCAAGATCAATTCTGTTTCAATTGTTCCTGGTGCAATAGCATTAACAGTAATATTTTGTGTAGCATAATCTAATGCCACCCCTTTTGTAAGACCACTAATAGCGTGTTTACAAGCTGAGTACAATGCCATTCCTTGACTAGATACTAAACCTGCCCCAGAAGTTGTATTTACAATTCTACCATAACCATTTTCTTTCATCATTCTTAACTCATGTATCATACACATCATATGTGCTTTAACTAAAATACCTAATTCCATATCAATTTCTTTTTCAGTAACCTCTCCAAATGGTTTAGATAAAATTCCAAATCCAGCATTATTAAAAGCACAATCTAAACGTCCAAATTTTTCTTGAATAAAATCAAAACCTTCTTTTATTTCATTAGATTTAAACAAATCACAATGTTTATAGACTACATTTCCTTTAAATCCCTTACATAATTCAATAACAGCATCTGCTTTTTCATCTTGAATATCAAATATAACAACATCATATCCTTTTTTAGATAATTCTAATACCGTTCCCTTTCCAATTCCACTTAATCCACCTGTTACTAATGCAACCCTTTTTTCCATTTATTCATTCCTCCTTGTTTTTTATCATTATAAAGTTGGGGGTAACCACGAAGTCAAGACATTAATAAAATTAATGTTATTAATAAAAAAAGAGTGTTATAATTTGAATTGGTGATAAATATGGAATATAGTGCAAAAGAAGTTATGAATTTTTTAAATATCAATAGAGAAACATTAAGACATTATGAAAACATGGGATTAATTCATCCTCGCATTGATGATAAAACTCACTATCGCTATTACAATGATTTGGATGTTGAAACAATTGCTGAATGTAGAAAATATCGTTCGGCAGATTTTTCTATCAAAGAAATAGAAAAAATAAAACATATTGATTCTCTTCCACAATATGTTTCCATTCTCGAACAAAAGCAAGAATACTATAAAAAACAATCATTATATTTTTATAAACTTATTCACAAAAATAATGAAACACTAGATAAATTACATTCTATTATCAACCATTCTCATTTAATAACTATTGAAGAATTAGAAGAATGCTACTTATTTCCAGCATCTTATGACTTTAAGCACTTTTTTGAAGATAAAGACAAATATTTAAATTTTACATCTACAGTACATGAAGATTTTGCATTTGCTGATTTTTCACTTCTTATTAAAAAAGATGATTTTATCAATCAAAAAATCAATTATATTGGTGGTACTTCCTTTAGTAAAGATTGGATAGAATTTCTAAATATTTCAGTTAAACATATGATCCATATCAAAAAACAAAAAGCAGTTAGTACCGTTATTGTCATTAATGAAGATTTTATTATCGATTATTCTCTTTTTAACCCAGCATTACAATATATCCAAGATCATCATCTTGTGATTTCTGGTGATATATTTGCGACTCAAATAGCTAAAATTCATAAGAATAAAAATAGATATTTAAAAGTCTGGGTTCCTATTCAATAACTTCAGTACTGTATATTTTGTATAGTATAGTGTATATTTTTACAATTTGAGTGATTCCCATAATACCTTTATATTTTTTGATAATTCATGTAAATTAATACTAAGGAATTATTGGCCAATATATTCCTAATAAAAAGGAGAATAACAATGAATCAATTATCAAAAAAAATTAATGAAGGAGTTTCTGTATATAAAAATTCACATTCACCTAGTGGATATACTGCAACTTTTATATATAAACCTACACAAGATATTATAAAAGTCAGTCTTACTGGTCCATTTTTTTATATTGATCCAAATATGGATTTATATGATAAAGACAATATTTTTACACCTCATGAATATAGGAATGGAATGTATGCCTCAAGTCTTGCCCCTGGAACATTCCAAAGAAACTACATAGAAGACATGATATATGATCCAGAATTATCTATTTATAGACTCGATATACCTATTACAAGTGGAGCATTTCCTTACAGTTATATTATCACTTATCAGGATTATACTCAGGAGACAATTGATGATCCAGCTAATCCATCACCTTCAAAAATGAATAACCAAAGTTATTATAAAAATGCTTCATTAAAGCAAAGTATCGTCTATGGATATTATGATAAAATGAAACAGTCTCAATCACCATATTTAGATTACGTATTACCATCAAAAAAGAAAAATGGTTCATTATTTTTTGTTAAATATGAAGGAAATCTTTCTAAAAACCAAGATTTAGGAATATATTTACCTTCAAATTACAATGAAAATACTCAACCTTATAAAGTAATTTATGCTAGTCATGGATATACAGGAAACGAAACTGATTGGTTTTCTATGGGTAATATTCATCATATTATTGACAATCTCAATGAACAGGTTATTGTTGTTACAATGGAAAATAGTAGCTATGAATTAGATTTTATGAAAATGTATGAAAGAATTGGAATGGTTGAAGATAATATTATCAATTATATTATACCTTATATAGAAAAAAACTATAATGTTTCTAAAAAAGCAAGTGATCGTGCCTTTTGTGGTATATCTATGGGAGCAATGATTACAACATATATGTATTTTGATTATCCTGAATATTTTGGATACTTTGGCGCATTTTCAGGATTTGATAGTCGAGCAATTAGTCAAAAATGCAAAAAATACATTCCTGTATTTTATACAACTATTGGCACATGTGATACAGGTTCAACAGCTATTTTAGCTAATCCAAATGGAGTTAAAATTAAATATGAGAATTTTCTAGAATGGAATCAACAAAATCAAGTCGAAAACGTTATAGATGGTGGACATATTCCAGGAGCACATGATTGGTCAGTTTGGCAAATTTCGTTTATGAAATTTATAAGTGAAATTTGCTGGAAAAAATAGAAACTATAGTGTATAAAGTGTATTGAATAACACAAAAGGAACTGTAAAAGACCCTAATTTAGTTATTAGGGTATTATAAAATCCAATGAAGATTTAACAAAATCGCTTTAAAATGCAATGAGGATTCGATGTTAAAATTTCGAATCCTTTTTAAAATTCTATGAGGAGAAGTGATGTCTGGCTGCATTCTCCTCCTTTTGTTTTTTTATTCTTTATTCTTCAAATTCATCTGTGTCATCATCGTCTGATAACAAATCTGATTTTTCTATTTTTATTGAATCTGTATATTCTATATCTAGGTCATAGCTTTCATATCTATTCTGTGAATATAGAATTCTGTTTCTTGTACGCTCAAAGTTTTTCATTCCATTGCCATTATAAAGAATTTTCTTTATGTAGTAGTTCTTTCCTTCAATAGGACCATTAGATATTCTTCTGCCTTTTATCCATACAAATGAATTGAGTATTTCCAGTTTCCAGTTTTTCAATGTTTCTGAAACTTCTATCATTTCTTCTATATCAGAATTTTCAAATTGATTGATGATGGAATCTAATTCTTTTTCCATATCATAGTCATTTATTTCTTCTTTAGTGATACTATCAAAGGCTCTGTATAGTTCTTTGAGTTTATAGGCTCTATTGATTTCATCATCTAATAGTGTCATCTGATGAACTATGCCTGATTGTGTTGTGGTGAATCCTAATATATTATCTTTTTTATAGGTTTCATCATCAAGATCTTCCGCATTTTTTAATAAAAGTCTATATTTGTTTTTCAAGATTCTATATTTTAAGGATGTTTTATCATGAGAATATTTACGCATGACCCTTATTCTAGTATTATTTAATTGATCATTGATATATTTTATGACATGAAAATGATCGATAAGGAGCGTTGAATGTGGAAAATAGAGCTGTAAAAGTGGCTTAAATGTATAGCTCATATCCGTGCATATAAATTCAACAGCTTCTTTTTCTTCTTTGGGAATAGAAAAGAAGTATTCTATAGTCACTTCCTGTTTTCTGGATTTTATAACATCAATAATGACATTGTTTTCAAAATTCATGAGTATAGTTGGATATTTGAATTTAGCTTTTCTTGAAAAGTAAAATTCATCAATGAGAAGCACTCTAGGAAGTTTTTTTCTTTTGACTCTAACATATCTATCAAACAGATCAATGATATGAGAAGTTGATACACCAAATCTTTTGGCTATCTGAGAATATGTGGCTGTATAAGGTTTGAGTTCATTTAATATAGTAATAAGAGCAGTTCTGGTCATATTTGTATTCTTATATGAAATAGGATTCATATCAACAGGATATGAACCACAATACTTACAAACAAATCTTTTGATTTTGCATTGAATAACAGTAGGTTTTCCATTAAAAGGGCAACCAATCAGTTCACTTGTATAATAGCCCTTACTCAATAATTTAACAGAACCACACACAGGGCAGCAGTTAATGGTTCTTTTAAATTTAACGTAAAGAATATTCCTGTATATATCAGTATCAAAACTGATATCGTCAACAAAGTCATCATCAAGATCAAAAATCTTAAGTAAAATTTTATTATTTTTTTCCATAATAATGGGCAGCCAGACAATTAGATTATAACAAAAAATGAGGAGTAGAGACTCCTCATAAAATTTTAAAGGCCATATGCAACATGTCCTCATAATATTGTAAAGGGCATCTTTCTCCTCATCAGATTTTATAATACCGTTATTAGATTTCTCAGTTCCTTTTTCTGTTTACATTTTGGCTTGTTTACTTTATTAAATAAATGTTTAATTCTAAAAATTTTTATAGCCTTTTCGTCTGTTCTGTTAAAATTTTTTTCAATTTTATAATTGCTATTATGGCTAGAATCACTTCTGTTGTTGGAGTTGCAATGCTAAGACCATAAAATGGATAAAGATAATCCCATAAATAAAGAAATGGTATTTCCAAAACTATTTTTCTTAATATGGCAAAAATGAGAGCATAACCTCCTAACCCACACGCTTGAAAAACACATACAGTAACATAATCTATACATAAAAACGGAAGTTGTACACACGAAAATCTGATTAATACACTTCCCATTTGTATTACATGAGGAATATCCACAAAAATGCTCATAAGATATGAAGCAAACATCATAAATATAATACACAAAACAATTAGTATTGAAATTGAAAATTTAAGCGATACATATAATACATTTCTCATTCTTTGAACATTTCTATTAGCATAATTATAGCTTATAAGTGGCATAATTCCTTGAGAAAACCCCAAAACAACTTGTAGTGGAATCATAACAATTTTATGTGATATACCCATTGCAGAAACAGCATCAACACCATAAAAAACAGTAAAATGATTAAGTACTGTCATGCTTATAACACTTAATAAATTTTGGATAGCTGCTGGTATTCCTACAACAAAGATTTCTTTAATTATTTTCCAATCCCAATGAAATGATAATAGTGAAATATCAATAAATGTCTGCTTTCTTTTAAGCATTATAAAAACAATAAAATACAAGCAAGCTATACAATTAGATATGAATGTTGCCATTCCAGCACCAGCTACTCCCATATTCAAATATTGTGGTAACACAAAGAACGGATCTAATATAATATTTAAAAAGCACCCACTCATCGTTCCAATACTTGCTTGTAGTGAGGCGCCTTCAGAACGAACTAAATAAGCCATTACAACGTTTAATATTGCTGGTGTAGCACCTAATTTTACTGTCCAAAGCATATACTCTTGTGTAGCAGCCATAGTTTGCAAATCTACACCTAAAATCACTAAAAATTCATGCTCAAAAAATATAAATAACAGAGAAAAAATGACCCCACACCCTATACAACAATAAAAACAAATATTTGAAACTTTTTTGACTATATCAAATTTTTTTATCCCTAGCATACGACTCATCAAACTTGAACTACCAACACCAAATAAATTATTAACAATATTAAAAGAAAGTAAAATAGGAGCAGATAAAGTCACAGCAGCAGTTTGCAACGAATCATTCAATGTTGCAACAAAGAATGTATCAGAAAGATTATATAATATCGTAACAAGTGAACTTAAAACCATCGGTAAGGACATTATCATAATTGCCTTCATAATTGGCATTGTTTCAAACAAGTCTTGCCTTTTACTCATATCTACATTCATGATTAATCCCCATTTATTAGTTGATAATGATTCATTGCTTTTGTAAATCCTTCATGGTAAATATCATCTGTGATAAATTCACAAACTTCTTTTACTTCTCTAGGTGCCTGTCCCATAGCAATGGTATGCTTGGCATATTGAAGCATTTCAAGATCATTATAGTCATCTCCAATTGCATATGTATCTATGATATCTGCATGAAAATACTCCAACACTTTCTCCATTCCTGATTTTTTAGATACTCCTTTTTTACTGATTTCACCATGAATAGATAGAGGATTCCCCATTATAGGAACAACCTGATATTTATTATGAAAATAATCAAATATATTTTGATAATCTAGTGGAGAAGGGTTTTCATAATACATTATTGGGTCTTCATACCAATGAATCTTTTGGACTTTTAATGACTTTAAATCTTTAATAAATCGATAGTTTTGTTGAAATGATTCTTTAAGATTTTCTATATCTATTTCTCCTCTATTTAAAAATATCATTCTTTTTAAATGTAAATCTTCGGTTCCTTTTTGAATATAATTAAAATCTGCACATTCCAAAGTATACCTTAGTCCAAACAAGTCAAAATAACAAACAATTTCCTGCAATTCATTATAAGATAAATAGTTTTGAAAAATAACTTGATCATTTATGATAATATGATTTCCACTAGAACAAATCAAATATTTCAAATCCAATCTATCTACAATCTGTTGAATAGACTTTCTAGCCCTTCCAGTAGCTAGGACAGGAATATGTCCATTCATTTTTAGTTGATTAACGGATGCTACTGTCTGAGATGAAATAAATGTTTTATTAATAATTGTTCCATCAGCATCAAAAAAGATAATTTTTCGACTCATGAATATAACACTCCTTTCATAAATAATAAAGTACATGCAAGCATGTACTTTATTTGCTCAATATATAATGATGATTAATTAAGGGAGAAAAAATATATATTAATCTAAATCTTCACCATTTGTTGCAATAACCTTTTTATACCATTCAAATGAATCTTTTTTGTAACGTTGATATGATCCTTGACCTAAATCATCTGCATCAACATAAATATAGCCATACCTTTTTTTCATTTGACCTGTTGAAGCTGATACCAAATCAATACATCCCCAAGATGTATAACCCATTAAATCTACACCATCTAATGTTATAGCATCCTTCATAGCCTTAATATGTTCTCTAAGATAATGAATATGATACTCATCATGCACACGACCATTTTCTAAAGTATCAATACCACCTACCCCATTTTCAGCAATAAATAGAGGTTTTTGATAACGTTCATAAAATTGATTAAGTGTTGTTCTTAACCCCAATGCATCAATTTGCCACTTCCATGCTGTATCCTTTTCTTTCAAATATGGATTTCTCAATGTAGGAAAAACATTCCCTTCAGCCTTTTCAGCAATCACATTTTGATCTGCACAAACAAGCTGTGAAGAATAGTAAGAAAAAGATATAAAATCAACTGTATGATTTTTTAACACTTCCTTATCTTCTTTAAAAAATGGAATATCAAACCCAATTCTTTCAAATTCTTTAAGCTTATATTCAGGATACTCTCCTCTTACAAGAACATCAGAAAAGAAGAATTTTCCTCGTCCACTTGCATGAGCAAGCCAAACATCCTCTGGAGCACAGCGATATGGATAAGTCACTCCAGCTGCCAACATACATCCTACCATATTGTTTTTATCAATTTCATGAGCTATCTTTACAGCCCATGCACTGGCAACAAGTTCATGATGAACTGCGGTATAAATTTGTTGCAGTCTTTCCTCTTCACTTCTAATAACAACACCAGCTGCATAATATGGCAGAGATGTAATACAATTAATTTCATTAAAAGTTAACCAATACTTCACCATTCCCTTGTATCTAGTTAAAATGGTTTTGACATATTTTTTAAAACACTCTATGGTTTCTCGACTTTCCCATCCATTATATCTTTTAACCAATTCTAAAGGGATATCATAATGTGTCATTGTAACTAGGGGCTCAATTCCATAACGATGTAACTCATTAAAAACATCTTCATAAAATTGTAAACCTTTTTCATTTGGTTTTTCATCAATACCAAGAGGGAAGATTCTTGCCCAATCAATAGACATTCTAAATACTTTAAATCCCATTTCTGCAAATAACGCAATATCTTCTTTATAATGATGATAAAAATCTATACCTTTCATACTAGGATAATACGTATTAGGCTTTTGTTGTAAAGAATCTAATGTTCCACTCATAACATTCCATCTTTCACTTCCTTGAGGAACAAGGTCAATATGCCCTAAACCTCTACCATCCTCTAAATGTGCACCTTCACATTGATTAGCTGCAGTTGCTCCACCCCATAGAAAGTGATCAGGAAATCCCAACTGTTTCCTCTTCATTAAGCAATACTCTCCTCAATGTTATTACTATCTATTTCTTCTTCTTTCATTTTTTCTTTTGTACCTAATTGACTATCATAAATTTTAAAGAATGGATACCAAACAACCGCAAGAATAGCAATAAGGACAATTTCAAATATAATAATTCGAAAATCCAAACATTTGATAAAACTGTTAATAAAAATCGGGAATGTTCCAGCAACTTGCAAATAAATTGGTGTAATTAATCCTGTCATACAACAAATAGTATATAAAGCATTACTAAGCAATGTTCCTACAATAAATGGAATCATCAAAATAGGATTAAAGGCAATTGGTGCACCATATAATACTGGTTCACTTATCCTGCAAAAACTTGGAATAATTGTTGCTTTTCCAAAAGCCTTTAATTGTTTTGAATGTGCTAATAAAAGACATAAGAGAACAAAACTAAATGTATTACCTGCTCCCCCTAATAAATTTCCAGCATCACCAAACATTGCAGGTTGGAAAATAATATCTTTACCAGCTGCGACTAATTCCATATTTCGTGTTGCAACTTGCATACCAATAGCTGTTGTAAAAGGCATCAAAATCATTGTTCCATGAAGCCCACAGCACCAGAATAATGAACTAATGATGCATAAAGTGATAGCACCTGGCCAAGTATTACATAATCCACCTAATGGTTTACCTAATACAAATTCAATTAGTGCTGGTAGTGTCATTGTTGGATCATATGCTTGAATCAATAAATTTCCACCAAAGAAAATAATAGTATTAAGGACACCTGGAATAATTAAACTAAAAGTTTCTGAAATAAATGGTGGTACAGATTCAGGAAGACGAATTGTCAAATGATGGCTTAAACAGAATCTTGTTACTTCCACTGTTACTATTGCCACAACAATTGCTGTAAACAATCCTTGTGATCCTAAATATGTTGTTTTCATCATAGATGCAACTGACCCATCTGCCAATGCATAATATCCAGCAGGTGCAGCAGTTAACATAAAGATGATTGCTGATGTTAATGCTGAGCTCATTGCTGACATTTTGTAACTTGATGCTAAGTTATAAGCAATTGCAAAAGCAGCAATAACACCTAACATTCCCATTGTCATATTAAATGGAATCAATATAACCATTTTATATTTTGCTGCAAAATTAACCCATCCTGAAAAGATGGATAATATCCCACCATTCGCTACCATATCCGCTGTAACTGGTGGATTGGCAATAATCATGAATACAGCACCAATAAATATAAAACTAATCATTGCCATGAAACCTCTTTGCATAGCTAATAAATGACGCTGTCTACCAAAGAAATTTGCAAGAGGTGTTAGTTTTTCATTTAAAAATTTCATAAATTTTTCCATTTTTATCCCCTCCTATTTATCTAATAATTTATGAACCTGCTTCATTATGTTTTCAACATTTCCTAAACCATAATCAGCTGGATTAATTTTATCAACAGGTTTTCCTACCGCAATACCCTTAATTTCTTCCAATTGATAAGCAATTTGTGGCCCTACCAAAATACAATCATAATCTTTATATACATTTTCAATATCGCTTGAAGGTTTTGCAATAACCTCTAACTCTATTCCTTTTTCTTTTCCCCATTTTCTCATTTTTTGCATCAATATGCTTGTAGAAAGTCCATTGGCACAACATAATAATATTTTCATATTTTTTTACTCCTTTTCAAATGTCTTTTTGTAAATCTTGATAAGTTCCTGAATAAAATCAATAGCTAACATGCTCGTCATAAGATGATCCTGAGAATGAATAAGTAAAACATTAATAGGTGTTTTTTCTCCGTTTGCTTCACTCGTAAGAAGATCAGTTTGACTTTGATGAGATTGATTAATTTCAGTTCGTGCTTCTTTAATAAGATTTTCTGCCTTTTCAAAATTGTTTTTTTCAGCTTCTCTTAATGCTGAATATGCTAATGATTTTGCTTCACCAGCATGTGCAATAATTGTAAAAGCAATTTGTTCTACATCCATTGTTTCACCTCATTTTTTTATAAAATCATTAAACAAATTCTAATAATTGATCGATCTTTGTATTTTCCTTGTTCAACGATATCAATATACAATGAATCTTGTATTCTTTCAAATCACTTCAAATGAATCGATTTTTAACTTTTTATACACTATTTTCTTTATTTATACACTTTTGATTTTGCTCTTTATTTATGATACATATTGCTAAAATAAGTTTACTTTTTCTCATTAAAAATACCCTCACTCTTTTTATAACTGCCTATTTAAAAAACATACACTTTATACACTTAAAAATAAAAATCCAACTTTAAAAGTTAGATTTCCTTAATCATTTTAATAATCATTGCGATATCTGAATCTGAGAATTTAATTTCAAAGACTTTCTCTATATCTGAAAAAACATCACAAAGATAATTATATATTTTCTTATTTGCCATTATTATTTTGTTATAATCTCTTATCTGTTTAATATTTTGTTGGTGAACCAATTGATAAATAAGATGACTTATATGCATAATCAAACCTATTCGTTTATTTTGATTTAAAGGATATTTTACATCAATTTTATGAATTGCTTGAATTAAATTTTCCTTCAATAAGTCAATATCAAAATCAGGCATTTGTTCCTCTATATTCTTAAATATCAATGAATATTTAATTCTCTTTTTTGTTGGTAAAAACTTACCATTCACACTAAATAATTCTGATAATTGTTCAATAGGTGTATTAAATAATTGAGAAATAGAAATAAATGAAACTCCATGTAAATGCGGATTAAACGTTCCTATAACATATAATATATTATGTTCTTCCTTTAAGTGGTTAATCTGTGAAATAAGCTGGTTTTTATCCTTCATAGATAAAGGTATAATATCAATATCACGAAATTCAATGATTTTTTCCAAATATCTTTTTATTTGTAAGGCTCCACCTTCTCCTGTCATACATAACGTAATAATAATATCCTTTTTAATTTCCCTCTTATAATTATCGACAATAGATGGAAAGTATTTTTCGTAACTATCCTTCATACTTAATACAATTGAATCCAGATCATGAATTGTTTCCATTTTTCTAGCACATTCTAATGCAATTAAAGTGGTTGGAGATATAATAAATTGGATATTAATACCAGTTTCATCTGCGATTTCTTGAGCCATAGTTTTTAATGATCCCATGTCATACATCATCAATATCCCTTTTCCCATATTAATTTGTTTGATAAAATTTTTAAGTTCATTATATGCATCTATAATTTCTTTATCTAAAGATAAGTTAAAAGCATAAACTTTGTCTGTCTTTACAAGAGTTTTAACAACATCAACAAGTGAGGATGCTGTTTGACTACCATGCATGGCAATCAAAAACACAGGAAATCCATCATCTTCTATAACTTGATTCTTTTCACAAATAAACATAGTTATTAATGATGCTTCCTCTAGTTCAATATGTACATTTAATTGTTCTTCTATTGTATCTAGGAGTTGCAAACTTAATACATATTCTTTCTGGTTCCCCTTTATTGTTTGTTCTATATAATCATCACTATAACTTCGAACTTCTGGATGCTCTACAAGCGATTGTAAATGTAAACATAAGCCATAAAAAACTGAGTCTGGAAAAAAACGGTCCAATTTACGTGATGCATAATCTAAAAAATCTTTTACTAATTGGATGATCTCATTATTTACAATTTTACTTAACGATGTTTCATCTATGTTCTTACTTTTTATTTCTTTATTATATTTATTTAAAAATACATTTATTTTTGAATTTTGAAATGATTTTTCATTAAAAGTCATATCTTTTAAATAACTATATTTATCTTGATGTTTTTCTAACAAAAAGTCATCTTTTGTTTTTTCAACAGATTCTTTTGTAAAACAATAAACATAATCATACGAAACAAATTCACTCAATTCAGCTGCATGGCTTTTATAAAAAATAGATCCTTTTTTGACATATTTAGGGAAATCATATAAATATAAGTGGATATTTTCATTATTATAATCTATTTCTCTTAAATAAGCACTTGCACAGCCTTCTTTGATATCGTTTATGAATTGCTTAATGTTTCTTTCACAATGATATAGTAGTAAACACAATAATACTTCAGCATCTATAATAAAATTTTTTTCAATTTTTTGTGATTCTTTCTGTAAAGTCTTCTTCATAATGTCAAATCGTTCATTTAAACTTCTATCCATTAGATCAGGTATATCAATAATAACATTCATACATTCTAAATAATTTTTTCTAAAATCTTCATCTACATTTTTATCTGATGAAAAAACTAAAATAAAATGACCTTCTTTTGATTGTAATGTTATTAAATCGTAGATAATTGCACGTTTATCTCGTGATATTAAATGAACATTATCAACAAACATAATTCCATCTTCGACCTGCTTTAATAAAGCAGCACTTTTTATAAAATCTATCAAGTCATTTTCATGGTTCATATAATATTTACAATTAAGTTTAAGTAATTGAGCCTTTTTAGAAACCATTTTTCTTTCCTTAACATATTCAAATAACGTTTGAACAAAAAAGCTTTTTCCAACACCACTTGATCCAATAAAAAGAAACATATGCTTTTTATCTGGATATATCAATTCTGACTTTACCTTCTTTATAGCATTTTTTAAACTATCATTACAACCAATCATTTTTTGAAATACTAAATCATATTTCTCATTTGATTGATTGAGATTTATTAATCTATATAATACAGGTCTTCCATCTATCTTTTCTAATTTATTGTCCTTAACCAACTGATTAAGTATAGATGATATGTTCGTTCTTTGCATATGAAAATGATCAACTAATTCTTGAGTTGTAAAAAGCTTTTCTTTATCAGCAACACTAACTGTTCTTTGCATATATGATAAAATTAAATCTTTCTTTTTCATGCATAATCACCCTCCTATAACTTCTAAAAAAAACCTCTAATAAAATTATTTGATTTATTATAATTATTGTAAAAGCAATTGACTTTCAGATAATCCTTTTGAAATCAATTTTGTTATAAATTGAATCATATTTTCCACAGGTATTTTCCTCCCATCAATGATCCATTGACTATATATCATTATAAAACTACCATATAAATATGATACAAAAATATTAGCCTCGTAATCCTGACACTTTGAAAAGTTATCATAAGATTTAAGATAATTAAACATTTGTTCCCTTATATAATCACTCGGACTTTTACAAAAAGTCAAATGTCCTTGAATAGACATAATCTTATTATCAACATTACTAGCATTTGCTAAAAATAAAAACAATTTTCTAATAAACTTTTCTAAATCATCTACATTCCATTTATCTGGAAGTGTTTTAAAAAAATTTGACAATATACTAATTTGTTGATTTACAAGTAAATCATCTAAATTTTGATAATGTAAATAGAAGGTTTTTCTATTGATTTGAGCACGTTCTACTAATTTTCTAATTGTTATTTGTGAATAATCCATTTCTAACAGCATTGCTTTAAAAGTATTTTGAATAAGTGATTCTGTTTTAATATATCTCAAATCATTTTGTGATTCTCTCTTTATTTTGACTCCTTTAATCTATATTATTTTTTAAATGTGGCATAATCTACAAAATTCTAAAACTGATCATTGATAGAAATATCATAAAAATTATAATTGATAAATGATGAATAATCAACATTAATACAATAAATAATAACAAGGAGGTTAAATTAATGCAAAATGAAGAAAAAATAGAATTATTTGAATATATCCCTGTTTCTAAATCAGTCATAAAACTAGCTCTTCCTATGATTTTAAGTTCACTAACTGTCATTATATATAATATGGCAGATACATTTTTTGTTGGGATGCTAGCTGATCCTATTCAAAATGCGGCAATTACATTAGCAGCTCCAATAATGCTAGCATTTAATGTCATTAGTAATTTACTTGGTGTTGGTACAGCAAGTATGATGAGTCGTTCACTAGATGCTAAAGATTATAAAACAGTTAAGCAAAGTTCTGCTTTTGGTTTTTATGGCACTTTATTTTCAGGATTATTATTTTTCATTGTTTATACGATTTTCAAACAGCCAATCATGGAACTTATGGGAGCCCAAGTCAATACAGAGTTTGCTACAAATATCTATATGTTTTGGACTGTGACTTTAGGTGCCCTTCCAACAATTTTACATATAGTCATGTTAAACATTATTCGTGCAGAAGGCAAATCAGTTCTCGCAAGTGCAGGAGTTGCAGTGGGATGTATTCTCAATATTATTCTTGAGCCTATTTTTGTTTTACCATGGGGATTGAATATGGGAGCAAGTGGAGCAGGATGTGCAACATTCTTATCAAATTGTGCATCATGTATTTTCTACTTTATTATTCTCTTTAAAAAAAGAGAAAAAATGTTTGCAAGTATTTCTATAAAAGATTTGGTATTAAATAAAAAAGTTGATTATGGTGTATGTAGTATTGGCGTACCTGCTTCTATTCAAACTTTATTAAATGTGACAAGTATGACAATATTAAACAATTTTACTGTTATTTATGGAGCAACTGCTGTAGCAGCTATGAGCATTGCTCAAAAAATTAATTCTATACCTCTCAACATAGCCTTAGGTGGCTCACAAAAAATTATGCCATTAATCAGTTATACATATGCAAGTAAAAATTATAAAAGAATGAAAAATGCTGTTAATTACACAAGAAATGTTATGTTAATATTTTTAATATTATGTTCTTCTGTTTCATTTATCCTTGCTAAGTCTTTTGTTGGTGTATTCATGAATAGTTCTGATATTAGTACTTATGGAAGTCAATTACTAAGAGGCTTTAGTTTAGGCATACCATTTTTGTGCCTTGATTATTTATCTGTAGCTATTTTTCAAGCTGTTGGCATGGGAAAATATGCATTTTTCTTTGCAATTGCCCGAAAAATTATTTTAGAAATTCCATCATTAATTATTTTAAATTCATTCTTCCCTCTTTATGGTTTAGCATATGCTCAATTTGTTACAGAAATTATACTGTCTATAATCTCAATTATTGTATTAAGAAGATTATTTCATAATTTAATTTGATTAAACACATGACACATAAATGCAAAATCAATATTTGAATTTTTTAATAATAGCTCTAATAGAATATTATACTATATATAAATCTAATTATTTGATGTATTTAAATATTTTCTCTGTAAATATATATTTCAATTTTAAAGTTACAGTTATGACATTATGTCACTATCCTAGTGACCTCAAAAGGACATAGTCATCCTTACAAAAAACATTAATTTAAAAAATACATATTGCTTGTATTTCCGTTATTTTCTCTTGTTCTATGAATTCTTAATATCAGTTCTTCTTTTTCTAATACTTGAAGAGATCTTCTTATTGTTCTTGAACTTAATCCTGTATCTCTTGATAGGGTATTGACAGAAGGGAAGCAAGACCATGTTTTCCTGTTCGCATACTGAAGTAATGCTCGATAAACTGATCTTGCTGTTGGTGAAATATTTGCACCTGAAACTTTTGTATAAAAATACATATAGTCTTTATTCAACTTTAACACCTCCCCTTTTAATGGATTGGAAGTCAATGTGTTGCATAATATTATCTATATTCTGATTCTTGCTTTTTAATATCGATTCAATTTCATACATACTCGCATATTCAACTTCTCTATGATTTCTCATTCTCATTTTATATTCTCCACTCAACTCTATACCCCATTTCTTATAAAGTCTTAACTTTGTTTTCATGGGATTCTTTCCTGTTTTCATAAGTATGAAGTTTCCCTTAGGCATTGATTTTAACTCATCTGTTGTCATCAACGGTCTTTGAATCATCTGCAATGATTGTGATGGATCATTTTTACCCTTGCTGACAGAGCCACTTAAAACAGTCTTATATCCTAAGTTTTCACTCATGACTTTTGCTGTTTCTGAATTAGGTGCAAATCCCCCAAACAATGTATCCTGACAGTTATCCATAATGATAGATGCCCCTTCTTTACCATAGTTCTTTTCCAGCTGTGCAAGTGATTGAATAATCGCAACAATTGATATATTTCTTGATCTGGATGCTGAAAACATCATTTCTGCTGACTGTATAGCTGGTATTGTTCCTATTTCATCTAGATACATAATGACCTTATTCTTTAATCGTCCACCCTGTTCATCTGCATATGCCAGCATTTCTCTATAGTACTGTTGAATAAATAAACTGATAAGGAAGTGTTTCGTATTATCTTCCTCTGGCATAACTAAAAAAATGGCTGATTTTTCAGCACAGAATTTCTCTATATCAACAGCTGTTTCAAAACAGAGTATCTGTTCTATCTCACTGTCAATAAATGCATTCAGCCTTGAGAGGATTGTTGATAATACTGACATCATAGCCTGTTCTCCTGTATTCAATGCAGAACCTGCAAACCATTTGGCTTTATGATTGTCTGGCAACAAATCCATCATGACCTGAAAGCTAGATTTTCCTTTGATTTTTGATGGCTTCAGTAAATCCTGAACAAGTTTAAATACGCTCACAATATGTCTTTGTCTTGCAGGACAAAATTCAGAAATAATAAGAATCACACTTGTCAGTAGTCCTTCTGCAGAATCATAAAAGAAACTATTTTGACCGTAGTTCGATGCACTTTCTCCATCACTGAATATAATTGTCTTTGCAATGATCTTGGCATACTTTTCTGTCTTTGCTTTTAGACTTAAATTATGTCTACCCTGCTTATAGAGATCCATATATTTATTAACCAGATGGAGCATATTATTTCCATCAGAAAATAATGGATTTCTTAAATCAATGACCGAGACATGATAGCCATAATAGTCTTTTGCGATTGCACCATAATTTCTATAAAGATCCCCCTTTGTATCAGTTGTAATAAAGGAAATCCCACTAGCACAGGCATATTCCAAATTGGGATATAAAAAATGTGCTGTCTTTCCAACACCAGCAGCACCTATCATAAGTAAATGAATATCATCAGTATCAATATAACAGGTCGTTTTATTGAATTTGATCTGTGTTCCAACAACCAATCCCTGATGCTTTGGCAGATTAATTCTATTTCGCCATTTATTCGCATTGAAATCAATTTTCTTAAAAGTATTATTGATTTCTCTTTGAGTCGCAAAACTTGCAGTTCCATGCTGTCCATCTCCAACTGTTTTGGACTTGATACGATCAAGATTATAGTTATTCCCAAAGACAACAGCACATCCTATAAATATAAAAAAAAGACAGCCTATAAATATAAACGTTATCTTATCATCCATACATTGACCTCCTCTCTAAATTAAACTGATTTGCCTTTAATAACCTTTCATTTCCATATCAAAAGCATCATCAAATGATTGTTCATCTCCTGTAGGTATCACATATTCATTCATAATTGCTAGGGCTTCATCATAGCTTCCACATGATGTCACTCTATCAAACATTTCTTTTGACTTTTCTGGATATCCTGCTTTCTTTAAGGCATTTGAACATATTCCCATTAAATTAAAAACATTTCCATCTTCACCTATCATTTTCGCTTCTGGTCTTAGACTTTCCTCTAGTCCTAATTTTTCTTTCATTTCCATATTCCTGACTAACTCCCTTCTGATTTGTAATTTCATATTCAATAGATCACTGGAACATTGTCTATAAATATCTGCCAGTATTTGATTACTTTCATGATTATCTAATCCTGTTTTAATATCTTTCAAGCTGTTAAAAACATTATGAATGGATTTATTAATATTTCCATTATCCTTATAAGCTCGATAATCATCTTTTAATGTATCCCATACCTTTGATTCTTTAGTAAAAGGAACATCTTTATATAAAAGCTGATGTTCCATAGTTAAAACGAGCTTTAATAATTTTTCTGACTGTTTATTAAGATTATAAAAGTCATTTTTTCCATTTTTATTGAAAGCATAATAGACCTTCATAAACTGATTGCCTATGGTTGTATGTGTGATTTCATCATGTCCTGTTAATTGAAAATGTGAATTCTTTAAATTTTCAATTTCAGTATACATTTCCATATATTTAGGATTATCAACCGCCTTGATAACTTCAATGCCATGAAGTTCTTTCAGATCTTCATTAAAGTCTTTATTCTTTGGCTGAATAATAGATGCATCAATCATCTGTCTATCGTGAAGCACATCCAAAACTCTTTCGGCACCTTCTATTCCTGCTTCGTCATGATCAAAACAAAGAAACACTTTCTTTAAGGAATCATTTGTATCCAGCAGATGTTCCAGTCCCTGTGTTCCAAGTCCATTCAATGCAATATAGCTATGCACCTGCCAGTTTCCTTTATGTAATGAAATATACGAAAGCATATCTATCGGTGCTTCAAAAACATAAATCTGGTTGCTTTCTCCTAAATAATGAAAAGTATATTTTGGATCAGAACTTTCAACATTTCCTCTATATCCACCATTAATCAACGTACTTCTTTTATGTGCATGTCTTGGTACACCTTCTTCATCATATCCTACAAAAACTGCATTATGATAAACTGCATCTTCATAGACCAATCCTTTCTGTACAAATGCATTTAAAATATCCTTATCAATACATCTGCCATTTAACAGATAGCCATAGATTCTTCTCATTGAATCATTTCTTTCTGGCATGATAAATTCCTTTTTGATTTCTTCTACAGGATGAACATCAACTGTCATTCCTGTATCGTTCGCAAAAGATAAAAGAAGTTCCATCGCCTGCTTGAAATTATAGCCATAGAACTCTTTCAAAAACTGAATGGGATATCCACCTTCCTGTGTTTTCCATTTATAATACTGATTGCCTCTTATGGTTACACTTGTATATCTGTTCCACCTCATATCCTTGCCAGATTTGGCGAGTGTTTCTCCCTGCTGTCTTAAATATTCAACAAGATTGACCTGATTGGCAACTGCAATCTGTTCATCAGAAAACCTTTTGTATCTTTCCATTTTCTACCTGTTCCTTTCCTTGATTCTTTTTTTGATGGCAGTATTTCTTCTCTTTGATAGATTTTGTTTATTATCACCTATTTTTTGAATATCCTTAAAATTATATTTTTTCTTTTTCATTGAAATCCTCCTAGTTTAATGTATGGTCATCCTGTTTATGACCCATCGCTAATTTCTTTTGCATGAGCTTCTGCTTGAGCTTCCTTTCCGTTCCTGCTAGTGGATGATTGTTGGTTGGCAATTGATTCTGAAAGATTCGACTCACATGGTGAAAGAATCTAGATGTCATCATTGCTAAAGAATGATTATAGAAATCATCCATATGCTCCAATAGGTATTGAGCATATTCATTCCCCTGCTGGACAGATTTTTGAAGATATTCAACTGCAAGCTCCTTATCCTGTTTAACATCTTTTCCAAATAAAAAAAGTTTGCCTAGTATATACTGAGCAAACTGATTATTGTTTGATTCTGCAGTTTTTAGATAATTGATAGCTTTATCAATATCTTTTTCTATTCTTTTACCTTCGATAAGTAGTTGAGCCATTTTGATAAGTGCAGGTTCAAATTGTTTATCACCAGCCATCTTTAAATAGTGAAGACTTAAATCATGATTTTTGATTTCTTCATAAATTTGAGATAGTTTATAAAAGGCATACTCATTATCATCACATAATGAAAGATAATGGATTGCTTTTTCAATATCTTTCTCTATATGCTCCCCACTGTAATATTCTTTTCCTAAGATATAGTAGGCAAGCTGACTTTCCGATTCTTCCAGCCACTTCATGGCTCTAGGAATATTTTCATAATCGTCTTCTTCCAAATAAAGCTGTGCAAGCAACAATTTCGCATTCTCATTTTTAAGACTGACTGCCTTTTCAAGATAAACAATGGCTTTATCAATATCTTTTTCACACCCTTTTCCTTTCAAGGTCATCATTCCAAGTCTATAGAGAAGATTGTCATCTTCCTGTTTTTTAATCATTCTACTAAAAGAATGATATGCTTTTTGATAATGGGACTCTGCTAAAGTTTCATTTTTTTCTCGTCCTATTCCATAATCATAATGTCTTGCCACTTCATAGTTTCCATAAGCATTCCCACCATCAGCTGATAATTCAAACCATTCTAGAGCTATTGCATCACTTTGAGTAACACCAAGTCCTCTTTGATACATAACTCCCAGTGAATACTGAGCATAGAGATTATCACTTTGCTTAAAATATTCATAGGCTTTCTGATAATCAATTTCTGTTCCCATTCCATAAAGGTAATGTTTACCAAGTCGATAACTGCAATACGATTTTATAAATTTATCTTCATTAATTTCATTTAGCAGTCCTTCAAATCCTTTCAGAGCTCTTTCATAAATTTGATTTGAAAGTTCTTCATTTTGATTTACTGCATACAGTTTCCCAAGCAATGCAAAGGCAAGAACATTATTTCGTTGACACTCCATTTTCAATAATTCTTCAGCTTTTTTGATATCCTGCTCCTGATGGCTATTTCCATAAAAATATTCAACAGCACTTTTATAATCACTTGTCCACTCAAGTATAAATCCATTTGCAGTTGACCCTTTATTGTTTCTATCCTCAGCATCTTCTATATCATTGACATTGAATAATTGACTGTCATCCTCTAATTCCTGAACTTCCTGATAATCAAATATCTCATCCGTTTGAAAAGACATCACTTCTTTCAAAATCATATTTTTGATGCTCCTGAACTCTTTTTGTTCAAGCAATGGTAATTTCTCTAACAGTTCATCTTTATATGTTGAATGGATATCCTGCTTATATAACTGCCACTGAACATACAGCTGTTGGAGATATTCATTCTTTTCCATCTCTCTTAAGATATCATTAATGATCTGTTTGGACTGTTTAGGGATATAGGCAAAAGCAAGTCTTCCATGATAATTTTCCAGACTTGTCTTTAATTCCATGATTTTACGAAATATATAATCATTATCTATATGACTGACTTCTATTCCCTGTAACATCTTTTTCACAATATCCTGACTGTATTTTTTAAGTTCATTTCGCATTTCTGTTTGTTCGTCATAGGTCTGTATCAGATCCTGTTTAAAAATCTCTTTCGCAAACATTCCTCTTATTTTTTCAATACCCTGTTTTGTGACAAATCCTTCTTTAACATCAGTTGAATAGACAATCATATGAATATGTGGATGATGTCCTTCATTATGAAAAGCAGCATACCATTTGAGATGATTAACATCAATCCTCATGGCTTCTGCCAGTTCATTTCTTTTACTTTGACAAAGACTCATCCAACTTTGAACGTTATCAAACCCTAATCTTGAAGCATCTTCTCTTTTTAGGGAAATAATATGTGTCCATACATTTCCTTCATGTTTTCCTACTTCATCAATAGCATCATTCAAACGAACCTCATAGCCATGATCACTAAACAGTCCATGTTCTCCCAGCTTTTCAACACGTGGTCTATGGGAAATATAATCAACATAATTTTCTTTTGTTGCTATATCATGGATGTTGCTGTCAATAACAGAGGAAATCAACTCACTTGCATTTTCTCTGTTAGGATTTGCAGTATAATCATCATATTCAAACATCTTCTTTGCTTCTGGATAATCTTTCATCAACTGACTGATCAGTTGTTTCTGTTTTGTAGTTGCTGGCTTATCTCCATGATCACTTTTGTATTTTTCCACACCTTTTCTTGTTGCAATATATTGAACATAATATTCCTTATGTGCTTTTCCTTTGATATAGCCAGTCTTGACAATAATTCTTGGTATTTTTCACACCTCCCAAATAAAAAGAACCACCCTGAAAATGATCCTTTACCTACATTATTCTCTTTTCATAACAGCCATTGCAATATCATAACCTATATAAAATCCCTGTTTAAAAACACAGTACATTTCTTCATTAGTGACTCCAGAGCCTGCACTTATAAATACATCATCAATATCCTTTGCTTCCTTTTCTCCATATTTTTCTGCTAATGCTTCAACGATCTTTTGATGCATTTCATCTAGCATTTCGCTATCTTTTTTGATGAGTTCTCTATTAGGACATACGTGATCCATAGGAATAAGATTTCCCATATAGATTGTTCTTAAAATATCATCCATACTTTAGACCATATAGCTGATTGATATCAGTTTCCTTGATTTCATCATATAATTGAACTCCACATCTGACTCCCTGAACAAAGTAATCGAAGGACTGCATTGAATCACAATTAGATTGTTCGTCTAGAGCTCGCCTAATCAAAACAAGATCATCTTCACGAAAATGTTTTTCTAATTGCTTTTCAATCTCAAGCATCTTTTCATACTGTTCCTCAACTTCTTTTCTTACATAAAAACTGGGTGAATGGTTCATCCACTGTGAACATAAACATTCCAAAATCTTTTCCATAACATCTTCTCCTCTCTTTAGCACAACACACTACCACACCCATTTTCATTTATCCAGACTTTTTGCAATTAACTTTTCTGATATCTATAGGCATCTTCAAATGTGATCTGTCCTCTTGTCCCATTGACTTCTTTTGCACATTTTTTTCTAAGCTTTTTTAATGTTTCTTCATCCACTTCAGCAGTCGCAGCCAAAATATTCATCAGCATGGAAAGTTCAACTGTATTTTTATATAAAACCTTAGCTATTCTATCTTCTGATGTATGAATGATACCATTCATTGCAGATGAAAGTGCAATAGGAAGATATTGATTTTCATCTGCTGATCTTATATATCCATCATAGAACTTGATGGCTTTTTCAATAAACTCACTTCGACTTCTGCAGTCTGCTCTTTCACTCATTTGATCTAATTCATTCATTACATTTTGACTGAGCCATATCGTTGTTCTTTGTTTCTTTTCCATTCATTCCTCCAATAAAAAAAGCCAATCCATTATCAGAAATTGACCTCATCATTTTACTTTTTTTATAAAGAAATTGTATGTTGACTTTCACTTTTACATAAACTATAATGTAAGTGAAAAGAGGAACAGCCGATAAGCGGTTATGCCTTGGATTTACAATAGTGAAATAACTACCTCACTAGTTGACCAGACACATGAGGTAGTTATTTTTTTGCTTTATTATCCTTATCAATAATGACAAGAAGCAATTTAACAATCAAACTTATTAAAGTCACAGTAAATGTTAGTATGCCTAACACTATCATACCTGTTTCATAAGATGTCATGTTAATCACCTCCGTTTTTCATATTTCTATTCTTTAGAATAGATATCTATGTTAACGAAGGATTACGTACCTTCGGTCAGACGACCAAGGTATAACCACCTACCGTTATGGCTGTTCCACATGCATTATATCATTTTATATTTTATGATTCTACATATTTCAGCACAATTTACTCAATGAGCTGATAACGCCCACCTTGAAACTCCTTTACAGATAAAGAGTTTCTTTTTTTATGACGCTGAACTTAACGCACTTTTCTATATGATGACGTCAATTTGAATTCCTGAAAGCCTTTAAAAATAGTGGGCATTGCCCACTATTGTCAATCGCATTCGGTGTCAACGACGCCGATGCTTTAACCTGCACAAGCACCCTTCATCCAATTTTCGCTCTCATATCATAAGCAAAGTAGAAATAAAATCAGTATTTTAACCAATTTCTTTGACACGTTGTCACACGTCCTCATACTTTTCAATAGGGTATTGTTATCCCCATTTCCCATAAAAATCGCACACGTTTTGAATTTCTCGCAAACAGTGCTAATTATCGCCATTGCCTGTTACATTATTTTTAGCTGGCTTTGGCTTTTTAAATGAACCATTTTCCTGTTCTTCCATTTCTTCAATGAAGTCCCTTACTTCAGGCTTCACATTTTTCTTATATAACTGATATAATGCTTCCATCATTTCAGTTTCTAATGTTGTATTCTTTTTCGCAAGAACAGAACGTAATGCTCTGATTCTTGAATCTGGATATTTTAATTTGATTTCTAAATATTTCATTTTATTTTTCTCCTTTTTATCAATAACTGTAAAATTCAAATCTCATTTTTCTTTGCATTTCTTCTTGAGTATGTTCCTCAATTTCATAAAATTTTTCAGTATATTCTTTGATTAGTTCTTCGTTCAATGAGATGAGTTCTTCTCCACCATCATCTCCTGCAATAAAAAACGTGCCAGCAATGATATCATGACCAACACACCTGTTTGCTTTTAAATTGTTGAGTTTTCCTTCCTCGTTACAGACAAGAACAGTATCATCATCTAAATCAATTTCCTCAATATCTCCACCTACAATTGACTGCATAATCTTTAGATCATTACCAATTTTTACAACACATGGATGTTCACCAGGTCGAACAACGATAACTTTAATCTGATCAACAATATGAAAATCATCCACATTTGGTACAAGTGCCAATCCTCTTCCATTGTCCCATTTGACATGGATCTGACCAGCATCATCAACATGCTTGACAGTCCCTAATGTTCCTTCTGGCACAGGATGATAAGGATCATCCATGTGATTAAGTTCTATTCTTGTTCCCTGAGGATACTGTTCTTTGATCCTTTGAATTTGTTTCTCATTCATTTCTGCACCTTCTTTCTTTTTGCTTCTACATCATCATTTCAAACAGCGAAATTTGTCTTTCTTCTTCCATATTGATTTCACATAGATTTTCATAGACTTTCTCAAAGTCTTTCATTTTATGATCTGAGTTCTTGGCTAATCTTCTCATACCAACAAGATCATCTTTCTTTATAGCTTCATCCAAATTCTTTATTAAACATATCACTCCTTCTATTCCTGTATTAACCAATTGATTTTTATGAAGGTAATAACTGGCATTTTTTAGTTCATCCAGATAAAAGTAGCTATTGAACATATCTAATACTTCTTTTGCCTTTTCTCGTATTTCATCTGGCTTTGCCATGTAATCATCATTTATTTTTTCAGGTATCATCCTGTAATAAACATCTGGATAATCTTCTGCAGAAAATACTTCTTCTATATTTCTTTTGGCGATAATGATATGATTTCTTATCAGATTAAGATTGACTCCATCAGCCCATAAAGGATCATCACATCCATTTTCCAGCACTTCATCATAATACTGGAATCTTTCTTCTAATATTTCAATGAGCTTCAATTTTTCTTTTTCCATCTTCAGCACCTAAAAGATATGACCCTGAAAAGAAACATTTTGTTCTGATTCTTTGAGTGAATCCACCATATCATTTTCAATCATTTCCTGACCAAAGGCTTCTTTTATAAATCTTTCAACCTTTTTAATTGGTTTTTCCTCTATTGAATCATCAATCATCTCATTGAACTTTGAAGCAATCTGATTGATAATCTTCTGCCCTTCATAACTGGTTCTTGCAGTTTCAGAAAGTTCAGGAAGAATTTGATGAATGAACTGTCCTTTCGTATCAAACATGATTTCATTGCTTCTTAACTTTATAATAACCAGATCTGCATATTTCCCAGCATTCTGAACAAAGTTATTGATTTCCTTTGAATTCAATCGGCAATAGGTATCATAATTTCCTTTTACAACACCAAGATATGTTCCTCTCATATATTTTTCTAATTGTTTTTCTGTCATTGTCTATCTCCCTTTCATTATATTTAATCTGTAATATCCACTCCAATAAGACACAGTATTGACTGCAACATTATTGTCATGTGAATTTTCATGTATCCATACCATCTCATCTTTTTCATTTCTTCCTGCATAGATTCCTACATGAGTTGTGTTACCCTGCCTATTCATAAGAAATGCCAGATCACCAGGTAATAATTCTCCTGCTGATATCTTTTTACACATTTTGATCTGACCAGTTGTATTGGTATTCCCTAGATTGTTGTTCATCACTGTCCAGTAGACCCAGTCCACAAAGTGCGAACAGTCCAGTCCTTTTCTGTTTCTTCCTTTATAATCTGGTGTTATAACTGTACCAAAGTGATTGCCTTCATATCCTGCACAGCTTGCAGCCCCACCCCAGTAATATGGAATTTTCCCAACTGCATCGCCAGCCTGTAAAACAATATTCTTTCTTAATTCACTTGTTCCTTCAGGAAGACTTTTTAACAGTTTATCCATTTCTTCTTTAGATAAAGTTGTCACTGTTCCACCATTATTTCCTATCAGTCCACCATAGACTCTTTCCATTGCTTCTTTTGTATCATCATTTAGAATCATTGACAGATTGGATTCCAGATGAGAATAAATCGTAGAGTTCACAGAAGTAGGTACAATTTTTTTAACTTCATTTTCATTGGATTCTATGGTAAAGCTCTTCACCCAAAGCTCTGACTTGTTTTCATCAAATTCCATCTTCTGCTTGGAAAACATCAATCCTATAAAATATCCCTTGACCTGATAGGCATTGAGGGTTGCTCCATTTGTAAATGTCTGATTGGTTTCACTCATTTTTGTATCAATCAGTGATAGTCCATGTTGGACATCATTGATGAATTGAGCCTGTTCTCCCTGAAACTCTGTAATAGGATTACCCTCAAATAAATCAGTAACAATATTCTGATTGAAATTGATCCCATCAGAAAAGATAGCACCTATAAGCACAGTGATTGCAACAAAAGGTGATATGATGGCTATCACAGCACCCTTTCCTATTTTTCCTATGGTACTATCCTTATTTCCAACAAATACTGCTAGAAGTTTCGCTAATTTAACACTCATTATGGTCTGATATCCTTATACCCTAATGGATACTTCTCTTTGATTTCCATTTCCTCAACAATTTCACTGATTTCCTCAACAGCGTTATCAAGATACTTCATATCCAAATGACAGTCTTTATATCCCTGTCTAATGATATTAAGATAATACTGGCTTGGCATACCATAATCAAAGCCATCATTCATCACATAGACCATTGCCTCATCTTTGATATTTTGACTATGAATCGTCATATGTTTTTTCGTATAAAGATTTGGAAATCCCTCATAGATATCTAAATATTTTTCATCCCTTTCTGATATTTCAAATATACCAACAGGGACTTTTTCTCCAAGACATGGTTCGATGGTTGCGACTGCATTATGTCTATTGTTGCTTCTAAACAGCAATTGATAATTATCCAGCATCCCTGTTCCTATGAGTTTGGAATCTGGACATCTCATTTTCATCTGTTCAAGATTAAGATTGCTTCCATAAGCTATATAATACTTTTTCATAATGATACCTCCTCTCTACATCTGCTGTTGCATGGACATACCTTCATGTTCTATTTCTTCAATATTTTCAATATTTTGAACAGGATTGTCCTGCACCAGTTCTCTTTGTGCTTTCAGTCTTTCTTTTTGTGCAAGTGCCTGAGCAGGATCTTTCCATGCAATACAGCCATCTAAGTTTTTTAAAAGATGATGTCTTGCAGTTTTGAATTCATCTCCAATAAGTCCTAATCTTAACAGCCATGTTCGAAATGTATACTTCTCATTTGTTGAGCATGTTTTTCTTCTACTCGCCTTTGTTTGAGTCAATGCCTGATGAGAAATAGCCAGACAAAATTGGATATACGATTTGATTTCTCCTGCATGAAGTGTTCCATTGAACAGTCTGAACTCAATTGTTCCCTTCTGAAAGACACTATGAAGATTCAACGCATGATACCTGCTGTTATCATAATGGGAATGACTCCTGTAAGTATCTCCGTTGTACCAGAGTGATTTTAACTGGCTTAAATTCTTAGGCTTGCTTTTATTCAGTTTCTGTATAAATGATTCTTCAACCTTTTGACAGTATCGATGTTCTCTTGCAACTTCAACCTGTAATGCCTTATAGATTAGATCTTCCTTTGAATACATGATATTCGTTATATTTCTAAGTGATCTTGCATCATGTTTTGAGGCATCAATATGAATATGAATTCCACAGTTTTTATTGACCTTTGCATGACCATCTTTACGAAGTTTTCGTACAATTTCCTGTATATCTTCAATATCATCATATTTGCATATAGGTGATACAAGTTCTACTTTGTAATCATCATCATATGTCCTTCTTGTTCCTATATAGGCAGTAATACTGGAATCATAGACTAGTTTCCATTTCCTGCCTTCATGATCCTTAACTGAATAAGTTCTATAAGCCCCACCATCATATTGACTGTCAGTCTCAAAATGTTTAGCAACAATCTCAGAAGCCTTCTTTCTAGTCAAACCAGTCATCTCTATTTCAATACCAAATTTTTGGTTTTTCAACTTTATCTTCCACCAGCACTTCCAAAGAGTGCAGCCTTATATTCTGGAGCACGAACAGCTAAGTTGTATCTTTCATTCCCGCATTTATAGAGACACACACCTCTTTGAGGATATTTGATAAGGTCATATTCACTTTCTTCCAGCTGAAGTGTATCAATATAAAATCTTTTATCCGTATTTCCTGCATTAAATAAGAAAGCATGACTTGGTATAGAGAATAATGGTTTTGTTAGTTCTCTAATTCCTTCTATATTGAAGTCTTCAAGATTTTGTGATGCTAAAATAACAGCACTTTCTTTCTTACGAACACGTTTCATGAAATTTCGAATATATTCCACTGCTGTTATATTTGTTAAAAAAAGATACAGTTCATCTATGGATGCAATGGTGTATCCTTTTGTAAGTAATTCGTTTGACATATAGGAAAGAATATTAAATAAAAGTGCATTTTTTAATGACTTGTTTGCCTGTAATAATCCCTTAACACCAAAAGTAACAATCTTATGTTCTCCAATGTTGGTATGACCATTAAAGAATCTGCTGTCACTTCCTACACATATGGAGTTCAATAATAATAGAATTTCTCTTAATGTTTCTCTTGTATAGATATTGTTTCTGCTTTCAGTAAAATGCTTATATTCTTCATCTATATATTCGTATAAATCCGATAATATAGGAAAATCTTCATGTCTTAATAAAGACAAATCAGTCTTTTCAGTAATATCAAAAAACTTATAGAGCTTTGTTAGCATAATCTCCAGAGTATCAATTTGTTCATCACTGAAATCCTTGTAAGTTTTAAAAAAGTCTTTTAAAAAGGAAATATGCTGTGATAATACCGTTGTCTTTTTAAAGGTTACAGGGACATCTTCATCATTATCTTCTTCTGAATCATTTGACCATAGCTTAGGTTCAAGAACATTGATCATATATTTTCCTGACATCATATCAATAAACACACCATACAAATTGTTGGTCAGCTCCTCATACTCGTGTTCTGGATCTAGATTAATAAGAGAGAACCCCTGTTCACGAAGATTGATAAGAAGCAGTTTCAATAAATAGGATTTTCCCTGTCCTGAATTACCTAAGATAAGAATATTGGCATTGGTCTTATCATCACTTCTTTGATTGAAATCAACGATAATATTGCTTCCAAATTTATCTGCCCCTATATAAAAACCATGTGCATCAGTCTTTCCTGAATAATTGAAAGGAAACAGATTCGCAACACTCGTTGCAGGAAGAACCCTTTCGAACTGTTCCTTAAATGTATCAGCACCACTAGGCATGACGGCTAGAAAACCTTCTTTTTGTCTTAAAAGAAGTCTATCAACATTGAGCTTGCTTCTGACAAGTTCTGTCTGCATTTCCGTCTGAAGAAGTTTCAATTCATCATAATCATTGGCTATAAGTTCAAAATAAACAGCACAATGAACAAGCGGTTCTTTATTTCTATGCATATCTGCAATCAATCCAATAACATCCTTTAAATTACTTTGAGCATTGATGGATTCCTGCAGATCTTGCGTATTGCTTTGTTTCATCCTGTTTTTATTCGCAGCATTGGAAATGATTTTCTTCTCTTCTGCAGGTGTGACCTGTCTTGCATAGATATGGAGCGTTATCCCATCCTTTTCACCCATATATCTTAAAAGTGCCTGTTCATCTGTTGATGTTGGATAGTCTCTGATTGCCCATACACATCGATATGTGTTTCCACATATAAAATATTCTGTAAAAAATCGTATTGTAGAAGGTGCAATCAAATCAAGAAACTCCTGTACTTTTACTTCTTCTTCACTGATAACTTCCTTTTTCTTAAATGGATTTTTCAGTATCATTTGGATACCACCTCATTCCTTCATAATCTTCAAACTGATCTGATGTGACATTCTGTTCAAAGTAAACAGCAAGTATATTTTTTATCTGTTCCTTATTGGCTTTTTCTACCTGTAGATTCTGTAATTTGATAAGTTTTTCAATACGATGGATCAGTGCTACTGTTTCCACCTGATCATTTGATTTAATACGAACAGCCAAGAGAAATAATCTTGATGTTGCAGTTTGGGTTTGTATCTGATCCAGATGATAGAGATCCTTTTTTAAAAGATTAATAATGACTTCATCTGTTTCTTCTGATATCCTTTTTTTAATGAATATCTTGTTATCCTCAAAGTTATCTCTGCTATTCAGACAGATCATTTCCATATCAGCCAGTCCTTTCAAAACATTTGTGAGTGAAAAAATCTTCGCTCCTATATTTTCCTGTGACATGACTGATAGGTTTTGTGGCTGAATAACAAAAAAGACGATTTCATCATCGTTGAACAGTTTTAAACTGTCATTAGAAATCGTCTTTACATTGATAAGCTCCCTTGTAGATTTTAACTTTTTGTTTGACTTATTCTTCTTTTTCTTCACTTTCTACCTCCACATTCTTAAAAATTTGTTTTTTCTTTTATTTGTTATGCTTTGATTAACAGTCTTTGGACTTGTATATGCCCAAATATAAAACTGCTGATGAAAAATAAAAAAGGCACAGGCATACTGAATAAAATCAAATATACTTGTGTCCTGAAGTCTAATGGTCATAAATGCGTAACACCCAACTATTGCAATAGGCAGATAAAAATTTGCCTGACTTATAAATATAACTGAAAGTATTGCGCCAATCCCTATGATTCCTATATCCCTTAGATACCATAGCCATAGTGTTGGCTTTCCTTTTAAATTATCTGGATACATATACACATTATATCACTCCTCTCATAAATTATTAACCAGTAATTAATTTAAAGCATTAAATATATGTTTGAGAATAAAAAATAATAGATCAAATTGACCTATTATTTGTAATTTAAACTTAATACTCTATTTTCAATATCATTGATAATCTTTTTAAAGAATTCATCATCTTGCCCAGTAGGATCTTTTAAATTCCAATTATCATCAAAATTTCTACCTATATATGGACACCCTACATCACATCCCATTGAAATCATAATATCCACTTCAGGGATATCTGTAATCAATTTACTATATTGATCTTTTTCCATATCTATTTGATAAAGATCTTTCATAATTCTTACTGCGTCTTGATTGATTTGATTTTTTAGTACTGTACCACAAGAATAAAATTCATATTTATCATTCATTAACTTTTTACCCAATGCTTCAGCTATTTGACTACGACACGAATTATGAACACATACAAAAGCAATTTTTAATCTTTTTTCCATAAATTCCTATAATTTCACTTTCAAAATATGTTTCACTTCATCTACTGTTAATACCTTACCAAAAGAAACAACTTCTTTATTTAAAACTAATGCTGGAGTAGACATAACACCATAAGTAGCGATTTGTGCAAAATCTGTGACATGACCAATTGGCAATTCGATATTCATTTCTTCTAATGCTTGTCTTACGTTTTCTTCTAACTTATTACATTTGGCACAACCAGATCCTAAAATCTTAATACCTAATTCTTTCTTTGTTTCTTCAGCCTGCTCCATTGCGTCAACAGAACATTGACAACAGCAACTCTTCTTTTCTTCTTTCTTTTTAAATAAACTCATAATCTTCTCTCCTTTATTTTTCAAAATCAAATTTAGATTCAACATTTAATATATATGGATCTTTATCATCTTGTCTGACTTTCATCCATTTTTGATCTAAATAACTATTAATAACTTCTAATATTTCATTTACTGGATACTTTTTTCCATCTTGTCTTAGCCTTAATCCTGCACAAGTACATCCACCTAATGCATGAATTGAATATTCAATTTCTTTTTCTTTTAACAGCTGATTAATCTCTACAACCATATTAAAATTAACAACATTAGCCATCTTTTTCCTCCAATCTATATCAATAAAAATGAGAAAATATTAAATAAATAACCAACTAAAATAATACCTACTGTACAAATTGCTATAAACAATGCTAATAGTTGAGGTTTTACTGCCTTTTTCAACATAATGATTGATGGTAAACTTAGAGTTGTCACTCCCATCATAAATGATAAAACTGTTCCAAGTAATGCACCCTTAGCTAACAGGGCTTCAGCAACAGGAATCGTTCCAAAAATATCAGCATACATTGGAATCCCAACAATTGTTGCCAATATAACTCCAAACGGATTATTCCCTCCTAAAACACTTTCTATCCAAGTTTCAGGTATCCAGTTATGAATGATTGCTCCAATACCTACACCTATCAGGATATACGGAAAAACTTTTTTAAAAGTTTCAACCACTTGATCTTTTGCATATATAACTCTTTCTTTACGAGTTAATGTGGGAGAGTTAATATCTACTGCACTTGCATTCATAATGAAATTTTCTACATATTTTTCCATATGAAGTTTTTCAATAATAGTCCCTCCTATAACTGCAATAACCAATCCGATGATAACATATGCAATCGCAATTTTTGCTCCAAAGATGCTCATCAACAATACTAAACTTCCTAAATCAACCATAGGTGACGAAATTAAAAAAGAAAAGGTAACACCTAAGGGCAATCCTGCACTGGTAAAACCAATAAACAAAGGAATTGATGAACAAGAACAAAATGGAGTCACAGTCCCCAGCAATGCTGAAACAATATTTGCTGTTATTCCATGAAATCTTCCTAAAATCTTTTTACTTCTTTCTGGTGGAAAATAACTTTGAATATACGAAATAATGAAAATTAATAAACATAATAAATAAGTTATTTTCAATACATCATAAACAAAGAATTGAATACTTCCCCCAATATGACTTGTCATATCAAGTCCTAAAGAAGTTAGAAGCATTCCTATAAGATCATTCAACCACTTCATACCTAGAACTTGATTTTGTATAAATAACCATAGCTGTTCCATATGATTCCTCCTTATATCGATGTTTTTCGATTTATAATATTTTATTTTTGCCACCTATTTTGGTGGCAGACTTATTTCATTTGATCTAAATAATCAATTGCAAATTGTATACCTTCTTTTGATAGAGAATAATGTGACCATTTTCCATCTTTTCGCACATTCACAATTTTAGAATCTGTTAATATTTTCATATGATGTGATAATGTTGATTGGCTTACATCTAATATTTCTAACAATTTACAAGCACAGTGTTCTCCAGATTTTAAAATATCTAGAATTTTTAATCTATTTGGATCACAGAATGCTTTAAAAATTTTAGAATCTCTTTCATAATCTTTTTCCATATGACCACCTCACATTCATATTCTTCGATATAAGAATATCATACATATCGATAAATGTCAATATGTTTAGATTTTGTTATAAATTAATTTTTTTCAATTTATAACTCTCATTATAAACAAGTCATAAATCTGCATTTGTTGCTTACCCTTATTTTATTTTCAGGTTCTTTTCAATCTCTCTGTTTTTTCTGAATCTATCCATTGATTGGTCTATAAGATCTTTATGTTTAAAATATTCATCTGAGTTTAATGGATTAATGTACCCTGTTTCATAGGGAAAGCGATAGAGCATATGATAATAATTAAGAACATAATAAACTGTAAGCATTACATATAATTCATTATTTTTTGTTACTCCTTTATCCATAGCTTTAATTTCTCTTATTCTTTTTTCATTCAGTTGTTTTATAAGTTCTTTAGAATCTTTATAATCAATCTTTTTGAGTGATTTATCAAATTCAACGATACCAGCCAGTTCTAAATCAAGACAATTGATCACATACCTGTACCTTATGCTATTACCTTCTTCTCCAAAATATGATATAAACAGGAAAAACCATTCTTCTTTCATTGTGCATCCACTCCTTTTTTCACGACACACAATATCAAAACATTTTTACAATAGCTACTGAATATTTAAAAACGATTCAAAATCATATAATCATGCACAAAATGCACTATTCTTATATAAAATACATTTTCAACAATTGATAAAATGACTTTAATCTGCCTTTTGGATACTTTCTTTTCAGCTGATATTTGTAGTTTTCAAAATAAGCATAGTACCTTTTAGCCTTGAGTCCTGCTAATGATCTATCATGTATATCTGGATAAAAGCATTGAATATAAACACCCTTTGTTCTAATAACTATCTCATGAGTCAAACAGTCATAGATTTCTATATTTCCAAATTGTCCAAAATGAGCAATAAATGTAGAAAATTCATCCTCACTTATAATGATTCCTATTCCTTCTGGCTGTATGACTGCCATATACCTTTGATTCCATTCCATTATTTCACAGCTCCTGCTATTGTTCTGGTAATTGATACTGCTGACTGGGCAGCATATATTGTTGACATTAGATTGGCTTTTGTGCTCGTATCCAGTCCAAACTGTCCAGTGATTCTTGGTATCTCACTTGCTGCTAAAATGATCCCAATTCCCAATAGAACATTTTCTCTCATGACTCCAAGTCCTGCAATAAGAATAACAGATTGCAGAAATGCTGTTAAACAGATTCCTACAACCTGTTTGCACCACTGAATAAATCCATCTGTATATCCTCTCACAACTGAAAACATATAAAGTGATCCTACTGCGACAGTAATTAAAAGGATTCCACCTCTTTTCAGATTGGCGAAAAAGACCTTGATGATGGAAAAGCCCATCATAATAAGAAGAAATATAAGCAGTCCTGTTCCCACTTTAAGACTGCTGATAGCTGTCAGTGACTGTCCTGCTGAAACACCTATTGACTTTCCACCAATTAATGAAGCCATATCCTTTGTAAGAGTCAGCTGTAAGGAAATACAGAACTTATAAAGTTCTATAGGCAATACTGTAAAAAGAGAAACAGCCATAAAACCTTTGATAGCATTAAGGGAGGTACCTTTTACACTTCCCCTGCCATTTTGATATTCTATCGCTATTTCAAAGACAGCTACAACCAGCCCAGTTGCAAATAAAGTCCAGCCAAAAAGTCTAAAAATTTCAACAATGGCTTTGATAAAATCATAACTGAAGAGTTCTGCTCCCATATTGCCCATCATTGAAAAAAATTCACTTAAAAACTCCAATATCTTTTCATATATCCAGTCAACGATCTGTCCCATGACCGTATCAGCCACAAAATCCCATAAAAACATTTTTCAAATATTCTCCTGTTTTATAGAATGTTCCAGATATAATTAGGAGCAGTTAAAGTAAAGCACAGACATCCAAATAATATAGCTGGAGCAGTCCATTCAAACTGTCCCTGTTTTCTGTAATCGAAATATGCCATACCCAGCTTTACAAAAAAGAAAACTGCAAGGATCAGATCAATAACAGGAAAGACAACATTATTCACGACATTCTTGATTTGGGTTTCAGCACTCTTCCATGCATTTTGAATAACTCCAGATACATTTCCAGCAGCATATGTTGGCTGTATCACAACAACTGCGATCAACATAACCAACAATACACATAACAATAGTCTTACTTTTTTATTCTCTAATAATTTAATCATTCATTTCCTCCTTCTCTGCCAGTTCCACAAGTCGTTTTGCTAAAAACAAAAGACTGCCTCGATCTAATTTCTTGGCAGTCGACAAAATCATATTTTGCATATTTTTAAGTGATTCGTCATTGAGTTTGACGACATCCAGTTTCTCTATGATGATAGAATTTTTGAAAACTCTTAATTCTAGGATATCTCCCTTTTGAATATCTACCTGATTTCTTAATTCAGCAGGAAGAACTAATCTTCCCTGTGAATCAAGGATTTTGTATACACTCATCTTCATATATATCATTGATGCAGTCTGCAAGATCATCTGCTAATCTTTCAAAATCAACTTCCTGAAGCATAAGACATGATACAACTTCTGCTCCTAAGGAAGACACTAAATGATCACTTGTAGTAAGAGTTATTGTCCCATCACTCTCTAGAATCTGAACACTATCAAGAGGAATATGACAGTTTTCAAAAAAACGTTCTGGTATGCAGTAAAACCCTTCATTAAACATTTCTTCCTCATTATCCTCTCTCACCTGAAAACATTTTTCTCTTATTGGCTGTCTTTCCCACTCAATCTTTATGGAATCGCCTGTTTTTAACAACAGACGTTCCAGCATTTCCTTGGGAAGCTGAACACAGCCATTTTCTAATACCTTTACTGTTGATATGATCTTCATTGATATCTTTTCTCCCTTCTTTTTTTTATTTTATCTCATTTAACTTAAAGCAAATATTTATAATGCTTCTATTGAACCTATAGTTCACCATCATCATCAAGCACATCAAATAGACCAAGCTGTTTTGACAGCGAAACACCTTCCATTGGATTGTAGTTGGAAACCAGTATTTCTGGAAATTCTGCTTCATTGTCATAGCGAAGAGCCATATTATTAAGTCTGGTTACTGACTCAACATAATAATCTTTATAAAGTTCTCTGATAAATTCACAGTCATTATAGGACAATAAAAACTTGCCTCTTATTTTTTTAAGCGTATCTCTTAATCGGATATGATCTTCTTTTGTAAAGACAACTGCATAATGTCCTTCTGTTTCAAAGTACGGTGGATCACAATAAAAAAAAGCATCTGGTCTATCATACTGGATAATCAATGCTTCAAAATCTTTGTTTTCTATAATTGTATTGGCTAATCTATCGCTGATATTCCATACAAGTGTAAATGCCTTTCGTACATCATACGGTCGACATCCAAAGGTCTTGCATCCAGACCCATAGGAATACCTGATCAGTTTAAAGAATGCAACCGCAAGTTTAACATCCTGTTTTTCTATACGCTCCTTCTTCATCACTTCCTGTATTTCTTCTATCTGCAGTTCCGTGAAATAAATCTTAACTTTCTTCATTTCCTCTTCAATATATTTATCTTCAATTCTCTGTTTTGAAATGATTTCCTTATAGAGATTGAAAATAAATCGCCCATTTTCTGGAAGATATCCCAGTTCCTGAATGAATGCTAATGGCTGATCTCTGACAACTGCAAACATATTTGTCAGGTTGTTATTAAAATCATTATAGACTTCAAACTTATCTGGCTTTTTTCCAAACAGTACCCACCCACCTCCACCAAAGACTTCTATATATCTTCCATAGTTTTTGGGAAATCTCTGATAAATGAGTTCTCTTAATGCCTTTTTTCCACCAACCCATGAAATAAGGCTCTTTAATAATGCCAATTATTATCACCTCCTTTACCTAATCATTTTCATATCCATTTCCTGTTCCTTGAAATCATAGTTTTCTTCCAGCATGTTTAGGTACTCATCAAATGTCATGATTTGATTCAAATCAATAAAGTCTATATCTTCACTAAAATCGATATATCCATCATTTCCAAGATCAATAGGGACTCTAGAAAATATCGTACCATAATGATTCACTAGAATATATTCAGTTAGAACACATGGTTCAAAGCCTTCATCAGAATGTCTTATTTCGTATTTATAAAGTCCCTCTGGAACAGGTTCTTTAAGGTATCCTGCACGTGCTGGTGTAAACAGAACCTTTCTGCCTTTGAATTCATAAAGTTCAAATGTTTCTCTTTCCATTTTACATCACCTTAGGGGTAAATATAGGAAGATAAAGATATCCACCTTTGTACAATAAGTATAAAATCATAAGCATAAAACCAATCATAAGAATCATTTTCACAATTTCCTTATTGTTCATCAGCTTTTCCTCTTTTTCTTAGTAAAATGAGACCTGCAATAGCACATAATGAAATACCAGCATAGGCTAAGATATTCATACTATCTCCAGTTTTCACAATAGTAGGAATATGCTGATCCAGCATGACTATCTTTTGTACAACTTCTCCATTATCATCAACAGTAAATGTGATGGATTCTGCAATATTATATCCTTGAGGTGCTGTTGTTTCTGTAAGTGTATATGTCTTGCCAACTTCCAGCATCACTTCATGAGATTCTTTTGTAGAAACCCATTCTTCAACGATATTGCCATCTTCATCAGTGATTTTGAGATGAGCACCTTCTAGTTCTTTCTTTGTTGTGGCATCCTGTTTAGAAATAACAACCTTATCTAGCTTGATATCTGTCATAGAAATAATTTGATTTTCATCTTCTTTAGAAACAGTAAATTCTATATCGTCTGCTTTAATATAGTTTTCAGGAGTTTCGATTTCTTTTAAGATATATGTTTTACCTATTTCTACATTCTTTGAATAGTAATCATTTCCGTCAGTCACAAAAGTTTCAACGACCTTCTGACTATCTTTCTCTACAATCTGAAGCTTTGCACCAATAACGACATGACCATTTTGATCTATTTTTTTAAAAGAGACTTGCTTATCCTTCATAACGATGAATTGATTTTCCTTATCTGTAGTGACTTTAAATGTAATGGATTCAGCTTTGATATATCCATCTGGTGCAGTTGTCTCTGTTAGTGTATAGATTTTTCCTTCTTCTAGATTGTTGATATGATGAGATTCTTTTGTAGAAGTCCATTCATCAACAATCTTTCCATCTTCATCTGTGACTTGGATATATGCTCCTTCAAGTTCCTTTTCTCCCGTAACATCTGTTTTGGAAATAGAAACAATTTTATCAATCATAATTATCTTTTGCTGGTCTTCTTTAAATGTAAATGTGATATCACTTGCTTTCACATATCCTTCAGCAGATACCTCCTCATGCAATGTATAAGTCTCTCCAATGACCAATCCTTTCATGATATGTTCTTCTTTGGATGAAGTCCATTCATCTATGATATTTCCATCTTTGTCACTTAATACAAGTTTTGCACCTTCAACTTCTTTTCCTGCAGCATCTGTCTTCTTAAAATATGCAGTTGTTAATTTATTCTCTATTTCCTTGACTTCTCTATAGACTTTTGTTGTGTTATCCTCAATTGTAAAATCATAAGTAACAGCAGTGTTATTTAACACATATCCTTTTTCTGTTTCCACTTCCTTAAGAATATAGCTTGCTTTACCTGTCCCTAATGGAAGATCTGTTATTTCAAGTTTCCCATCTTTTGAGGTTGTATAGATACCATCTTGAGAATTACCTGATTTGACAACATCACCTTTATGATAAATCACTGTTCCATCTGCTGGATCAACAATTTCAGAATTAGCAGTTAACTGAAATTTTGCCTGTAGATTTTCTTTCTTAGGTGCAAATGAATTGTCGCTTTGTTCAAATGCTTTTTCCAATATGATTGTTCCAGTTGGTTTTTCATTTTGAACAGTGATTTTTAATACTGGATCACCTTCATCATCAAATGTTATTGTTTTGTCTTCTGAATCAATTTTAAATTGAATATTGTCACTTAAAAGGAAACCATCAGGACTTTTGATTTCCTCAAGAGTATAAGTCCCTGCTTTAACCATATCTTCTAAAACGACCTTACCATCACCATCTGTTGTCCATTCATCTTTATAGAATAATCCTACTTTTTGTTTTAAATAGTTTCCTGCAGAATCTTTAATCTTAAATGTGGCATGACTTAATTTCACACTATGACCTTGTTTATCAGTTTTCACAAGCTGTAGCCATGCTTCAAATGGCTTATTGTTGACCATTCTGTATTCAATTTCTTTATCCTTATCAATCGTTACAAAAAAATCTCCACTTTTTAAATAATTGGAGTTTGTCTTTGTTTCTCTAACGATATAAGTACCATAAGGAATTTTTTTAGAAATACCTTTCCCATTTTTATCAGTTGTAATTACACTGTAAGTCTTAGCTTGATTCCATCCTTTTGCATTGACTTCACTTTTTAATTTCATTGTAAACTCAATACCTTCTAAACCAGGTACTACACCACTTTCTCCACTGTGACCTGATTTTGCGATTTCAAGCTGTCCTTTAATAACTTGTTCCTGAGAAAGGACATCCTTCATTTCCAGTTCCTTTTGTGAAGAAGTTTTTTCTAATGTCACTTGATGTGTTCCATCGATGAGATATCCTTCTGGAACTTTTGTTTCCTCAATAACATATTCTCCCATAGGAAGATTTTTCCATGAGATACTATAATTATCATCAACTGTTTTTTCACCAGTATCTCCATATGTAGAATTTCCAATATTCTTAATAGAAATCTCTTCACCCTTTTTGTAGATGACACTTCCATCTGCTGGATTAGTAATTTTATCATTAGCTTTTAATGTATAAACAGCTCCTTTTAACGTTGCATCTCCCTGTGCAGTCTTTCCTGTTTCTATGTCTTCTTTAGATAAATTGATTTGTCCTAATACTGGTTCATTAAAAATTGTAATGTTATATGTTTTTCCATTTTGGGTAATGCTTTGTTCCTGTACTAATGTTGCAATGACATAATTGGCAGGTTCTTTCTTTTCTCTGACAATATATGTTCCATAATCTATTAATCCAGATTTTGCGATACCATTTTCATTTGTAGAGATTGTTTCAATAACTTTTGTTCCGTGAACAATTTCAAATTCAGTACCAGCCTTTTTAACAACCTGTCCTGTTTTTGCATCTTTCTTTGTTACCTGTATATATCCCTGTTTCCAGTCATTGGTTGCAGTAAAACTTGATGTTTCACTAGATTTGATTGTTACTGCATGAATGGTTTTATCAATGATCAAATGATCTGGAACTTTCGTTTCCTGAACATAGACCTTTCCAGCTTTTAATTTATTGATCTTAATTTTTCCATTTGTACCAGTTTTATATGTTTCAATAGGTGAAGTCATATCGGCATTGTAGCTGACCTTGAAAGAAACATCAGGAACAAAGTTTCCTTTGTTATCTTTTTTAGCGATTTCAAGACTTCCAAATGAATTGATATCAATCTTGATATTAAGATATCTAGGATCACTGTAACCAGGTGAACAGATCAGATCCTGCTTTTCTGTACTTTTCAATACAAAATTAACCTGACTTGAGGAAGAATTGGTATATTTAGATATTCCACCTTTAATAGCATCAGAAGTTGTTATGGCAACACTTTCCTTTGAACATTTTGATGATACTGTAACTTTCATGTTGTTGCTTCCTTTTGTATGTTCAAAAGTCACACCATCCTTTGTATAATCAAATGTATCATAATACTTTAACACTCCATGACTATCTTTGAGAGTCTTGGTTTGACCTAATTCAAACTTTTGTGTTGATGTATGGAAGCTGGGCATTGTATCCCATTTGTTATACTCATCCATGATTTTGCTTTTCCAGCTGGAATAATCATCTCCCATACTATGACCCTGAGAAACCTGACCTAATACCTGCCATATAAGGTTTTGAGTATATGCATATCTTTTCATTCCACCAGATTCACCATTATTGTATCTATAGGTTGCAAGATAAGCGACTCTCGCAGCATTTCTATAAATTCCTGTAGGATCTCCATTATTAAAGATATGCGATCCTTTTGGGAGTGTTTCTCCATGCTGTACACAGAAAGCAACCTGCCCCCAATGTGTTCCATAATCAGGAATATCAGCTCCCTTGATCCTTAATTTTAGAAGATTTGTTCCTCTATCAGTCTTATAACCAGTTTCATATTCTCTGATTGAATATTTGACCTCTTTAGCACTAACGATACCTAAATTTCCCAATGCACTGGAAAACATCATTACTGCTGAAATGATTGCTAAACCTAATTTTTTTAATCGATTTGTTTTCATTTTCTTCTCCTTTCATTTTTACTTCTTTACTGCTTGAATACTGATCTAAATCATCACGACCACCTCCTTTGTAAATAAAAAAAGAGCTAGATTTTTTTATCATCTAACTCTCTTATAACTATTGGTTATTATTGATATAATACTCTTAATCATACATCAGATTTAATCCCTGCATGCCACATGTACATCTGTAGATTTCATATCCAGTAGGACACTTTCGACAATATTCTTCCCAGCTGATTTCTCCATCTTCATATTTTTTATTCCATTGATCTGAGATGAATTGAAATTTTCTTATTGCTTCATCACTTGTTTTATACCATCCACCATTGACAGTAAACCTGTGTTTATGTTTTTCCTCTTTCTTAGCCTTATCTTCTTTCTTGTCATTCTTCTGAGGTACTGTTTCAACAGGTGTCTTTTTATTTTTTTCTTCATCATTTTGTTTTGATGGTTTATCAGTATTTTTTGATTCTGTTGTTTTACTTGTTTTTTTATTTGTAGTTTTCTTTTGATTAGAAGTTTTATTATCCTCTTTCTTCTCTTCACTTTTCTTATTATTCAATTTTTCTGCAGGCTTAGAAGTATTTTCCTGTTCTTTTTCTTCCTCATCAGTTTCATCAGTCAATGCAACTTTTTCTTCTTTGTTATTTAAAGACTTTGTTGTTTCTTTATTTGGATTCTCTAAACTACATCCTGTTAATAAGAAGACTGCTAAAGCTAAAAGTAATATTTTTTTCATAATCATCATCCTTTCCTACATACATTATCTGCACATAAATTTGATAAAGTCTATACTTGTAATTCATATTTTTTTACGTTAACATATTATACTTTAAAATAAAAAGATGACTCAAATCATTCATTAAAATGAGATTCAATCATCTTCACCTACTTTTTCTTCATCTTCTAAAATTTTAATTGTGAATACATATATTAAAATTTATAGATAAACTGGAATTTACTTATGTTTTACTCTACTGATAAGTTCTTCAACAGTAACACTAAGCAACATGCAAATACAACATACCGTTCCCATATAAATTTCTTTTGTTTTGCCAACATACTCTGTCCCCGATTTAATCAATTCATAAATAGGTATTCCAAGTATTTTAACAGTCAATGTGTCTAAATTTGTCCTATATGCATTAGTATAGCCAAAATAAATTACGACACTCATCAATATCATTGCAATTATAAATCCAATTATCAATGCAACTACGATTTTTATTTTTTTCTTCATTTATTTTTCCCTCAACAAATTCTAATTTTTACTTTATTTAATAACATTATTTTTTAGGTTAATCCATAAGTTATTATCCATTTCCATTTGAATTCCAAGTGTATTTATAATTTCATAATCTTTTTGTGATATTTTTATTTTATCTTTTTCAATAGAAGCACATAACACTTCAAATGCTAAACCTAATTCATTATGTTCTAAATACTCATCTATATCTTTTTTATCTTTTATTGCTATATTTAATTTATTAGTAATTCCTAGTATCTTTAATTAAATACCCATTATAAATACACTCCTAAATTCTAATTTTGTGGTTACTTTGTATTTTCTTCTATGATTTTTTTACTGTTTATATATAAAGCAAATATTATAAAAAATATTATCTTTTGCTGTCAACTAATTTTTCTATATCTTCAACATAGATAGATACTTCACCACATTTAGGACAAATTGCAACTTTAGGTTTTCCTATTCTTCCACTAAACAACTTATTTTCATTAGTTGACATTACAATCCCATATCCTCCACCTTCAACTTTAATTGTGCAGTTTTCTTTCATTTCTGTTCCACATCTTAAACACTTTCTCATAATCGTTCCTCCTCAATAAAAATTTATTTGCTTTTACTTATTGTATCAACAACAATATCAACCGCTTTACTAATAAAATTCACTTTTCTTTGACTTATCATTTCGCCATTAGAATATATACTAATCACTGCAACAGCAATTTGATTTTCTTCTGTAAAGTTTGTATCTCCCATTATTGTTTGCCACTCTATATTTATATCATTTTCTGTTATTTTGTTATTGTTTTCTATTACATAACTAATGTCTTTAGAAAATGATGAATTTGAACTTGAAACTACTCTAATTTCATTATTATTTTGATATATCTTAATTGTGTAAAAAACTTTATCTTCTTCTTTTGAAACAAAGTTTTCATTTGGTGATATAGTCTTTTCATAAATTAAATTTTCATTGTTTACTGTATCAACAGGGGTAGAACTAATGTTGTCAACTGTATATTTAAAATCTTCTCTATTTGTAACACTTTTTTCAATTACCTTATATGCAACAACTAATCCAATAACTATAATTAATGCAATTAAAATTCCAATAATCACTTTCCTGTTTTTGTTCATTTTTATTACCAATTTGACCTTTCACTTTATAATTTCATTTAAGCGACAACTTCTAATTTATCTTTCTATTAAATTTATTATACAATTCATGTTTATCAATAACAATCATTTTCAAATTTATTGACATCCAAATTGGGCGAACTCTTAATCAAAAAAGACCATATATCATGCATGACATCCATCTGTTTTAGATGACATCCACGGTAAATGATCTTTTTAAAATTTGGTATAAAATTGTAAATTACGCTGATTAAATCAACGTTTTTTTCAATGACATCCAAATCGGGCATTAAATTTGGTGGAGTCGAGGGGAATCATACTCCCATCCAATAAAAATCCACATCTTTTATAAAGACATGGATCTTATTTCTATTCAAAATATTTATAATGAAATCACTATATTTTCTAATTAACGCTTAGAAATATCGCCCTATTTTTCCAAATTTTTCACGGAAAATTCACGGCATTTCTACGGAAAAAAGTAATTTTCACGGCAAAATCAATGATTTTTATCTACTATGTGTATGATACTTATACGATGTAAAAAGCATTGATTACATCGTATAAATTTCGATTATTTGCATACTATATAGTACCTGTATAAAGCTATAATTACTTATTTCTTTGTTTCATCTTCTGTGATTATAATACCTTCTTCATTAGCTGATTTTATTTTCAAATCAATGAGTTCTTTTGGTGAATTATTTAAGTATTCATTCATTTTATCAAAAACATATTTAACATTTTCTTTTTCTTTAAGATCAATAACTAATTCTTTATTTCTCTTTTAAAACCATAAGGTATATTTTCTTTCATTTTTTTACACTCCTCTTGTGAAATAAGTATATCATCAATTCAAATGCATATCCATTGAAATTCTACAAACAATTCTTTTCAATTATTGAATAAACATAATCAATAATGAGATTTCTTTATCACTATAAATTGGAATTTATCAAACTATTCAAGTTGTTCTCCATTGCTTTCAATAACTTTTTTATACCAATAAAATGATTTTTTCCTAATTCTTTTGAATGTTCCATTACCTAAATTATCTCTATCTACATATATAAAACCATATCTTTTTTCCATTTCTCCTGTACCATTGGAAATCAAATCTATACATCCCCACGTTGTATATCCTATAATATCTACACCATCTTCATCAACAGCATCTTTCATGGCTTGAATATGTTTTCTTAAATAATCGATACGATAATCATCCTGAATTGTACCATCTTCTTCAATTGTATCTTTTGCTCCTAAACCATTTTCTACAACGAATAGTGGTTTTTGATAACGATCATAAAGCTCATTAATCGTAATTCTAAATCCTAATGGATCAATTTGCCATCCCCATTCACTTGATTTTAAATAAGGATTAACAACTGAAGCAAATATATTACTTTCTGTTTGTTTCCCTTTATCTGGACAAGCACTACTTACACGAGAAGAATAATAAGAAAAACTAATAAAATCAACAGTATTTTCTCTTAATATTTCTTTATCCCCTTCAATAAAAGGAACGCTTGCATTTCTTTTTTCTATCCATTTTAATGCGTATGATGGATAATAACCTCTTGATTGAACATCAATGAACATATAACTTTCTCTATCATCACATAAAGCTTTCCAATAATCTTCTGGTCGACATGTTTCAGGATAATATGATCCTGCGGCCAACATACATCCTATTTGATTTTCAGGATCTATTTGATGAGCAATTTGAGTTACCAAAGCACTTGCTACTAATTCATGATGTGCTACAGTTATCATCGCTTGATACGGATTTTCATCTCCCACGAATCTTAATCCTGCCGCCACAAAAGGAAAATGCAAAATCATATTGATTTCATTAAATGTTAGCCAATATTTAACTAACCCTTTATACCTTTCAAATAAAACACGAGCTAATTTGACAAAACAATCTATCATCTTTCGATTACGCCATCCACCAAATTTATTAATAAGATACATTGGACAATCAAAATGATTGATAGTTACTAAAGGCTCTATATCATATCTTCTACATTCTTTAAAAATATTTTCATAGAATTCTAGCCCTGCTTCATTAGGTTTTTCTTCGTCACCATTAGGAAATATTCTTGTCCAAGCAATAGATAAACGAAATGTCTTAAATCCCATTTCTGCCATTAAAGCTATATCTTCTTGATAATGATGATAAAAATCGACCGCTTGATGGCTAGGATAATACACTCCTTTTTCAATATGATTACTTATTTTTTTACCAGTACCGACCAAATAACGATCTTTTCCATGGGGCATTAAATCAACATTTGCTAATCCCCTGCCACATTCAAACACTCCTCCTTCAACTTGATTGGCAGCAGTTGCACCACCCCATAAAAATCCTTTTTTAAATCCCATTTTCCTTCTCCTCCTTCTATATTTTATATTAACTTTTTACTTAGTTGATAAAAGTATGGTTTAAAATCTATTCTATGATTTAGTTTATTTTTAAAAATATCAATCATCGTACCATTAAATAATGCCATGATAACTGTTCCTATACCAATGCCAATAAGTTGTTGAAATAATAGTACAGATAACATAAATGCTAGTAACAAGAATGATAAATCAAATATTGTTTTTACTCTTTTTATCTGTAAATGATATTTCTCAGCAATTCCCTTAACAAAGAAATCATAAACCTGAGGATACAAATACGTCTGATAAAATAATGCTATTGCAAATGCAGATAGAAACATTCCAATCATATAGAATAATATTCTAATTATAATATTTGTAATAACGATATTGCGAAATAATACATTTTTCCACAAATCTAATATTATTCCATACAATATACCAGTAACAAAAGACATTAAATAACTTTTCTTAAATTCCTTCATGACTATACAGAATATAATAAACAAAACACCTTGAATAATATATTCTGCTTGTCCAAAAGAAATTGTTGATATTTTTTGACTTATTATATAAGCTGGCAATACTATCATCGACATTCCAAAATCAGCTATCTCCATCACATTTACAGAAAATGATAAAATAATAATAGCCAATACATATGCAAATTCACTCTTCACTTCTATTTTTCCCATATCTTTTACCTCCTGTTTATAGGATAAAAAAATAAGAAAAATAAATCAAAAAAGTTTCCATAATGGAAACTTAGACATTTATCTGTAAATTCATTATCATAATATTTAAAACATATGTCATGATCAACTCATTATATCGTATGTTTTCTGATGGAATATATAATTGTTGCCTGCAAAAATTGAGAGAATCATGGCAAGTAATTAACCATTTATTAACATCTATTTCTTTTAATTTTTTTATTCTTCTCTTATTATATTCAAATAATTGTCCATTTGTACTCAAAACAATCAATATATCATTTTCTTGAAATTTATAATTCTTGGAAAGTTTTTCATCAAGTATCATAACTGATTTACCCAAATACTTTAATTCTCTTTGAATATTATAACAGTTACCTCTTACATCACCTTGTCCATACAAATACACATAATGACTTGATAATATATCCTGTGTTAACTGTTCCAATTTCACATAATCTAATCTTTTCATTGTATGTTTTAAGCATTGAACATAACCTATCGTTGTATTGTTCACATTTTGAATAAGACTTATTTTTCTGTTAAAGAATGGTGTTTTACGTGTTAGAGAATCTTTATATGATATACAATCATTTTTAAATTCAGCAAAACTATTATATCCCAACTGTCTTGTATACTTTGATATTTGCCCTTTTGATACATAACATCCTTTTGCTAGCTGATTTATATTCATATATTCTATTTCTTCTATATTTTCTTTTACATAAAAGCAAAAGTTTTTTAAAGAACTATTTTCACTATAGCCATTGATTATATCATTTAATTTATCAACAATCATATGTTTATCCTCCAATTTTCTATATAACAATAACAGAAATAATGAACCTATTTAATATATAAGCAACTTCAAAACCTGGAATTTATAAATCACTCATATGGATAAATGTGTTCTTTTTTTGACTGAAATTCTTTAACATTAATAATTCTCATATTTTTATCAAATTCAATAATAGACACGCCATTAAAAGCACCTATTTCATTATTATAATTACATTCAAAATACCATTCTACAACAGTAATCATATCCTGATGAATAAATTTTTTAATTTCCCATTTTAATACTGTGCCTTTTTTATTCCAATCAATAAACCATTTTAAGATTTGTAATAATCCATGATATTCTGGTCCATAACACTCGCTATATGAAATATCATTAGAAAAAATATTTTTTAATGGCTCGATATCTTTATCTAACCACGATTGAAAATAGTTTTTAATAATTTCTTCTTTTTGCATATAACTCCTCCCCATAAATTCTAATTTGTCTTTCTTTGTACAGTTTCATTATATCAATTAATAGATATATTGTCTTTATACAAATTTACTTTGTATATATATGACATCCAAACCACGCAAAGTGTGTATAAAAAAAGCCCATTTATAGTCGATGACATCCTCCAAAATATGGTGATATCCACGATAAATGGGTATTTTAAAGTTTGGTAAAATAATTGAAAAAGCTTTGATAAAATCAATATTTTTCGCAATGACATCCAAACCCTGCATTAAATTTGGTGGAGTCGAGGGGAATCATACTCCCATCCAATAAAAATCCAC